>JGI24422J19971_10002656_pt1 | contig 11114 bp, 9 predicted proteins | sample DeeMarSWOR152_54_FD_19971 | JGI IMG/M metagenome (IMG submission 19971)
GTGTATCTTGAAAAACTGGGCAATATACTATATATAGTGGAAGTCAAAAATCTTCGATAGCGCAAAACAGATGGGTTAGAACACAAGAGCTTATGTACATATCATATGCACTTATTCTTCACTCATTCTAATAGTAATATTTGAACTCTATGTCCACACCCCACATATCAGGAACGCCTTTCTTTTTGGTAAGTGTAACATCTTCACACTGTAAATTGGCCCAGCGAAGCTGGATTGTAGAAAGAAATTTGGCAAATCTTGCTATGTCAACCTGCTTTAACTCCACGTGACAGTTTCGAGTCCTCTGCCCCTTGGAAGTTGTCGCCGGTCTCGCACTGTAGTCGTAATTGGTGTATGGTATTTTACACGAACTGGCAACTCTATGAACAACATTGGCATAATCAAACTCGCCAGTGGCATTCTTCGATTCGCCAAATTCCAGCCGGTCAGGGTCAAGCTCTAAAATCTCCCCTATTATTTCCTGGGCTTTGTCGTAGTCGGCCTGTTCGCTCTGCCATTTGGCTTCTGCATTCGGTAAATATAACGTCCAGACGCATAACGGCCATAAAGCAACCAAAATTGGAACAAGTATATAATACAAAATTGGATTCTTGTATATGTCCTTCATAAAACGCTTGCCTCAACTATTTCTTCGGCACAACCGTCATGCTAAAACTGTCACGCCCACCCTTTGAGCCGCTACGTTCGTCCGAAATCTCAAGTTTGCTCTCTTCGATTGCTTCGCGTAACCTTAACGTGTTGTTTCGGCTGGAGGTGTTGCCTTCTATACGAATGTTCTTAGCTGTAATGGAGATCTTATCTATCTGCAAGTCCGTCTGTGCTGCACACCTGTTAAATGCCTCGAGCACCAAAGTCAGCTTTGACGATATAGACTTTTCACCTTTAATAGTTATCAGGCCTTTCTTCGCATCTCTGATGCGCCTTAATTCACTTTCGAGCTTCCTCACAGGACTGGTTTTGGCCGGTGGCCTTTGGCCTAACATAACAACCGAGTAGTCTTTAGCGAATTTAGCGCGTAGCCTGCTTCGGTACTTGTTTCTTTTCAATAATTGCGACTGAAAATACAGCCCAACAGCCATCAAAAGAACTGTAATAGATATAGCTGTGAACTTCAGTGCCTTTTGCATCCGAAGCTTTTTGCCCTGAAAGGGGCTAAAATCGTCACGGAAATTTACGCCCTGTCCCTTTTCGAAATGAGTCAGGGCCGCCCCATAGGCAATTGCAAAATCAACCGGGTCGGCACAATCGGCCAGAGCTTGCGGGTCGGCTACAATAGACTGGAGCCAATCAACGCCGCTGGTTTCGATGCCAAGTCGTTCCCCAAGCTGCTCACAGTTTACGGTGCCGGCAGAGTCAAAAACTTTGAGGAAATTGATCGGCTCACCGTTTTCAACCAAAGCAGTGGTGATAAGCACTTCTCTTGCGAGCAGCTCACCTCTGTCTTGTGTCGGACCGACCAGAAACGTGCGAACTCTGGACGCCTTTTGCGATCCCGCACCTGTGAGCACGGGTGGTACAATTAAATAACCACCGCGGCGAGAAAGCATCCCAAACAAGGTCACGCCCTGTTGGGACTCAACCGAGGATACTTTTTGGCAAATAAATCTGGACAAACAATTAACATCAGGCTGGATGGTTACCGGGTCAAGATTATGCTGTTGCAAAGAAAGAAGAACGTCTGATAATATTTTCCGCTGGGCAGTAAAAACCGTCACGTCTGAGCCGGCCTGGTCGCTTGAAGTTATTTCGAAAGCCATCGCAACGTCGGTTATATCTGTCGAAAGAGCTTCTTCTGTATCAAACCTTACGGTCGCGGCGATTTGTTTCGGATCGTTAAACTCGCTGTGCAGACTATGCTGCATAAACATTGCACAATCCAAAGCCACGGCTGCTTCGGAAAATTCTAATTCTCTTGCGGCACAGCCCTGAGCAATAAGGTTCGCCAGTGCCGGCATGCCGCCTCCGTCTGGGCCTTCTTGCTCTTCAACAGATACACTAAAGCAGCCCAGAATCTTTCCGCTCTTGCCTTGTGAATCGAGGCAGACCACGGTCGCTGTGCCCCTGCCAATATAAATTCCCAAATAGTTCTGAGATGCCACTACCCGCAAACTCCTAAAATATCGTATTGCCTATCCGCCGGATGGAAGCGGAATTATCAGTATCGTACCGCGTGATACGTTGGTTTCTTACGAGATACGCACACAGACAACGAATACTCAGTCGTTGATTACAGCAATTCGTTGTACTTTTCCACCCTCTCTTGTTATCGCTATAACGGATGATGCCTTTGCTACTCCGCTAACCACAGTTACTTTGATAGTGAAGAATCTACTTACCGTCGTGATATATTTTTCGCACTTCCCAATCGAATCAGAATAACTAAACAGCCTTCTTTTCAAATCTTCTATATCGGCAAAAGGTTCTACCTGCCTTTGTCGAATGATTTCGTCGGCGATTTTAACTTCGTCGCCCCCGAAAATAAAAGCCGCCTCTAATACATGCCGAGGGGCCGTATTTACATTAACCATCCTCGAACCCCACATCCCCATATATTTCAGAGCGGATTCTTTTCTGCCTTCTATATATGGCCTGGCAAGAACCTCCGTGTCAATCAGCGAACTGTGAAAAAGTTTTGCAAAATGTGCGGTCTGTTCGGCAACCTGCTGAGAGGCGGATATAGTTTTTCTTACTGCCGGTGGTCGGGCAGGTTGCCTCAGGCGGCTTTTGCTTGTGCTACCGGTTCTTGGCGCTTCTTTTATCGATGGTCTTACAACTCTCATTACCGGCTTGAACTCAAGTTTGAACGGCTGTATTTCACCTATTTTCTTTAGCTGCTCTTTTAGCGAATCAATCTGTTCGGCATCAAGGCCCATGAGCTCGCAGAAAGTCTCGAACCCTACCTCAGCCTCGCGATTGAGCTTTTTATCATCCAGCATCGCCCAGCCGATGGGGTACTTCGCGTTTTCGTCTTCAATTTCAATTTTTACTTTGGCAGAACCAATCTCAACTTCAACCGGCTCGATTACAAACGGCCAGGGCGGGCCATAGGGACCTCGAATCTTCACAGAACTAAGGTCATTAAAGTTAGAAATCCCGATTTCATCGGCCTTAACGGCGTTAACATCATTAATATCATTAACATCATCAATATCGCTAAGGTCGTTAACATCGTTGATGTCAATCATATCATTAAAACTCTTGTCACTGTCCATCCCCAAGGCCTGAGATTCGAGAGCCCACCGTGCCAAAAGTTCCTGATATTCAGCCTCGCTAAGGGTGAATAAATCCGAAAAATCCGGCTCATTCGGGCGGCTAATCAGTTGCGGCGAAAGCTCCTCCATCGTGGCAAGTGCATACTTCACCGCTGAGTCACATCCATAGCGGGCCTTGTGGTAATCTATAATATACTGGTTACGGTGACGCTGGGCAGACAAACGGCTGCTCAACGTAAACGCCAGTGTCGAAAGCACCACCAACAGCACTAACGTCACCAAAAGCACAATGGCCGGACGGTTTTGGCAATTATTACAGTTATTTAGACTTTTTTTCACCATTCGACTTCTTCGGTTCTTCCTCACTGCTTAACGGTAATGTCTCCTCATCAGGTGCACTCTCCAGCCCTTCTTCTTCGTCTTTGTCATACTCTTGCGGAACGATTTCAAATCTGATTTTTCTGGTTCTATCGACCGCTATGGTTCGCGTGATTTTTGCCTCATCCGGCACATCCAAGGTGCCTCTTACTGTCTTAAAAGGTTCGGCAAAAGAAATTGTTACGGTAATGCCATCAGGCAGCAAATCGGCCGTCCATCCATCTAAGACTTTTTCGCCCCTGGGAACCTGTATCCTGAAAAAAGTAACGCCGGTGCAAATCGGCACGAAGGAATAACCCTTCTCCCAACTCTCTCTCTGCTCATCAAGCAGCTTATCTTCCAATGCGATGCCGTCGTAACTGCGGTATAGAACCAAGCCGCCGCTATCACCCTCAAAGTCAAAGCCGCTCTGCCAAATGATTTCTTCAAATGTCTGTTCCCTGTTCCTGCTGTCTTGGAAAGTTTTTAGAATTGTCATCCGAGCGGTCGGGAAACCGTTGTCAAATTTGTTCTCAATAGTAACTTTGGTACCTGAGCCCACTGAAATTGCTCTGTCGAGGTCTTCGGCAATCCGCTGCACAACCTCATCGGGCAGCCTCGAGCTGTCGAGCTTGCGTATAACTGCAGCAGCCGAGCGCTCGGCCCGGCCATAAATACCAAGGATCGCGACCAAAACCATCGCTCCTATCGTCAGGGCCGCAAGCACCTCAGCCAGCGAAAAACCCAGCGGCACTCCGGATGTGCCAAAACCTTTTTTCATATTGCATTTAGTACCGATTGACTTCATCGGAATCAAAACTCCTACGGCTGTCGATTCTTTAATAATTTCCACACTTCCTGGACATCCATTCCCTCAAGCTCGCCGTATGTCAAGCCTGTCTTTGGGTCTATCTCGTCGCGCCAATCCTGCTTATCAGAACCATCTTGCTTGCTCGGCTCACCTTGCTCGGTTGTCGGCTCTGTCAAATCTGCTTCAGATTGCACCTGTAGCTGTTTTTCCTCTTCGCTCGGAGTGCCGTTACTTTGTTTGTAGATATCAAGATTCTTCTTGATGAAAGAGCCATCCTCAGCCGTGAGCATACCATTCTCGACCCACTGCTCGATGGTTTCGATCTCGACACCAGCGTACAGGGCGGCTTCTTCGATCGTTCCAATGAGCTGGCCGGCTAACTGCTCCATTTCTCTGTCCTCCTCCCTCATAATTTGAAGCAGTTGCTCTTTTGTTAAATCCGTCAGCCAATGCGTTAGTTCAACCGTTTGCACTTCGTCTGCTGTATTTTTATACTCTGCCGAGCAAACACCTCTGACCCACATGCGCCCTGTTATCGGCTCGTAAAACGTCTCAACGACAGTTTGCCATTTAATTTCGGGATACATCTCGCTTTCGCCATACTCGACAGTCTCTTGCACTGAACTCTTAGACAGAAGAGTTTCCATATTCTCACGGGCAACTTCAAAGGCCTGCATACGCAGCACCGAATCTGCCGCCGAGGCCATACAGCGGTTTATAACAACCAATACGCTCGAGCTGACAAGCGCCAGTATAATCAAAGCAGTTACAGTCTCTACCAGGCCAAACGCTTTCTGTCTCGTCTTGCGTATTGCGTATTGCGTATTGCGTGCTTCGCGACACGCATCACGATTTTCAGAACGGCACCTCATCTTTAGCTTTTGGCTCCAAAAGTGCGACATCGCCCTTTTCCAATGTGATAATTCTATTGAGCCGGTTGGCCACAACCGAATATGGCTGCCCATCTTCGTCAAGCAGGACGATTTTTCCGCCATATTGCCACCCCCCGTGTCCCGCCCTGAACTTTGCTCTGCCTTCGTTGGTGTATTCTCCGTCATCAAACTGGACGTAGACTACCCGGCAATTATCTCTAAAATCACTTTCGACAATAATCTCTTCTTCCAGAACCACTGACAGGTCGGGGGTGGTAATCTGGCGAAGTAAAAAATTTTGTTCTGTCAAATCAATGATAACTTCGTATCTTCTATCGCTCTCGGCCGCAGCACTCGTGGCCATTTGCATCGTCGAGACAATTTCCTGGACTTGTGCTCTGAAAGTGTTCTTTCTCAACAATCCGAAAAGATTCATCTGAACCAAAAGCAAAAACAGCGAAATCATCACAATAACCACTATCAGCTCAGTCAGTGTAAAAGCGTATCTGGCATTGAGCATCTGGCATCGGTTGTTGCGTATCATGCACGAGACATCAAGTACTGGGTAACGCAATCCTTCATCACTATTGGTCGGTACTGAGCAGGTCCTCATCGTAAGTGCCCTCTTCACCGCCTTCTTCACCGTCTGCACCAAGGCTTTTGATAACAAATGGCTTGCCGCTCTCGGGATAACGCTCATAAATAAAATCATTTCCCCAGCCGTCCTTGGGTATTTCCGTAGTTTCCAGATAACCACCCGGTTCCCAATTGTCAACGTCGCCCGGCTGCACAATAAGAACCGATAGCTGTTCCTCTTCGGTCGGAAATCGGCCCGTGTCCATCTTGAACTGCTGGACGGCGCTCTCAAGGGTCTCCAGATTGGCTATTGTGGTTATTTTCCGGGCCTTATCCGTCTGGCCCATAAAATTCCGAACAACAACCGCTGCGAGCAGACCAAGGATGATAAGTACTGCCATAAGCTCGACCATCGTAAAACCATATCTTACGTTTCTTATTCTTCTTTTTTTCATCTGTCTTCAAACTCCTTGACTAATTACTTAAGCTCAAAACAATTTGCCATTCTTTCGCAGGAATGACATTTTGAATCGCTCAAAATTGTACCGCCGAAATCTTCAAAATCGGCAATATTGTTGCATAAGCAATCACACCAATTATTGTAGCCATAACAATTATAATAATCGGCTCGACCGCGGCACTCAATCTTTCAATGACTATATCAGTCGAGGCCTCGAGATTTTCGCTGATGTTTTTAAGCATTGTCTCTAATTCGCCGCTCTTCTCACCAACGGCGACCATATGGGCAATGGCAGGGTCGATAACACCGCTGTCCCTCAAAGGCGTTGCAATATCGGCGCCGGCAAGAATCCTCTCACGCGACTGCTGAATAGCTCTTTTCATAAGGCTGTTGCCGGTAACCTCTGCCACAACACGAAGGGATTCAGCCATACTCAGTCCCGAACCAAGAAGGGTCGAAAGAGTAGAAGCAAAACGCGCGACAACACGCTGTTTTATAAGAGGGCCAAACAACGGCAAGGACAGCAAAAATTTGTCTCGCAAATAAGCACCACGGCTGGTTCGCAGAAACCGCTTAAGGCCCCAGACAATCCCAAAAACTACCGCAATAACCACCAGCAGCCACCAGCTTCTCAGAACGAAACTAACGTTCATCAACTGTCTGGTAATCCATGGCAATTCCTGCCCCGCCCTTTCAATCTGCTCTCCTATAGTCGGGATAACCTTGGTTGTCAAAATCAGAATTGCTGCGATGCAAAAGAAAATCAGGACAATCGGGTATATCATCGCTGTCATTACCTTCGATTCGACTCGCTGGCGCTTCTCCATAAAGTTGGCAATCGTCGAAAGGCTTATACCTAAAGTGCCGGTGACTTCGCCTACACGGACCATACTCACATATACCACATCAAAGTAGTCACTGTAATCTTTCAAGGCATCAGTAAACGACTCACCTGTGACAACGCGGTCACGAATGTCGATAATGGCGTTTCGAAATCGCACATCGGACGTCTGTAGTGTAAGGACCGAAAGTGCCTCGGTCAGTTTAATGCCTGAATTGAGCAGTGTGGCCATTTGTTTGGTAAAATCGATTATCTGGCTCTTGCGGCCTTTGGAGAGGAATGAAAATAACGCAACTTTACCTTCGGCCCTGGAGCCGACCTCTATTATCGATGTAGGGTGGATATTCCGCACTCTAAGTTGCTTTCGCGCGGCATAGGAGCTTTCAGCCGCAATTGCACCTTTGACTCTTTTACCGGTCGCCGCTATCGCTGTATAATGATATCGTGGCATAAGTTAAACTAAAAATCAAAAACTAAAAGCTCAAAACTATAATTAAAAAATTCAAAACTTTGATTGTTACACTATGATTTTACGCTTTACATCACGTCTGCCTGTGTTACTCTCAACACTTCAGAGATAGTTGTTATTCCTGCAAGCACTTTCCGGGCCCCATCCATCCGCAGAGTCTGCATCCCTGCGTCAAGGGCGACCTTCTTTATTGCGCCTGCAGTTTCCCTTTTGTATATCATGTCCTGAATTTCTTCGTTAATCAGCAGCATTTCATAAATACCCGTTCGGCCGCGATAGCCGGTCTGAAAACACCTCTCACAGCCTTCTCCCACAAAGAACTTCCCACCGTCTTTAGCCGAAGCGGACGTTTCCACGTCCCCCAGGCCAAGCTCCCTTAACTCGTGAGGCGTAGGTTCAGTGGCCTTTCTGCAATCCGGGCACACCTTTCGCACTAATCGTTGAGCTATTATGGCGATCAATGACGAGCTTGCCAGGTACGGCTCAACACCTAAATCCAAAAGCCGGGTCACAGCCCCTGCCGAGTCGTTCGTGTGCAGCGTGCTGAAAACTAAATGCCCTGTCAGCGAAGATTGTATCGCCATACGAGCCGTCTCAATATCTCGAACTTCGCCGACCATTATAACATCCGGGTCCTGGCGAAGTACATGGCGAAGAGCGTTTGCAAATGTCACACCTTTTTTGGAAGCGACCTGCATCTGGCTTATTCCCTCAAGCTGATACTCGATCGGGTCCTCTATGGTCATGACGTTTTTTTCTGAGGAATTAATCCTGTTAAGGCAGGCGTAAAGCGTGGTGCTTTTTCCGCTGCCAGTTGGGCCTGTTACAAAAATGACCCCGTGAGAACGGTAGAGCAAAGAATCAAATTTCTTCAAATCGTCCTCCCATAGCCCGAGCTCGTTTAATGCAAACAAGCCGGTGCTTTTGTCAAGCAACCGCATGACACTGCGTTCGCCGTAGCTGGTCGGCACAGTGCTGATACGCAAATCAACTTCACGCTGGCCCAGCCGCACACTGCAGCGGCCGTCCTGCGGAAGCCGACGCTCGGCAATGTCCATACCCGCCATAACCTTGATACGAGAGATAATCAACGGCAGGACATTTCTGTTCAAACTCAGGGTGTCATACAAAATGCCGTCGATACGATAGCGAATCTGAATCTTTGCCTCGTAAGGGTGAACATGAATATCACTGGCCCTCAATTGCAAAGCACGAAAAAGTATGTCATTGACCAGTCTAATAACGGGCGGCCGATTAACCACATCAAGCAGGTCATCTGAAGCGGTAACCTCATCAATGAGCTGGTCGAGGTTCTGCGAATCAAGCTCTTCGGCCACCTCCTCGATGACCGTCGTCCTCTGCTCGTAGGCAATATCTATTACTGCGGTAATGGCGGTACGGGTGGATATTGCCGCCTTAACTGGCAAACCCGTCATCTTCGAGACATTGTCCAGAGCATTCGCATCTAACGGCTTGGACAAAACTACGGTAAGCTCTCCGTCATCGGTTTTCGGCTTTATCCCGATAAGATAATGGTGCTGAGCGTAGGTCGCAGGAACAGCTTCTACGAATTCCCCGGGCACCGATTTTGCCGGTATCTCCGGCATAAATTCCCAGCCGAGAGCCTCTGCAAACAGCCTTAAAACCACATCTTCCGTAAAGTAAGGGCAGCTAAGCAGAATTTCATCAAGTCGCCCCTGGCCGCTGTTTTCTTCGAGAACTTTGGCCAATTGCTCAGCATCAACCAGACCGGTCCGCTTAGCGGTTTGTATCAATAAATCCTTCATATTTCGTGTTGCGTATCCTCCGGAAAGAAGCGGACTTATCAGTATCGTATCGTGTATTGCGTAACCCACAGCCCATCAGTCAGCTTCGAGAACTTTCAACGGGTCCAAAGGCGCTGGTTTTATGCCCGGCCAGTCCTCGTAGTTCTGCATTTCTTCTTCGAGCTTTTCAAATGTCTGTCGATTCTTTACCGATACTTCTTTCAAATCAGCAAGAGCAAGATCTCCACCCGGCCTGAGAATATGAGCCTTGACGAATATATAGAGTTTATCATGTACACCTACTCTTGAGACACTTCTGAACATCCCTCCAATTATAGGAAGGTCACCCAGGATCGGAACTTTGTCGCCACCTTTACTATGTTCAATCTTTTCCATACCACCAAGAATTATTGTGCTTCCGTTAGGTACAGTGACTGTGCTTGTGACATCAGCAACAGCTTTATCCGGGGGCTTCTCACCTCCCGGTGGTGTTGTGAAGCCTGAACGCCCGATTGTTATTTCCAGACGCAGCATATCACCGGTACTGATGTGGGGTTTAATTGTAAGTTCAATACCTGCCTCGTACTCCTGGAAAGAAACTTTCTCACTTAGCTGTGGATTTTCCACCCCGATCCAGCTGGGTTCTATTACCTCGACATAAGTAATATCCGTCGTCTTAATCATTCCTTCTACGCCGTCGTTGACAAGTAGTTTCGGCCTTGCCATAACTCTGCCGTACTTCTTTCTCTGCACGGTTGTTAGCAGAGCATTTATCTTCTCATCGCCGTAAAAACCACTGAAGACACCGCCCGCTGACTTCATATCGATAAACTTAGTCCTGTCAGGGGCAGCCAGTAATCTCTCAAAGATAGTACTGTCAACACCCGCAATTTGTCCTGAAGTGAATGCCATATCAGGAATACTGGAGAGCAGGGTCAGGTCGAGGTTAAACGCATCGTCCTTGGTAATTTGTACCAGTGTTACGTCGAGCAGAACCTGGGGACGATATTCATCGAGTTCCTTAATGAGCGAGCTAATCCACTGCTGGTTCTTTTTGCTGGCATAAACGATAAGCGAGTATGTTGTTGGATCAGCAATGATTTCGATGTCTTCTTCCAGTTTCTTTGTTGTTGTCTTTACGATCTTACCTGTCTTGTCCTCCTGACTTTCAACGGTTTCAAGAACAAGCTTGTTCAGGCGCTCGGCGAGCTCCTCGGGGTCCTGGTTTTCGAGGGGGTATACGATGTAGGGATTCGCCCTTTCCTCTGTCTCGCTGTCCACATAGTCTTTAACCATAAGTATCTTGGCGTGCTGCTCGGCCGTGGCATTAACCAAAAGCGAATTCGTCGCTTCAACTACTACCACCTGAGGCTCTTCCAAAGGAGCCTCTTCTTCCGTTGTCATACCGGTTCTACCGGTTCGGGTCACTCCAGGTCTAGTCGGACTTAGCTGCGTCGTTGGGGTCTTGGTAGTGTCGGTAATCCTCAAATCGGTCACACTCGTCACAGGTGCGCTAATTATACGAAGCTCTTCCAGCTTTTTCTTTACGTCCTCGGCATCAACATACTTGATTTTGTACAATTCCAGAGTCCGCAGGTCCTGCTGTTCCACATCAAGAGTATCTATCAACTCATCAACATCGGCCAGTTGCTCTTCAAGGCCTATCATCAGAATGCGGTTTGTTCTTTCATCGGCACAGAGATAAACAGTGGGTTTGACCGGCTCGGCC
>JGI24422J19971_10002662_pt1 | contig 11099 bp, 8 predicted proteins | sample DeeMarSWOR152_54_FD_19971 | JGI IMG/M metagenome (IMG submission 19971)
CAATCATCTCTGTGATAGCCTGCAGCATAAGTCCACTAAAGATGGATGGTGAATACGGAGACTTCATCATAACCGTGGCCAAGAATGGCATACCCGTGGTCTGCCCTGCTGAACCGCTTTGTGGAGCTACCTCACCGGTTACGCTGGCCGGAAACCTGGTGGTTCAGATAGTTGACTCCTTGATGGGCGTTATGCTGACGCAGATTGTCAATCCAGGGACACCAGTTATTTTTGGCTCAGTTGCCAGCAGCACGGATCTCAGGGACCTGAAGTATCTGGCTGGCTCTGTCGAAATGGGACTCCTTAGTGCAGCAGGCGCGCAAATGGCCCAGTTTTACAGACTCCCCTTCTACGCCACCGGTGGTATGACAGATTCAAAGGCGTTGGATGCACAAAGCGGCTATGAATCTGCGATCACCAACTTGCTCTGCGCTCTAGCTGGTGCCAATTTCATCCACGATGCTGCGGGGCTAATGGAATTCGCCCTGACTGTCTGCTATGAGAAATACATCATAGATGATGAGATACTGGGCATGGTAATGCGAGCAGTCGAAGGCGTAAGGGTGAATGATAACACACTGGCCTTTAACCTCATCAAGCAAGTGGGGCCGGGAGGTAATTTCATCACTGCTAAGCATACCAGGCATTTCATGAGAGGCGAGCATTACCAGCCTTCCCTGAGTGATAGGAATAGCAGAGAAGAATGGGAAGCCAGCGGAGGAAAGACCACCTGGGAAAGGGCAGCGGAAGGGGTGAAAAAGATTATGGCCAAGCATGGCCACAGGTTACCTGCCGATACAAGAGCCCAGGTGCTTTCAGAGATAACGGGCATCGTAGAATAAGGTGGACTGACATGCTAGTAATTGGCGAAAACATTAATGCATCTAACAAGTCTGTAGGGCAAGCCATCTCTAGTAAAAATCGGGAGTTCCTGGAAAACCTTGCCCGGGCTCAGTCTGACGCTGGAGCTGATTACATTGATGTCAACGCTGGTGCCGGCCACGATTCCTGGGAACATGCAGAGGCTACCATGCAGTGGTTGGTGGAGGTAGTCCAGGCGGTCACCGACAAGCCACTAGCTATTGACAGTAACGTTCCAAGTGTGGTAGAGGCCGCCCTGCGCATATACCGTGGCGATGGTCTAATGATTAACTCAGTTAGCGCCGAGCCTGAGAGGCTGGAATCTATCGGTCGTTTAGCAGCAGAGCGCCAAGCTATGTTGGTAGCTCTGGCCATGGGAACAGCAGGAATACCCGATAATGTTGAGGACCGGTTGACTGCCTGTGAGCTGATAATGAGTCATCTGGCCCCGCTCGATATCAAAGAGGAGCAGGTTTTCTTTGATCCCCTGGTGCTTCCCATCGCTGTGGATACGACCCAAGTGCTGGTTACCCTCAAGACCATACAGCAGATTAAGCTGCGTTATCCTTCTGCCAAGACTGTGATGGGACTGAGCAACATTTCTTATGGGCTTCCTCAGAGGGCAATGGTGAACCGAGCCTTTCTGCTGATGGCAGCTTATGCAGGACTCGATGCGGTTATCCTGAACCCGCTTGATGCCAAGATGATGAGCTTTGTCAAGATTGCCGACATGCTCACTGGAAAAGACCCTTCATGTAGGGGGTATATCAGGGCTCATAGAAAGGGTATTTTGGTTGACTAGGAGAACTGGGCTGCTGTGCCAAGAATGGTCATACAATATGGGGTGTCTGTTCCCTTGGCAGGCAAATCACTAGACTCAGGAGAGAATATGGTTGAGGACATACTCGGGCTTATGAAGCAGAATGTCATCCAGGGAAGAGTAACCAGAGATGATGAGGGGTTGGAGGAAGGAATGGAGGGCCAGCCTGCAGTTACTGAGCTCACTAAGGAAGCTATTGCTCAAGGCATAAGTGTAGAGGACATAATTAACAAAGGGCTTACAGCCGGCATGGTCGTTGTGGGAGAGAAATTCGAGGCAAAGGAGTACTATATCCCAGACATGCTGGCCTCTGCTGAAGCCGTGGGAGCGGCCATGGCAATATTAGAACCTCATCTTAGCAAGAGTGGCATCAAGCCTAAGGGCAAGATAATCATGGCTACGATGGAAGGGGACCTTCACGATATCGGGAAGAATATCGTCTCCATATTGTTGCGGGGAGCTGGTTACACGGTCAATGATTTGGGAAATGACATCGATACGCAAACTATCGTGGATGCCGTGAGGGAGGAGCGCCCCCAATTCCTGGGTCTATCCGCTTTACTAACCAGCACTATGAGACATATGGAGGATGTCATTGAAGCGCTGAAGGAGAGTGGGCTGCGGGACAGTGTAAAAGTCATCGTCGGCGGAGCTCCGGTCTCGCAAGAATTCGCTATGAGCATAGATGCTGATGGTTACGGGGCGGATGGTTTCCATGCAGTACGGGTTGTGGAATCTCTGGCGTCTGCCGATGAGAAATAAGGCAAGATTGGTATGCGGGAGATAGATGCCTTAACTGGTTTGCCTCCACAGCTAACATCGGCAGATAATTCATGCCTTGGTCATAGGACAGGCTGTTCTCTATGAGTACCTCCCCCATATGTTCCCAGTTGGCATTTTTTCGAATGGCTGTAGAGGATTACGTTTGTGTTTGTGGATCTATATGTATGAAGTTGGAAGAGTATCTGGGGGCATCTATAGAAGGAGAGCTTTTGAATAGCTAAAAGGTCATTTTGGATGAAGCTGAGAATGTCACTAGGAGGTTTGGAATGCCCAGAGAAGGAATATTGATCGATACCCCCTACGAGAGGATGACGAAGGAGCAGGTAACGCTTGTTCACCAGGCTTCCATGGAGATTTTAAAGGATCCTGGCTTGATATGCTTCAATCGCGAGGCTGCCGAGGTATTCCACAGCAATGGTGCGGAGGTTGCTCCAATTTCCTCCAGTGACCATCCGTCTTGGCTAGTGAAGATACCGGAGAGACTTGTTCTCCAAGCTCTTGACAGTGCACCTAAAACCGTCAAGCTAGGTGCCAGGAACGAGGATAATAGTCTGATCATGAAGGGTGAAGAGCCAAGGGTGTACTTCATTTCCGGCTCTGAGACCAATATCTGGCTGGAGGTTGATTTTCCAACCTATGTCAAGAGGTCTGACCCTACTGTTGAGATCATAGCACCCGAGTTTCGCCCACGACGTGGGACTCTTGCTGACCTTTGTCAGTCAGCACATGTCTGTGAGCATCTGGATACCCTCGACGGCTATATCCGTACAGTAAATATCCAGGATAAGGACATCACCCAAGATAACAAGGATGTGAATAAATACTTTGCCTCCCTGAATAACACCACCAAGCATGTCATGTCGGGTTTAACCAGCCTAGAGCAACTGGATAACGTGGTGAATATGGCAAAGATAATAGTCGGAGGTGAAGAGGAACTCAAGCAGAATCCCATCATCTCCTTCATCACCTGCTTGGTCAAGAGCCCTCTGCAGTTTGTTGACGATACTACCCAGACCTTCATAGAGATTTGCAGGAGAGGCTTACCGGTGGTGGTTTCGTCGGCACCACAGGCTGGAAGCACTGCCCCTATGAAGGAAGACGGCATTATGACTCAAATAAATGCTGAAGTTCTGGCAGGGATAACATTGGGCCAGTTGGTAAATAGAGGAACACCAGTGCTCTACGGAAGCGTGCCTGTGAGAGCGCGGCTCGATAATCTTAACGATTCCTACGGTGCTCCCGAGACTGCTCAATACAACGTCGACTGCGTACAAATGGCCCGGTTCTACAAATTGCCCTGTTACTCTACGGCGGGTGTCTGCGACCCAAAGATGCCGGGAATGCAATCCTCAATAGAAAGGTTGTTTTCAGACATATTGGTCACCCTGAGCGGCCCCCAGTACCTGCATTGTGCCTTCGGTCTCCTCGATGGAAATTCTACCTTCTGTCTACTGCAGGCTGTTCTAGATGATGCTCACTTTCAGATGATCAAGTTCTTTCTGAGGTCGCCTCGGATTAACGAAACAGAGATCGCCGACACCATGAAGCAGATAAGGGAAGTGGTAGCGACACCACAGAAACTATACATCCGCTACATTCGCTCCATGATGCGCACCGGGCAGCTTTCTATGCCTTACCCCTTTGAAGGAGATGGGGAGAAGGATAATGTGATGATGCTAGCCCATGAGAGAATGAAGGAGCTTCTTGCCAAACCTGTGGAGCACATAGATCCAAATACCACCGCCAAGATATTCCAAGAGATACCTNGCATATTGCCAAGGTTAAACGTGTATGAAGAGAGGAGCTATTGATGAGCGATGATATNNTTGCTTTGATCAAGGAGAATGTNATTCAAGGGAGAAAGACTAAGGATGATGAGGGAGTGGATGNGGATTTCTCTGGAAAGCCTGGGGTGGTGGAGCTGACAGAGTTGGCTCTGGAGAAGAACATCTCTGTGGAGGCAATAATCAAGCAAGGGCTGACGGCAGGAATGCAGGTTGTGGGAGAGAAATTCTCCACCAAGGAATACTTTATCCCGGACATGCTGGCCTCTGCTGAAGCAGTAGGCGCGGCCATGGATATCCTGAAGCCCCATCTCGAGGCCTCAGACATTGAAGCCAAAGGGAAATTTGCCATAGCTACGGTACAGGGAGATATCCACGATATTGGAAAGAATATCGTTGCCATCTTGCTTCGAGGAGCTGGCTATGAGGTGAACGACTTGGGCATAGATGTACCGATAGAGAGGGTTGTTGAGATCGTCAGGCGAGAGAAGCCAGACTATTTAGGGCTTTCTGCTTTACTAACCACTACAATGGTGGTCATGGGAGAGGTGATTGAAGCACTGAAAGAGAACGGTCTCAGAGATCAGGTCAAGGTCCTGATTGGGGGAGCAGCAGTCTCAGACGAGTATGCCCAGGAAATAGGAGCAGACGCCTATTGTGTCGATGGCTTCGAAGCCATCAGAGTGCTCGATGCTTTCCAGGAAGCGAAAACATAGTGCAGAAATGGTGATATTCAAGAAAGGAGCATGAGTATATGGCAGGGATTGCCGGAATTCAAGGCGTTGACAATGGTGAGTTGGCTCGTATGCTCGAGGCGATCAAACACAGGGGCCCGCACGAGACCTGGACGAGCCGAGACAATCAGGTGAATATTGGTTGTAACGAGCTGAATGTGGGAGCAGACTGCAAGGATGGCTCACATCATGCGTCTGATGGTGAGAGAGCAGTTGTTCTTGACGGACGTGTGTACAATCCGGAGAAAGGTAACAAGACCGATGCCGAAGCAGTGCTGGCCCTCTACGAGAAGTACGGCAGCCAGTTTGCTGAGAAAATAGACGGGGACTTTGCCTGCGCCGTATCAGACAGGGGTCAAATGATACTGGCTCGTGATTGGGTGGGCATAAAGCCCCTTTACTATGGGCATAATGATGGGAGACTATGCTTTGCCTCTGAGGCAAAAGGTCTGGTAGGTATAGCTAATGATGTCAAAGAGTTTCCGCCTGGTAATGTTTATTCCCGGGAATTGGGTTTCCAGAGATTTCCTACCGACAAGGCTGTGGAGACCCCTGAGTTTGAGAATTATGAGCAGGCCAAGAAGTTGGTACGGCAGCTCCTGATGGAAGCAACAGAGAGAAGGATGAGGGACAATGCGGTGACAGGGGTTCTCCTCAGTGGAGGCCTAGATAGCAGCCTCATAGCCTACATGGCCAAGGAGATAAAGCCGGATATCGAATGTTTTACGGCGAGCATGGAGGAGGGGCAGGATCTCCCGCTGGCCAAAGATGTAACCGCATATCTGGGCCTTAAGCATCACATTTTGATGTTCGGCGAAAAGGAGATAAACGAAATACTGCCTGTGGCTATCCATCACCAGGAGATGTATGAGGAAAGCTGTGTGCATGGGGCGATTGCCAATTTCCTGGCCGGGCGGTATGTCACTCAGTATGCCAAGTGCGTTTTCACCGGGGAGGGTGCCGATGAGTTTTTTGCCGGCTATGATGGCCAGTTCAGAAAGGGGACTAACCCGGAGGAAGTTGCCAGCATAGTGGATAATCTTATGAACGTTGCCCATAACACAGCCTTGCAGCGGCTGGATAGGTTGAATGCCGCCAATGGCTATGAGAGCCGCACCCCTTTCCTTGATGCCAAGGTGATAGATTTCAGCCTTAAGATTCCTATAGAAGATAAGATTCACGGTGAGGAGCAGATTGGGAAGTGGGTTGTGCGCCAAGCCTTCGAGAGTTGCCTCCCTGATCACATCATATACCAGACGAAGCGGTTTTTTGCCCAGGGCTCAGGTGTAGCATACATCATGCGCGCACAGGCTGAGGAGGCAATATCGGAAGGCGAACTGGCGGAATTCAACAGGGTAGAGGGTAATCCTTTCTTGTCCTCTGTAGAGGAGCTGTATTACTATCGGATCTTCAAGAAGACGTTACCTGATGCCTGCTTCGACCGGCTGGTAGGCAGGTGGGATCCCTTGAGGCCAGCCTTCTTCCGCAATCTGGAGAAGGCTTCCTGACAGCTCTAATTTGTGAACATAACTCTTCCTGTTGTTCCTGGCTCTGACCATTGGTATGCTGGGTGGCTTCTCAGTCACAGTGGTGAAAGAACAACTGGCTGAAGTTGAACTTGCAGAGCACAACAGGATGGGGGATAATTGAGCGAGGTCACATAAGACCGGCTTTATCGTATCCTATGAAATGGACCATCTTGGGCTCTGGGGGGTGCATGGTTATCCCCAAACCCCTTTGCCAATGCAGGGTCTGCCGGGAAGCCAGGAAGAAAGGCGTTCCTTATGCTAGAGCAGGACCTTCTGCCCTCCTTCACGATATCAACCTGCTGATCGATACACCAGCGGAAATCGTGAGTCTGCTGAATCGTTCGACTATCCGTCATGTCGATTACTTGATGCTCACTCATCTGGACCTTGACCACGTAGAGGGATTCCGGGTAGTGGAGCAGATTGCGCTGGATTTTCGTACCTGGCGTGCCTATCCAGAAAAGCAGATTTGTTTACTCCTCCCTGAGCAGCTAAGCGAACGAGCGGAGGAGATTCGATCTCAGTATGGGTCCCTAATCGATTTCTACCAGGAAAGCGGTTTTGTGCGGCTCATGCTTTTTCGTGACAACATCGAGATCAGAAATGTTCGTATCACCTCCATCCCGGTTGACCGAGGTTCCCAGTTGGCCTTCGTTTATGTCTTTGAAAAGTCAGAGCGCAAGGTGGTCTATGCTCCCTGCGATATCAAGCCCTTTCCGGAGCATCGGAATGAGGTTCAAAAAGCCGATCTGCTGATCATCCAGCCGGGGATATTTGAGAAGGGGCTGAAACATGGTTTCCGGTACCCGGCCCAACACATCTCCAGAACCACTCTCTACACCTTTGAGCAGACCTTGGATCTGGCCACACGCCTTCAGGCAAAAAGGGTTCTCTTTGTTCATTTGGAGGAATACTGGAATCGGAGCTATGACGATTATCTTGCCCTCGAATCAAAAAACCAGATGGTCCGCTTCGCCTATGATGGGATGCAAATAACTGTCTGAGACAGTTGCGTAGAAACGCCTATCTTAAATCACACAAAGGGGGAAATCGATTTATTACCACACGTTCTCTGTGGGAAAGTTCATCTGGTCAACGAAACATTCATTGAAATCGAGGCGGGAAGATAGCTCCACATACTCAATAGATTCGGAGAGGTCATTGGCCAATTGCCAGTAATTCTTTGACATAAGTACCATATAACCCCCGGTACTTGAGGCATTGCCCAACAACGTAACAATCTCAGGATCAACCCTAGGAATAAGTCCGATTCGCAATGCGCTCAGAGGGTTAACATAATTCGCCAGAGCGCCTGCCAGACACACACGTTGAATATCTTCAGTCTTGATGCCCATTTCATCCATCAGAATCTCAGTACCTGCTGCAACTGCTGCTTTGGCAAGCTGAAGTTCTCTAACATCCCTTTGAGTCAGATAAATCGGTTTTTGATCGTAACTTTCCTCTGCTGAGGCAACCATAAAGTCAAATACACCAGATCTAGAAACTATTCTTGAGCTCAAGCTTTCTGGCATTCCTTTGTTGGGTGGACAAATCACGCCTTCATAGTCTATAACACCATGGTGAAGGAGCACAGCGACCAGGTCGGCCAATCCGCTTCCACAAATACCTTTCGGACTGATATTGCCGATAACATGATAGTCGATTTCCCCATCTTCAAAGCTGACACCTTCGATGGCGCCTAATTTGGCAATCATTCCATGAGATATCGTGGCGCCTTCGAATGCAGGACCGGCAGCAGCAGAGCAAGCCATCAACCGCTTTTGATTTCCCAAGAATACCTCGCCATTTGTGCCAAGATCCATCCCCAATATAATCTTCTCTTCCTGCTCAGAAGCTCCGGAGGCCAGAATGACGCTGATCAAATCTCCACCAATGTAACCCGACTTTACAGGCATCACATAGAGTATGGCTTCAGGGTGAAATCGGAGACCAACATCTGCTGCTTTGGCAACAACTCCATCAGTAAGAACCGGCGTAAAGGGTGCTTCAGCAATTCCAGAAGGGTCCAGGCCCAGCAGAAAATGCTGCATCGTAGTATTGCCGGCAGCAACAGCAACGAAAATATCTTCGGGCTTGATTCCCGCAGCCCTTGAAAGACGTAATGCTAACCGTGTCAGGTCTCTCACTAGAAGGTCATGGAAAAAGTGCAGCCCACCTAGATGTTCTCTCACATATTGAAGACGACTGATTACATTAGACCCATATCTGAATTGACTATTAAGACAAGATACTACGGCTACTTCCTCCCCGTCCACAAAATTGATCAACTTGCCTACCAGGGTGCTCGTACCAAGATCAAAGACCAAACCATAGTGCCGCTGCACCTCCTCCCAGTCCTGCCAGGCCAGCAAATCATTTTCGTGAAGCACTGCTGAGCCATGATAGCTAGTTCCTCTTAATGCCTCTGGCAAAGTGCGAAGACACTGAACCGATGCTTTCAGATCCTGATTCTCAGGAGCCATTACCAGTTTAATCATGTCAAAATCAGAAAGTCCTGCGCTCTGATAGTAGTCTGGCAGTGTGATCAAGCGTTTGTTAACAAGAGGATATGGATGCAAAAGTGGCCTGTGACCGCTTTTGAGAATCTGATAGTATTCAGCCTCAGATTCCATCTCATCAGTGAAGATTTGAATAACCAGATCCTTGTTCACTCTGGTTCGGCATGCGAGACGAACACCTTCTCTCAGTTCATCTTCATCCAGGAGTTCCCTTGCTTCTTTTGATGGCGGTCCCGTTGATGTGAGTACTCTGACCTTGCATTTCCCGCACTTGCCCAACCCACCACACTCGCTTTCCAGCCCTACGTCGGTATGTTCCAAGGCCTCTTTGATTGTCATTCCTTGGCGGACTTTTATCCAAAGATCATTAGGCAAAACATTCAGCCAGAAATATCTTGCTTTCTGCTTTCTGTTTTTAGGTGGTGTTAGAAGGGGATGTCTTGACTTCTTGGATTTTGTCTTTGCTTTTTTCATCTATCTATCAAATGATGCCTCATGGAATAATACCTGTGCTATAGTAACTCGGTTAACACTTTTTCGAGATGGGAATAATCTGCATCTCTAATCTCCAGGGACAAATCCAGGAACTCAGCTAGCTTGCTTGCCTTGGCAACTAGATCTGGGTCTGACGGCTGCCGAACATAGAGCAGTCTATTATAGTGATCAAAACAACATTTCCTTATCTCCTCATCGTAAAGCTCCAGCGGCTTCATGCAATATTCTTCAAAATTGAGAATGAGATCCTTTTCTAGGAAGTAGGTGCCTGCTGTTTCATCTACAATCTTCTGGAACTGAGCACTTCCAAGAAGCATTTCATAGCAATGGAAACCAGGTACCTTGATTACGCCGTACTGCTGGCAGAAGTCATCAATATGAGGGAAACAATCCCCATATAGACACACAATCCTTTCATACCTTTTTTGCGCAGCAGTGATTTTGTTCCTTAGATAATTTCTCAGGCGTTGCGGTCCTATATGTAGGTTGGATGGTAAATATGTTACGCGTAGGCCAGGATATCTTCTTGTTAGCTGTAAATATTCGATAGCGGGCTTAAAAGCTGCACAGGCAATAACATGAGTAACCTTTCCGCTATCTTTTGAAGAGTTTCTTTTGATGATTTTTATACCTGGAAATACTTTGACTACCTCAGTTACAAAAGCTGAATCAAAAAGGTCTGCTCTTGCGCTCTCAACAACCCTCTGAACTTCGTCTTCGGCACGTCTTAGCATGTCCGGCTTGCCTTGCTCCTCCCAAGTATCAAAGTTGGAACGGATACAAAGCTTGGGGTAGAAGAATTCGTCCATCATATGCTCTATAGTATGGTCCTCTATAACATAATGCCCGCCAGGTCCGACCTTTTCGATCACGTCAAAACCCAGAGTGTCCTCGTTAACCTTGATGCCCGAAATTATTCTCTGCACCATCCCAATAATTTCATTATCGATAACATATTGTTCGTATGAAATAGAATTTCCAGAATCCAGCATTCCCGCTGCCAGGTGAATACAGTCAGCCCCAGCCAAAGCAACCATCAAGTTGGAAAGGCTTTTCTCAATGCCAGCTTGCATACTGGGTGTTTTTGCCTCGGTGACTCCGCCTGAAGCATAAATTGGCAAGTTATACAACTTTGCCAGTTGAACCGCAGCAGCATTCATCATGGCCATTTCCACTGAGCCCATAGTGAAGTCCATATTTCTCAAATCCATCGCTGTAGCCACAGCGCCATATAACACCTTTGCCCCAGGGGAGAATGCCTGAGCTATGGCGAATCCCGCTAAGGCCTCAGCATGCATCTGGGCCAGAGTGCCTGCCAAAGTCACCGGTGCAGTCATTCCGGCGATAGGTGCCGGTGCACATGTGACCGGGATGCCATGTGTACAGCAGAAACGAAGAATGCTCAATGTATTGGTCTCGATAATAAGTGGACTTATAGGATTAGTGATGACCGAGACGAATGGTCTTTCCTTGAGTTTATCTTCATCCCCTGCAATGAAGCTGGCAAGTTTCCACACCTGCTCCACGCCTTCTAAGTTGTCACAGCCTCCCATTACGTGTTTAGTTGTGTGGTT
>JGI24422J19971_10002666_pt1 | contig 11094 bp, 9 predicted proteins | sample DeeMarSWOR152_54_FD_19971 | JGI IMG/M metagenome (IMG submission 19971)
CAAGTGGGCCTACTTGCAGGCCCTGCTTTCATTGGGTGACAGGCGTGTGGGCCAGATGCTCTTAACCGCCCACAGAAATGGGAGAAACTGGAAGAAAACGTTTCAGCGCTCAGAGATCAATCCGGATTTCTTTGTGTACAGACCCAAGGATCTAAACGAGACGCTCCCATGGGATTTCATTGACCACGGAATAGACAAGTCCTTTCTTCACGAGGAATATAACCTCGCCCTCCAGGGAAGGGAATCTCCCCCATGCGCCGTCGGCACCTGCACGCGATGCGGTGTGTGCACCTAACTCACCCTAACCCCGCACACAATTTCGCCTTTCCGTATGCTCCTCAACCCAGCCAAGGACGCCTTTTCCAAACCCTCCTGATTTTTCCTATGCATACTATAAAAAAGGCCTGCAAGTTGGCATGCGTGAGCAGTCATCTTATGCATACGTGTAAATCTCAATTTCCAATCTCCACATTTTCCTGATATATGATCTTGCTGATACCGGCACGCTTCGCGCAGCTAGGGTTAGCGTTTTGGTGAAATCGAGGGTCGCTTGCTTATGAGTTAAGGGCAGTTGGCCCCTTCCTAGACCCAGTACGGTCAACCAACATCGTTTTGCAGTCACTCAATCATCCCTCCTTGACGTTCGGCGGGTTTTCTGGTCACCAAAAGGCTGGCAAGTAAGCCCTCATGCTATCCTGCGCAGTTGTCAGAAATTTGACCCTTTGTGAAGAGACCGTTGGGCGACAATGGTGCTAATGGTGGGACCTTTGTATGCAACACGATTAAATTAGTCAGCGATTTGACAAAAAGCGCATGACTGTCCGGTTTTCATTTACTCTCTTGAACCCATTCCGGGCCACTCCATCCCAATAGGATCTCCAGTTTTTTATTCCGCCTATAATTTTACCTTGGAATTCCCCGCAACTTGCTGCGAGGAGAGTTCATTGGGAGTTATTCAGACCGTTTTGAGCCTCATCAGGAGAGTCACCGCCGGCGGTTCATATCCCGGCGAAGATTTTGCTGAAAAATCCCACAAACGGCCAGATCAATCCACCCAGAATGGGCACACCCGTAGCTCGCCCGAATATGATTAATCCAATGAGGATAAAAGGACCGTAGCGCTCTAAGAAGTAAAGTGCGCCTATATGCCTGGCTGGCAAAAGTCCGGATAGAATCTTCGAGCCATCCAGAGGGGCAATGGGAAGCACGTTGAATATGGCCAAAGCCAGATTGATCTGTAAGCTCATAAGGACCATGATTATAACCAGACCTATCATGGAATGCTTATGAGGCGCCCCGCCAATGGCGAAGACGACTCTCAGCAGAATACCGCTCATGAGTGCTAAAACCATATTCGCAAGGGGGCCGGCAACGCTAATCCAGAGCATATCTTTTCTGGGATTGCTCAACCTATATGGATTTACCGGCACCGGTTTAGCCCACCCGAAATGCACTATGAAAATCATGATCGTGCCCAATGGGTCAAGATGGGCCAGTGGATTCAGGGTTAAGCGGCCGCTCTGCTTTGCCGTATCATCTCCATACTTGTTTGCGACATAAGCATGCGCAAATTCGTGAAATGTTAGTGCCAAAAGAATCGGCGGGGCTAGTAGGAGCAGAGTCAATATTTCCATTTACAAGACCTCGGTTTTCCGAAAGGGAGTATAGGGGATAGCGTTTTGTGCGTCAAGGCGGGCTAATCTGAGCGTCCGGTGGAGTTAAGATCGAGATTCATTTCGTGTCAAGTTATTTGGTTACTTAAGGATGTCCCGCATTAGGTTATCTATTGGGCGTTTTTTTTCATAGCGGGCTTACTGTTTCTTCCTTTGTTTCTTCATCATTTTCCTGTATTGTTCGGTATCCAGCTTCCACGTCCTTTCAATATCAGTCATAAGTAAATTTTTTGCCTTTACCCCTCCTTTCTCAGGTATCATCACCAACGAATGTTTTCCGATGGTGATGACATCATTTTCCTTCAAGACACTCCGGGTAATTTTCTTCTCATTAACAAATGTGCCATTGGTACTGTTCAGGTCCTCGATAAAATAGTAACGACCATCCTTAACGATTCTCGCATGATGGGCGGAAACCGCCACATTATCAATCTGGATATCATTGGAAGCAATTCTCCCAATTGTGACTTCGGGTTTCTCCGTCTCGATTTCACGAAGGATGGAATCTTTAAACTTGAATAATAATTTCAACATGCGTTGCCTCCCTAAAAGCTGAAATTTTTTGAACCATCCGATCTTGATCTAGTAACGATTCTGCAAAAAACAGGCCACCCCTTTTCCTAGGCCAGTTTGCTCAAGCACTTATCAATCTCTTTGATGACTTTGCCCGCAGGTCCCAGTCTTTTGGTAACTCCTTTGGCTAGCAGCCTGTCCACAATCCCTGCACAGCACCTGGGGATATTCGGTGCAATTTTCTTAATCGGCGGATAGGATGACTTGGCAATAGCATACATCACCGCGGCGATATTGTCGCCTTTGAACGGTTTTTCGCCGGTTAACAACTCATAGAGAACAACGCCGAGAGAGAACAGATCAGAACGACCATCAACCTTTTTGCCGCCCACCTGTTCGGGTGACATATATCCGGGGGTGCCCAGAACCACTCCTGTCTGGGTTTCGGATATATTCAGCACCCTCGCAATACCGAAGTCCGTAACCTTCACCTGGTCATTCTCCAACAGGATGATATTGGCCGGCTTAATATCCCGGTGCACCACACCACAGCTGTGAGCATAGCTCAGTGCTTCCGCGACCGATGAAATAATGCGGAGCACCCGGTCGACCGAGAGCAGATTGCCTTTCCGGCAATACTCGGCTAAATCAGTGCCTTTTAATAGCTCCATGGCCATATAGGCCATATCGTGATCCTCGCCTACATCAAATATCGTTACGATGTTGGGATGCGAAAGCGTACCAACGGCCTCGGCCTCGCGGAAAAAACGGGTTTTGACCTCCTCCAGCTCCCCCGACTCCACATCCACATATGGCAAGGTCTTGATGGCCACTTCCCGATTGATTTTATGATCTTTTCCCAGATAGACCGTTCCCATGGCGCCCTGCCCCAACTCTTTCAGGATCTCATATCGCCCGAGCGTGGGTTTGCTCAGAGCGGGTCCAGACAAAACGCCACCACCTTTGTTCGCTTCAGGAGGCAGGATAACGGTTTTTCCGATATCCTTCAGTCTCACAATCCTCTGATGGATATCCTTGAATTCCCCCGCTTTCCCTATGTGTTCATACACGGTCATTGCCTTGTTTAGCATCCTTTTGCGCTCAAAATCGAGCCCCAGGTTATACAGGGCCTGCTTCACCGAGTTATCTTTAACAGGACATTTCAGAAATTTCTCAAATGCCATATCAAGCATTCCCTGCCCTTGAAAAGAGAGGCCAAGTGCCTTATTTGCTTCAACCGACTCATCACGTAATTTCTCGGATGACATTTTGAAAACGAAGAATCCATAGCCGAGAATGACGACAAGAAAGGGAGGAAACATCCACAACCAGTATCCATATTCCAAAAAAAGTAAAACCATTGTGCCCGTCCAGGTCACGACAAATGACCCTAAAATAAAAGCACCTACCCTGAGCCTGACCCTGGGAATGACGAAGACAAGAAAAACGCATAAATAGATCACCATCATGGCTTCCAAAGGAAAGACCCATGGAGGGCGGGCAACATGTCTGCCGTTTACTATGTTTTCAACCGCACTTGTTACGATCTCAATCTCCGGGGCGGCCGAGCGTACGGGCGTTTGATAGCGCTCGGAAATCCTTTCAGCGGTAACTCCTAGAAGCACGATCTTTCGCCGAAATACCTTCCTTTTAAAATTCCCCTTTAGGACATTCGAAAACGACAGTGTCTCGTATGGAGTACGGCCGCCGTTATAATCGATCAGCATTCGATAACTAGAATCGGTGGGAATTGCAAGTGATCCGAGACGCAAGCCCGCATAACCATTGCTGCGGTTTATGGTCTTGAGGTCATCGAGCCGACCCCCCAAATATTTTGCGGCCAACTGGAAAACGAATGATGGAAAATACCTGCCCCGGTACTGAATAAAAAGCGGCAGGCGTCTGACTTTCCCGTCCTTGTCAGGGATAATGTTTATATGGCCTAAGGCCCCGGCCTTTCTTGCCAGCACTCTGTATGTGGGTATGATTCCCGCTGCACGGGGCATTTTCTTCGCCTGCCCAGGTGTCAATCTAATGACATTTAAGAGACTCTCTCTTTTGTCAGGCAATGGTGTCAGGCGATCGAGCGAATTCCTTTTTAGCCATGGCGACAGACGAGGGGTATTTTCCCTGTGCTGGGGCCCGAAATTGAAAAGCACGGGCATCACAACGTTGACAGCTTCGTTCACGGCAGTTAGCAATCTGGCGTCATGATCTAATGCTCGCTCGGATTTTGCCAGGATAGCGTCGATTTTCAGTGCGTCCCGTCGCCTTGATATGAGCTTATTGGTTCGAAGGGTATTTCTGATGTGCTTGATTTCAGTGAGCCCCGCATTGTGTTCCCGGTCCGAAAATAGGAGATAAATACCCAGTGCTTTCGGAGCAGACTCGGATATGCGTCGGACCACTTCCGCAATGTAGGATCGGGGCCATGGCCATGGCCCAATTTCATTGAGACTTCGCTCATCGATTTCCACCAACACGACGGGATTTGTCTCCTGTTTGTGCCGCAGCGTCATCATCAAATCGTACACACGACATTCGAGCGCTCCAAAGGGATAGAATTCGATTAACATACCTGCCAAAATCAACAGGGTCAGCGCTAAAAAGAAAAACGTGTTGGAAAAAAGAGCCTTCTTGATTCGCATGTTTTGAATAACTTTTTGCCTGTTTCTTTTCGAGGAGGCAGTTCGAGTTGGGGTATTTTTCATACTATTATGTAGAATGCCATGAAAGATTGAAATCGGAACTCAAAAATAGATCCCCGATGCATACCTTTTCAGCAAATCGTGTTGAGCTGGCGGGCAACAAAAAACACCTTTTATGCGAGGTCAAAAAACGATCTCCCGACGCGACAAAAATATGCATGGCATCCGCCAGACTTGAAACGCCTGCGAGAATTGTCTTCGGAAACGAAAAGTTACATAACGGCAAAGCCTGGGGGTTACCTGGTTGAATTATGATCACCCTGCTTTATAAAAAAGGAGATGTCATCAAAGATTTCAATGGACACAGCGCCAGAATTGTCTTTGTGCAATATGTATGCCCAGATTAGCTGGCCTCGTTGAAATAAAGTCAGGCCTTGCAATGTAGCATTTGCTCTGGGATACACATGATATGGCCAGACCTTTGAACAATGAGTTCCCGGGGGCAGTTTACCATGTAACCTCTGGGGGCAATGAAAGAAGGCCCGTACACCACCGTAAGCCGTGCCCTCAAACGAACGGAGGGGGCAAAAAGGGGAATTTGATAATGTAAGGCCTGACGCCAAGCCAGACGCATGGCGCGAAGTGATAAAGTGAGGAGGTCGGGGTGAGGTGATCTTCCCAGGAAAGGAAGACTAAAACGCTTCCTTGATTTTAAGGTAAGTGTCCTTGATCCAGCGCGACACCTTCTCAACAAATGTCCTCTTAAAGTACTGTCTGTCCTCTTTGGTTACATTTTCGTACTTGGCGTCGTATTTCAGTTTGACCCAGGCATTGAAATCGAATTTGCTTGCGAGATTGTACAGATACCGATTCAGGGGTGCAAAGCCCGGTTTTCTTATGACGGCCACACCGAAGTCGATCACGAAGGGCGTGCGTCCTTCCACGACGAGGAGATTGTCCTTTTTCTTGAGGTCGGTATGTGCCACACCAGCCTTGTGCAGGTCCTTAATGAGCTTCAGAAGGGCTTTGAAGAACACCTCGCGATCCGCAATCCGGGCTCTTCGTATTGGGATGCCGTCGATATATTCGAGCACCAGGTAGCGCCTGTCGAGAAAGCCATAGCAGCGCGGCACACCTTGTACGCCGGATAGCCTGGAATAAGCCCTGCACTCATTGCGCAACATGGCCCAGCGAATCAGACTAGATAGGCCCCGCCCGGAGGGAGCCTTGAGGATAAGACGCCGACCTTTGTCCTCATAGAGATAGACATGCCCCTGGTAACCGCGGCTGAAGATGTTGGAGCCTGTTTTGACGCTCCCTCTGACCCACTGAAGGAGCTCGCTTTCGGGGAGGTTATCTATATGTTTCAACATCGGCGTCATGGGCCGGTTCAGGAGAGCCCCAAGGAGAGGAAGTAGAGCCAAAACAAAAGAAACAAGGCAATAATGGGCTCGCCGTTTTGGCGGAGGCTTTGCATGAACGACCAGCTACTGCGTTGGCCGGGCTTAAATGGTCTGAGTCGCGGAATAATCGCGTGGGTTTCCTTGGCCCACTCTTCCCACTCCTGCGTAAATTTCCGGTGGAGTTTATCATCTTCCCGTCGTATGGCGTGGGGATAGAAGGCGAGTAAAATCGCTAGCAAAAGCGGAAGACTCCACCATAACCCAGAGGCAAGGGAAAAGCCGATTCCTAACGTGATGTTGCCCACGTACTGGGGGTGTCTCACGAAGCTATAGGGCCCGTCAGTGGCAAGCTCCTTGTTCTTCCTGATGTGGCCAGATGCCCATAGTCGCATGCCGACACCCATTATGGTCAGCGCTACGCCAGGGAAGAATAAGATCTCGTTTGGCTGTCCCGCAGCGCTAACTAGGATGACAAAGGAGACGCCAATGAACTGGCGGAAGCGGTCCCGCCGGTATCTAATGTCATGAAGGAAGCGCTCTAGCCCTAACGCTATTGCCATCGGTTGATTTCCCTTAAGTCATTCCTATGGGTGATTGAGCTGCTTTTGCCAAAGGCGCTACGCACGCTGATTTGGATGAGGCTGAGAGCCCGTGCTCGGCGGGGGAGTATAGGATAATGTCCATGGTGTGTCAAGCGACACACCTTGCTACGCTTTGCAGGCACGCATGCGTATGGTTAGCGCATAACTATGCATGCTTTTCCTCAGCGTTCCATCTTAGCCTTAAAAGGCAAGGACGTAATAAGCTCGATGAGAAGGCCATAAATCATGCCAAGCACTACTGTACTGATAAACATGGTTGCTTTGCTGTACTCCGGGCTCTCGGGTGCCATAAGCCCACTGAAAGCCAATAGAAGGCTAAATATCAACCCCATTACAAGGCCGTGGATGGACGAGTGAAGTATAGGCAAGCAACTTATGCCTATAGCAAAGCCGATGAGTATTCGGCTCACGATTATCTGTATGGATACCGGCTAAGCCAATTGAGCAGGGCCCATAAATGCCAACCCATAGCAAACAAACCCGAACAATACTCCTGATAACGTGGCTATTGTTATACGTTTTGTCCTTGCCATGAACCCCTCCTTTCTTGATGGTTGATTTGTAACCTATATTTTGAGATTAGAAGTTGTGGGTTCACTCAACGTATACTACACATTGGACTGATATTGTGCCACAGTGAGGCTAGCATCATACACAAGATATATGTGATGCTCAAAAAGGATGAAGCGTGCGTGTATTTATAAAATGGTTCCGGCCTTCTTGTTTTCAGATAGAAGACAGAGTAGCCTCACCTACCCGAGGTTCCGCTTCATAGAGGCTGGTGAGCTCTGGGTTAGGGTTAACAGATAAGGAGAGGTAGATAATGAGAGATTCAGGATTAAAGGGAAAAGGCGTACTGGTTACCGGAGGAAATAATCCGTATGGCATTGGCGCTGCTACTGCCAGGGCCTTTGCCTCAGAGGGCGCAGCTGTCTTTATCCAATACCTTCGTCAATCACACGATCTTGAGCAGGGCGCTAGACAACAATCTGACCCACATCAGTTTGGATTGCCGTTCTTTTTTGCACAACAGAAAAAATCCGCAGATGAAGTTGTTCAATCGATTCGTGAACAAGGTGGTCAGGCGGATTCATGGGAATGTGATCTTGGCAAACTCAATTCAATTGTCACTCTTTTTGATCGTGCAGAGAGGGTCCTGGGAAATGTAGACGTTGTCGTTAACAACGCCGCAGAGTATGCAGCCGACACATTTGTGCCTAAGGCCGCTTTGGAGGCCGATTCAGCACTCTGGGAGGGAGGCCCTCTTACCTCACCTATCACGGCAGAAAGCCATGACCGTCATTTTGCGTTAAACACGCGAGCTCCTGCGCTGTTGATGGCGGAGTACGCCCGTCGCCACATTGAAAACAAGCGAAGTTGGGGCACTATCATCAATGTAAGCGCCGACTGCTCCTGGGGATGTCCTGGTGAGATTTCATATAGAGCGAGCAAATATGCGCTCGAATCGTACAGTCGCAGTGCTGCTGCGGAATTGGGACCCTTCGGCATCACCGTCAATATAGTCGCACCGGGGCCGGTTCAAACCGGCTATATGAGCAAGCAAATAGAGGGGGAACTGGTCACTGATATTCCGCTGAGACGTGTTGGTCAAGCGGAAGACGTAGCCGATGTGATAGTGTTTCTGGCATCAAAGCAAGCCGGCTGGGTTACCGGGCAATTGCTCTGTGTCCATGGTGGACATCGAATGTCACTGGGTCGTTAGTTGCGTTGAAGCGTTTCCATTAGCGCAAAGGTTGGGACTAACTGCCGCAGCAAGTGGAAGCCATAGGCCGCGTTTTGTCTTTGACAGCTACGGATCTTTTTTCAAAAGTTTTAGTCTCGTGAGACCCTGGCCTAACCTTGGGTCAGACCTGGCGTGCAATGACCGAGTTCCACTCATTCGTACTCCGGAGTTTGTCGGGTCCAGAGGTAAGTTCTCGACAGATAGCGCTAGAATAGCCTAGCAGCAGCACAAGCAGGGGTTATGCAACGGTCTCGGCATGCTAACCTTACATCCTCAGGACATTGTGTGCACAGAGCGCTCGTCAGCTCAAAGAAGACGCTNCTGGAGGAACGGTCGCTAGCGCCGAAGGAGTGGCAGGCCCATTTTTGCTGTTTCATATTGGTATTTGCGGGAATGAGCTACCAATCGTAAGGCTCGCGCTCGATGATCGTGGCCACACCTTGTCCGCCGCCACAGCAGGCAGTGGCGCAACCATAGCGCCCGTCCTTCACCCGTAAGATGCGGGCTAGGGTTCCTACCAAACGGATCCCCGTGGCTCCCAGTGGATGTCCGATAGCCGTGGCACCGCCCATGACGTTGACCCGCTCCGGGTCGATACCCAGCTCCGTGATGCAGTTTAAGGCCACGATGCAAAAAGCCTCGTTGATCTCCCAGTAATCGATGTCCTGTACCTTCATGTCGGCTTTCTTCAGGGCCATACGGCTTGCCGGAACCGGCCCCACACCCATGATGCTCGGGTCCACTCCAGCAAAACCGATGGAACGGATGGTGGCCAGCGGTTTCACCCCCTTCTTTTTGGCCGTCTCTTTTGACATGAGGAGCATGGATGTTGCCCCGGCATTCAATGGGGAGGAGTTCCCGGCGGTGATTACCCCATCGGGCTTAAAGGCCGGCTTGAGATCTGCCATACCCTCCAAGGTGGCATCCTCTCGAATGGCCTGATCTCGATCCACTACCATGGTGGTCCCGTCGGCCTGCTCAGCCTCGATAGGCAGAATCTCTCCCCTAAAAAACCCCTCTTTGAGTGCCTTGGCCGCCAGCTGGTGCGCCCTGACCCCCCATTTATCCATATCATCCTTAGTGAAATCTCTTAGAGAGAAGAGCTTTTCCGCAGTGAGACCCATGTTTACAGCAGTCATCATATCCCAGTGTTTGTATGATTCCTCGGTGAAGAGTCTCATATTCGGGACGATGGCCTCCTTCTCAACCATTGCACCTCCCATGGGGACACGGGTCATGTGTTCTATCCCACCAACCAGGACAATGTCCGCGTAATCCGCAGCGATCTCAAGAAAACCCATGTGGATGCACGCCATGGCAGAGCCGCACTGCTGGTCCACGAATTTCGCGGGGGTCGCCTCCGGGAAGTTGGCCAAGAAGATGGGATTTCTGCCTCCATAGGTCCACTGCTCGTTCACGCCCGTGGCGCATCCGACCAGAAAATCATCGATCTCCTTTGGGTCAATCCCAGTCCTCTGCATAAGCTGTGGAAGCAGTTTTGCCAGCAGGTCGTCAGCCCTCAGTTTGTGGAACCAGTCCCTGGCCGGGTCCTTTGGCCTTGACCGTGATTGAGCCGTCCTCAGATATCCTGCAATCACCACTTCTCTCATCTTTTTACCTCCTGCATGCAGTTTATTATTACGGTGAGCTAACCCGTCGTTGGGCAAGCTTTTCGGCACCGATCCCCGAGTTTAATCCTCGCTGCCTCTGGGTAGTGCTCTCTTTCAAGGCTATACCGGCGCAAACTTTTCTTTAAATCTTCGATCTAATGTAATTTCTTTGTCTTCCCTATGAGGGTCATTTTGGGAACTGGCTCACTGACGGTTGACGAGCCTGCGAAATCTTTCCAGCATCTTCCTCGGGGTCACGGTCGGTCTTTCATATTTAGGCAACTCTTTTTCTATTCCGAACAAATATTTCGCTATGCTCTTTAAGCTCTCAAGATCATACCTTGCCATCATGGTAATGGTTTCCATCTGAGGGGAGCCACCACCATGGAGTCCCGCCACTTGCATTACAGCGGCCGTCTCTGAGACAATCATGTTTTCAATGCCTCTAAAGCATCGATGCTGATTTTCTGAGGAGATCTTTGGATTCCTCATGAGGTATTTGCTCGCCAGCTCTCCTGTCTCTTTTGAGGAGAATTCTTCCTCAAATGGCATGGTGGCACATAGGCCCCCGGCGAGGTCGGCAACAATTCTATATTCGTTATAGATCTCTTCTCCGGCCAGTCTTCTGCCAGCATTGGTTAGGATCTCGTCGGGGATATAGGTCCCTGATGCCGATCTCTCACCACGATAGGCGCTCATCTGGCCGGCGGCAAAGACAAGCTCTGCCGTACCGATCAGGTGAGATAGTTTATCCCTGACGTGATCTTCCCTCTCAATATTGTTGTATTCGGATACCAGCGCCGCGGCACTGGCAAGAACTTCCGATACGGCGGGTTTGCATCCGGTATACGAATGCCGGTGGTAGTGGGCGAAAAGCAGGGCGAGGAATCCGGCAAAGGGC
>JGI24422J19971_10002670_pt1 | contig 11085 bp, 9 predicted proteins | sample DeeMarSWOR152_54_FD_19971 | JGI IMG/M metagenome (IMG submission 19971)
TGTTTCAGGCAAGGAAGAACGAACTATGAAATCGGGGAGAGCCAGAGGAATGGCCGGCATCCCTTCTTTTATACTTATAACCACTTCCTGCTGAGGATGGAGTATTATTACTGCAAGAAAGATAAGAATTCCCCCCAATAAAGTCCACCTGATCTTCATTTTGAATGCTCAAATATCAAGTATATTCCCAAATATTCGTCCTCGTAGGCTGTTGGAAGGGGAGGAAATGGGGCTGATGTTTGTACAGCCCTAAGGGCGGAAAGATCCAGGGACTTTATTCCGCTTGACTCCTCGATTTTTGGCTCTGATATTTGTCCGTTTTTGTAAATTCTAAAATGGACGGTTGACTGGAAGTTGCCCGTGATCCCAGGGTCGACAAGAGAAGTGAACCAGTTGTTCGAGACTCTGTCTATTATAATTTGAAGATAATAAGTGAAGGGAAAGTTGGAGAGGCCGATTTGGGAGGAATATGCTGATCCAGTTTCCGGGCCGCTGCCTAAACCGCCGCCGAGCCTTACACCAGAGCCGGGACCAGTGCCTTTTCCTTTGCCAGAGCCAGCTTCAGCTTCTCTGGCTCCGGCTGATTGTTTTTGAATAACAGCTTTTTTTTCATTTTTTGTCCTTGTTTCCTTCTCGGGCTTTTCAACTGGATGTCTTAGGGCCGGGGTTGGCTCTTGCTGCAGCTTTTGAGGTGTGGTTAAATCTCTTAGAGTATCTCTTTCTGGCAAGGTCGTTTCTGCAATTTTTTCTTCGCCTCCACCACCTTGTCCGGATGAGCCGCCGCCGCCACCTCCTCCGGGAAAAGACATAAGCTCAACATAATGGATCATTTCTCCTCTTGAGGATTGTTGTAAATGAGGAGAGAGGAGAATAAACAGGAAAAATGCCAGATGAACAGTGAAAGAAAGTATAACGGCCTTTTTAAATGCGGCACTGCTTCTGGCGAGCGCAATCATTTTTTATTTTTTTCCTCGGGCTCTATGGGTCTTGTTATAAGTCCAGTTACCTCTACACCCGCTTTTTTAGAAATATCAAGAATGCGCATAATAAAACCATAGGGAAGGCTCTCATCGGCGCGGATGAACACAATTTTCTTCTGTTTTCCGTAGAAATATTCTTTCAATTTTTGTTCCAGCAAAAATTGATTGATGACAGAGCTTTCAATGTGAATGTATTTATCCTTGGTGATAGTAAGGGTTAGGCCTTCTTCTGCAGGAGTTGACTCTGTTTCAGCTTGAGGAAGATTGACGCTAATTCCTGATTGAATCATAGGGGCTGTGACCATAAAAATGACCAGAAGAACGAGCATAACATCCACAAAAGGTGTGACGTTTATCTCTGACAGAGAAGTTCCGAGACGTCTTTTGTAGAGGGGACGCGCTTTAAGGACCATAGAGCTTCTCGGCAATGCTTAAAAATTCGAGAGAAAAATCCTCCATCTCAGTTATCAAGTCTTTTATTCGATGAAGGTAATGGTTGTAGGCGATAACCGCAGGAATGGCAGCAAAAAGTCCTGCTGCGGTGGCAATGAGTGCTTCGGCAATTCCCGGAGCGACTATATCAAGGCCTGCAGACCTGACTATCCCGATTCTGTGGAAGGCAACCATTATTCCCCACACGGTCCCGAACAGGCCAATAAAAGGAGTTACGCTTCCTGTAGTAGCCAGGAAGCTCATCATTTTTTCCAGTTTGGAGATTTCGTTGTTTGAAGCCTTAACCAGAGCCCGATTTACGCTTTCGAGCCTCTCTGAGGTGAGGGGTTGTTCTGGATTGGATTTGCTCAGATAGGCTAGCTCTTTATATCCAGACTGAAAGAGTGAAGCCAGAGGACTACCACGGTATTTCCTGGAGGCTTTATTAATCTCGGATAGATTATTACTTTGTCGGAATACTTTCAGAAATTTTTCTGACTGGGAAAAAGCGGATTTCATAGTTGTTCTTTTGAAGAAAATAATCGCCCAAGAAAAGATTGAAAAGAAAATAAGGATGAGGATGACCAGCTGGACGACAATATTGGCCTCAATAATAAGTCTTAGAAAGTTCATCGGCGGTTCTTCAAAAAAGTAGCATATGCCAGGGTTAAAGTCAATCTGGGGTCCAATCTGGGGTCAGGTCTTGTTTTTTGCCTATNCCGAAAATCTCATACAAACGCATTAAAATTTCATTGCAAGGATGAAAACGACACAGGTATCTTTTGTCTTCAGGATGAGATTTTGCCATGCTCGCCTGCCCATTTATAAAAAGAGCGGGGTTGCCCGTTAATCCTCGGGGTCAGGCCTTATCCAACGGAATGCCATAAGGACAAGACGTAGGAAAATATCTTTTCCCGATGGCAAGGCCTGATCCCACAAATTAAATTGCGTTTGCGTTTGTATGAGTAAAGGCAAAAAGCAAGACCTGATCCCGATTGACAAAATCTTGATTAAGTAATAGATTTGATATCTTAATCAAGACAAAGAGGAGGGCTTAAAAAGGAGGCAACCCATTAAAGCAGAAAGGAGATTTCAGCCGGCTCAATTCCTGGCTATAAGTTTTATCGTAGCCGTATTGGCAGGGACTTTCCTTCTTCTTCTTCCTTTCAGTGTAAAATCCGGCAATATTTCTCTCGTTGATGCTCTTTTTACGGCTACATCTGCAGTTTGTGTGACCGGTCTTATTGTCCAGGATACAGCCACCTACTTCACTCCGTTCGGTCAGGCCGTTATCCTAATTCTGTTTCAATTGGGCGGACTGGGAATCATGACTTTTTCGACCCTTATTCTTTTGGTTGCTGGAAGAAGGATTTCCATAAAGGACAGGATCATTATTCAGCAGGGATTTCATCATGGTGCACCAAAAGATTTTAAATCTCTCATCAAGAATATATTTTTCTATGCTTTGACTCTTGAGGTTGCGGGAACTCTCTCTCTTTTTCTTCGGTGGCAGAAAGACTTCCCCTGGCAAAAGGCTCTCTTTCATTCAGCATTTCATTCCATCTCGGCTTTTTGTAATGCAGGCTTCTCTCTTTTTAGCCGCAGTTTCCTCTCTTACAGGAGTGATACATGGATAAATATCACGCTCTTTTTTCTGATAATACTCGGCGGAGTGGGTTTTTTAGTCCTTCAAGAAATGAAGAAAGTCTTTTTTGGTGCTCTAAGAAGACGGAAAGCTAAAATTTCTCTTCATACCAAGTTGGTTCTTACCCTGACTTCGTTCCTGATTGTTTTTTCCTTCGTTCTATTTCTGGCGATTGAGTGGAATAATTCGTTAAAAATGTTCACCCTGAAAGAAAAGGTTTTCTCTTCCATTTTTCAAGTTGTAACTCCTCGCACAGCCGGATTCAACACCATGGACTTGAATTCTTTAAGTTTCTCTGCCGTCCTGCTTTTAATTATGCTGATGTTTATAGGAGCCTCTTCGGGCTCAACAGGTGGAGGTGTTAAAACAAGCACTATCGGAGTGATACTCGGATTCTTGAAATCTAAAATCACAGCCAGGGATTCGGTTAATCTTTTTCGCAGAACTCTACCTCTGGAATCTGTCATGAAGGCCTTCACCGTTATTACTTTGGCCATATGCGTCATTTTCTTCTCTTCCTTTATCCTCCTGCTTACCCAACCAGTGGCAAGCATGAAGGAAGCGCTTTTTGAAGTTTTTTCTGCTTTCAGTACGGTCGGGCTTTCTTGGGCATAACACCAAAACTGAGCAGCTTGGGTAAAATTATGATTATCATAACCATGTACATCGGGCGGATTGGCCCCTTAACCTTTTTGTATGCTTTCAGCCGTCAGAAGGCCTTCGGGCGATTTGAGTATGCTGAAGAAACTGTTATGATAGGCTAAAACCAGGAAAGGAGGCTTCGGTTATGAAATTTGCAGTGATAGGGCTTGGGAGCTTTGGATCAAACATTGCTAAAACTCTTTATGAGAAAGGGAATGAAGTGTTAGCAGTGGATGAAGATAAGGAGAAGATTGAAGAAGTCAAGAATTTTGTTACTCATGCTGTACACATGGATGCTGCTGATAAGGAAAATCTTCAGGCTCTGGGAATCAAAGATATGGATGTTGTGATCGTGAGTTTAGGGCCAGAGATGGAAGCTTCCATACTCACTGTTCTTTACCTGACTGAGATAGGGACCAAACGCATAGTGGCCAAAGCCCTAACAGAAGATCATGCCAAAATTTTAGATTCAATCGGGGCCACCGAGGTTATCTATCCAGAGAAGGATATGGCCATTAAGACAGCCCTGAAGTTGAGCTGCCCCAATGTGCTGGAATACCTCCCCCTTATTTCTGGTTTTGGAATCCAGGAGATTGCACCCCCCGAAAAATTTATCGGAAAGAGTTTAAAAGAGCTTGATTTGAGAAACAACTACGGTGTTCAGGTTATTGCTATCAAAGAGCTTATCCCAGAAAAAACGACTTTTATTCCTAAAGCAGATTTTGTCTTAAAAGACAGTGATATTCTGGTCATTATGGGAGAAGAAAAACAGCTCGGTAAGATAAACGCGCTATAATCTTTTTAGCCTAGCCAGGGGATAGGCCCTGTTTCTCTTTATTTGACTATCTCTTTTTTATTTGATATATAAGGAAAGGACAACATAGGAAAAAACGGAAAAGAGAGAAATTGTTACTTGATCAGACTTGATCAAAAACAAATTCTTATAAATCCAGGGTTTGGATAGCAAAATAAAAGAAAAAGTGTTATTCTATAAAAAAACTTCTTAACAGGACTTATGACCAGCGGAAACATCCTCATTCTAAATAAAAATCCTGAAGAAAGAGCACCCTTAGCTAAGTTATGCGGCAAAATTGGCACTGCTCATTCTTCTTCCAACCTTGAGAGAGCAATCTCCCTCCTTGAGTCTATAGATTTCAACGTGCTCGTTGTGGATAGTTCTCTGGCCAGCTACCCTTCCCTTAAAGGATTGCTCGAAAAGCAAACGAGTGTCATTATCACGGGGAACGACGAAAAGAAAATTAAAGAAATAATTAACGAATGGCCTTTGAACCGCTATGTAGATTATCATATCATCCTTTTAGAAGAGCATGATGAGAAAACCTTCCTTAGGGTTCTTAAGAAAGCGGCCGAACACTCCTTGCTCAAACTAGAAGAAGTGGAGAAGCTTATACATTATATTGAGCGGACTAAAGTTGAGATAAGGGATGCTTACTCCGAAATCAAAGAGATTAAAAATTTTGTAAATGAAGGTATTATCAAAGAGTTAGAGAAGCGTTTAGAGTTAGAGGCAAAACATATATGGTTCAAAAAGGAAAAACAGAAAATAGAAGAGATTTTAAAAAATATTTATGCAGCTAACGATGTTACAAGTCTCCTGGATACTGTCTACGAGATAAAAGAGATTATCCGAGCCAGCGGCATTTCAATTTACATTCTGGATGAAGATGAGACTCTCGGAAAATTCCTCAAACCGTTAGTATGGGATGATGCTTTTCTGCTTCATCCTGATATTTCAAAGCATATCGTCTTAATTGATTCGCAAGATTTTGCAGCCTTCGTTGCCCGTTACCGTCAGGAAATCAATATCACTGACTTATCAAACGACATTCGGATGTCAAAAAGATATGTGGAGCAGTTTAAACCTCCCTTGAAGAACATACTGTGTGTCCCTATCATGCATGACCGGGAAGTCATAGGAGTGCTGGAAGTCTACGACAAAATACACCCCAAAGAATCGAGCCAAGAGGGTTTCACGAAAGAAGACGAGCGAATTATGCGTACTCTATCCGAGCATATATCCTTAGCCATCACAAAACTAAATCTGATTCAGTATGACGCCCTTACAGGTTTGCTGCGCCCCGATCCTTTCTTTGATAATGTTATCCAGAAACTGGAATCTCAGAGGAAGAGGCGCGAAGAGAAAGAATCATATGCCATGGTGATGGGTGATGTCGACTGGTTTAAGAACTATAACGACAGGAATGGCCATGAAGCGGGAAACCTGCTTCTTAGAGAGTTGGCGGAGGCCCTCAAGTCTTCGACCAGAGATCAAGATTTTCTCTGCCGGTATGGAGGAGAAGAATTCCTGTTCTTTCTCACAGGATTAAAAAACCTGGAAGAAGCTTGCCTGTTTACGGAAAGGATAAGGAAAAATATCGAAGAACATTATTTCAAATTCCAGGAATATCAACCAAGAAGAAACCTGACTATGAGCTTTGGTATAACTTATTTTACAAAGGAGAGGATTGATTCCCTGGAGTTTATAACCAAAAGTGATTTAAAAAAGATGGCCAATGAAGCAGATATTGCCCTGGCAGAAGCAAAGGGCAAAGAGTCTTCAGCTTTGAGGACACAGGGGAAGAAGGATTCAGCCAAGGTTAAAAACAGGGTCTGTATCTATTACGGAAGGCCAGCCGATGAGCTGGAAAAAGAAGAGGTTATCAGACCTTTCGAGAGAAAACTCCTTCAGGAAAGAAGGAGGTTCGAAAGATTTTATACTTCCACTGTTCTTATATTCAAAACAAATGGCGCTCGCAACGTGGCCCAGACAATAAACATAAGTTTAGTGGGAGTAAAAATTTCCTCAGAATCAGAGCTTCCTCGTGATCATACTCTTGATTTGATGTTAGTTTTGAAGAATAAAGCCTATCAGTTTAAAGCGGATGTTGTCTATTCTGAAAAAGTCGAAAAGAATTTTTTCCGCTATTATTCAGGGTTAAAATTTATAGATCTTTCCCCAGAAGACAAGACTATCTTGGAAGATTATTTTTCTTCTCTAGATTTAGAAGAGAGATCATCTCTACCTCATTAAGACAGCCCGACCTATTCTATTCCTAATTCCTCAATCACAGATTTTAAATAAGCAGCCCAGGGAGTGATTCGCTCATAATACGCATCTTTAATTCTTTTTGCGAACTCATCAAAAGAATGGAAATCATCTTGGTTAATCCAGTCCTCCATGCTTACCTTTTCAAGAATATCTTTGAGAACATCCATATTCAAAATATCTAAGGTATATTTAGGCAAAGAGCAGGTTTCTTTTTCGCACAGTCGAACACTTCCTAATATAATTTTCCGGAGGCTCTTTTGATATCTTATGATTTCCTGTTTTATAAAAAACTGATCTTTTGGAGATTCAGTCTGAGTGAGTCTTGTAAAAAGCTTTTTTGCTTCATCCAGGTCTCTATTCAGGTTTGAGACAAAACTCTCCCCGTCCAGAATCATCTTTTCCTTATTCTGAAAATAACTCACTTCGCCGTCATTCTTAGCTCTTTCAGATTTTCGGAACTTGGCAAGAGTTTCGAATGCCTCTTGAAAATCTGTTTCACCCTTCAAGATGCTCTTTTCCGATTCTCCTTTGGCCGACGGCTCTTTGTCTTTTGCCTCATTCTCCTCAGATAAAGAGGATTCCGCAGCTTCATTCATCTTTGGTTTTTCGACATGAAGTTCATCTTCTTTAATCACTTCTGATTCTTCAATATCCTCTTCGGCTTTTCTTTTTTCTATTGTTCTCTTCATCTCAGGTTCGGGTGTCTCTGCGGGACCTAACAGTTCTTTAATCTTCTTTAGTTTTGCCAGCTCTTGCTTTAAATCAACATTTTCAAGTTCTTTTGTCTCCAGGCCTTCAGGCACAATTCCGAATTTCTCTTCAAGATCTTTTTTCAAGATAGTGGTTTTTTCTTCAGCTGCGTGATGTAATTCCTCAAGCTTCTGGTTCAGCTCGCTTACTTTTTTTAGCTCCTCGAGGGTTTGGGCAGTCAGAGTATCTATTTCTGCCAAGGATTGAACCGCCTTTTCAATATGTTCTTTTATCTGATTTTTGGTACCTGCCTTATTATTTTCAAACTCAGCAAGCGTGGTTCGATACTTTACCAAAGCCTCTTTTTCATCCTCAAGCTCCTTTTCAATTTGATGAATCTTCTTTTCCGCTTCTTTTCTCTCCTGCTGAATCTTTCCTTCAAGCTCCTCCTCTATTTCCTGTTTTTTCTTTTTGAAAATTTTCTCTAATTGATTTTCAACATCTTCGATGATTGGAGTTGGATCTTCGAGGATTTCTTTGTTTTTTGGCATTTTTGCTTTTCCTTGCAGTATTTTTTCATATTAATTATTCTCAATAAAAAAAAATTGTCAAGGAAAGTTCATCTTCTTAATAAAATAAGTTTGAAAAGTGGGGTCAAAAATGGGGTTCAGGTCTTGCTTTTTGCCTGCCTCAGAAAAGTCTTATACAAACGTATTAAAATTTGATGGCAAAGATGGAAGCGACACAGGCATCTCTGGTTTTCAGGATGAGATTTTGTTATGCTCGCCCGCACTCTAAGGCATTAGAATAAATAACGTTTTTTTTGTATGAGTAAAGGCAAAAAGCAAGACCTGACCCCATAGAGGTGATTAGATTAGACTTCTAAGAGTTTCCAGTGCGGCTTGCTTGGCTTGTTTGCCGCTTTCTTTTGTAGGGCCTACGCAGGAAGGGCATCCTTCTTTACAGGGGCAGGCTGCGATAGTTTTCTGACAGTGTTTAAGGAGTTCTTTTTCCAGTTCAAAAAGAGAAGGGCTTAAACCTATCCCTCCAGGAAAGTTATCAAAGATGAAAATATTCGGCTCGAAGTCGATATCTGTGAAGTCAGGCCGTTCTTCATCTCGGGTTATTTTAGAGGGAATGTTACGCGGAGGGACTGACTTCCCTGTGGTATTGTCACCGATGGATACGCCTACATCATGAAGGTCACACATCATAAACAGAGGCGAGACATGATGGAGAAGATAAGCCAAGCCGAAAAGACCGTTTATCTTTTGCTCTGTGGAGAAAGGGAGGGAATGGAAGATTTCAGATGGTATTGTCAACCAGTAGGCTGTAGTGTGCATTTCGTTTTGAGGAAGGCTCAAATCTCCTGCTCCTACATTTTCCGAGGTGTAGAATTTTATTTTTTTGAAGCCGACAACCTGTGTAGCAACATGCACCTCGCCGTGGGAGATGGAACATCTCTCCAGGCTTTTTTTGTCAAAAACATCAAGAATTTTGATTTTGGTGTAGTCTATGGCATCTGTGAAATAATCGACGTCTGTTTTTTTGACATAGGCTTTTCTCTGATCATAATCGAGCTTATCCACAAAGTATTGATCTCCCTCACACATATAGATGGCCTTTGGATGCAGGGTTGTTAACGCAGAAGAAAAATCCACTTCAGCGATTGCTTTTGTTTTTTTGCTTGTATCCACAACCACGAAATTATCGGAACTTATGCTCCTCAGGCAGACACCATCGGCAGGATAAGCATCAGATGTCCAGAACCATTTGTCTTTTGAATGATGAACGAGCTTCTCCTCTTCCAGAAATTTGAGGATTTCGCCGATCTCAACACTCCCGAATTTCTCTCCCTCGGCAAACGGAAGCTCAAAGGTGGCACACTCGATATGGCTGACAAGAATAGAGAGATTATCCGGATTAATCAAAGCTTTCTCTGGATTTTTTGAGAAGAAGTAATTCGGGTTATTGATGATGAACTGGTCAATGGGAGCGCTTGAAGCGACTAAAACAGCAGCTGATTTTCCTGTTTTTCGACCGGCTCTTCCTGCCCTCTGCCAGGTGCTTGAAATAGTGCCCGGGTAGCCCGCAAGCACGGCAATATCAAGACTTCCGATATCAATTCCTAATTCTAAAGCATTGGTCGAGATAACACCTTTTATTGTTCCTTCCCTCAAACCCTTTTCGATTTCTCTTCGCTTTAAGGGAAGATATCCTCCCCTGTAGCCGCGAATAAAGCCCTTGCTCTTGATTGTTTTTTCGATGTCATCTTTAAGATAGGTTACCAAGACTTCGGTGATAAGGCGACTCTGAGCAAAAACGATTGTTTGAAGGTCGTTCTTGATGAAGAGAGAAGCGACTCGCCGCGATTCATTGACATAGGAACGGCGAATACCCAAGAACTTATTGACCACCGGCGGATTGAAGAAGATAAAATATTTTTCTCCGCGAGGAGCACCGTTATTGTCAACAAGAGAGACTGGCTCTTCTGTCATTTTTTCTGCCATCTCCAGGGGATTAGCGATGGTGGCTGTACAGAGGATAAATTGGGGCTGGGAACCGTAGAATTTAGCGATTCTCTTCAGCCTTCTCAGGATATTTGCCAGATGGCTGCCAAAGATACCCCGATAATTATGAAGCTCATCGATCACTATGTATTTCAAGTTTTCGAAAAGTTTAATCCACTTGGTATGATGAGGCAAAATACCCGTGTGTAGCATATCGGGATTGGTCAGGATGATGTGTCCGCGAGCTCTTATGGCTTTTCTTGCATCCTGGGAGTGTCGCCGTCATAGGTGAAAATCCTGATTCTTCCCCAAGACGTTTGATTGTCTCGTTGAGCTCAGCCCTCTGGTCCTGGGAAAGAGCTTTGGTGGGGAAAAGATAGATTGCCCGACTCGAAGGATCTTCAAGGATTGCCTCAAGCACCGGGAGGTTGTAACAAAGCGTTTTTCCTGAAGCTGTGGGAGTGACGACAACTATGTTTTTTCCTTCCTTGAGCAGGCGCCAGGAAAGATGCTGATGCGTGTACAGTTTTAAAAACCCTTTTTCTTTCAGGGCTTCAGCAAGAGCAGGATGGACCTCGGGAGGATACTCGCAGTATTGTCCTTCATGGGCCGGGATATGCTTTATGGCTCGGATGGAGTCGTTTTTGACGCCAATTTCTTTTAAGAATTCTAAGGACTTGAGTAAATTCTCTTCTCTGCTCATTTTAAGTTAACCAGAATGTCCAAAAACCCATTCCTATAATATTATTTTTATAAGGAAGGGGTCAACAGAAACTGTGGGAGAAAATGGGGCCAAGAAAATGGGGCCAGGCCCCATTTTCTGATGTTCTTTCCACAAGTTGAGAATGTCCTCTTTCTTACAAAAATAGGGCCTGTCCCCGTTTTTGTTTTGTGCTAAAATAGAAACTCATGTTAGAAGAGATTAGAGTAAAAAAGGCTGCCCAGCATAATTTAAAAAGAATTGACGTAAACCTGCCGCGCAATAAATTGATTGTCATCACTGGGCCGAGTGGCTCTGGAAAGTCCTCTCTTGCGTTTGACACTCTCTATGCTGAAGGTCAGCGCCGCTACATCGAATGCCTCTCAGCCTATGCTCGCCAGTATATTGAGCAGATG
>JGI24422J19971_10002672_pt1 | contig 11083 bp, 7 predicted proteins | sample DeeMarSWOR152_54_FD_19971 | JGI IMG/M metagenome (IMG submission 19971)
GCGCCTGAAGGAAGAGGAGAAGCAGAAGAAGAAGGAAGAGGAACAGAAGCGTAAGGAAGAGGAAAAGAAACGCAAAGAAGAAGAGAAGCAAAAGAAGAAGGAAGAGAAGAAAAAAGAGAAGGAATCCTCTTAGGCTCTCAATTCATAGCTCTTCAATCTTTGAATGTCTGTTGACGGTGTGCAGCACTGATACTACGTGCTGTTTCCCACGTTTTTCGTACAATATCAGGAAACGTGTTATGTGTTCTAATCCAATCACGTAGGAATTTTCTGGTTTTGGGATCATTTGGGTATCCACTACCGAAGTCTCCATAGTTTCGATGAAGTTCGCGAATTCGCATGTCGCGGCGAACTTTGGCTAAAACGGAGGCGGCAGCAACAACTGGGTAGGCAGAATCGGCTTTGTGTTCACTCACAACTTTGTTCTTTGCTTTTAATTGTGCAGAAATTAGTCGTCCGTAACGTTCTGCATTGACATCGGAGGCATCGACATATGCAATATCCCAGTTCAGCTGGTTCAGAACTTGAGCCATCCATTGGGCTTCTAAAATGTTGAGACTGCGCCGTTGTTCCCGTTGGGTATCAATTTCTTTTGCACTGATTTCAAGGATTTCGACTTGACTTGCTAGTTGTTGAATTCTTTGTTCGAGGGTTTCTCGCCGTCGGGGCGTTAATTGTTTGGAATCTCTAACTCCCCACTCAATGAGTGCGTCTTCCTGTGAAGGTTCTATTACAATGCCTGCGATGACGAGTGGACCTATGACGGGTCCTCGACCTGCTTCATCAATCCCTGCAATTCGTTGCGTCAATCCCAACACCTGCTTGCTTGTTTCAGTTGTTCCGAAACCATTAACAGCGGTTCAGACTTATTAGTTCCTACTTAATTTGCTTGCGTGGGGCTTCCATGTCTGAATGTAAATATCCTGAAATATGGCTAAGTATCCTCGACGGGAAATTCCGTGTTTCATCACGGCTACCTCCACCCGCCCAAGTGCCAGAAGATTTCCGTTGTGTCACACCAGAGGGTGAAATTACGCCTATCTGTGTATCTCCTTTGTACACTACGATTCACGATGCTAAGGGTCGTGCGGCAACGCTCCAAGCAGACCTCCAACAACAGGGCTGCCGAGTGATCTTTTACTTTGAACTTCGTCCGGCAGTTGTTGGCGACCTTCACCACGATCTATAGCTTCTGGATTCGATTCTGCCTTATCTTCTGCTACCGCTGCTTTTGCCCTCCTAGCACGACGGCGGATGATAATGCGGTAAAGAATGAAAACCACTAAGAAGACGATTAAAAGGACAAGGATTAGGGTTTCGAAAAGATCTATCATCTCTGCTAAATTTTGCCATCCTACCCCAATTACCCATCCTAAAAGACCAAGAATCAGATATCGAGGAAGCGCACCCAAGAAGGTGAAAAACGCAAACCGTTTTGCATCCGCCCGCAGAGCTCCATAGAGCAATGAGACAACGGAAAGCGGGATAATGGGGACAGCTCGGGCCGTGAATAAGTAGATTTCATCACGGGAAGAAGCCTCCATGTTTTTGCGCATATACTCAATTTCTTCAATAGAAGTTCCTAGATATTTACCATACCGTTCGATGATTGGATAACCACCGAAGTAGGCAATGCCATAACCGAAAAATGATCCGATGGTTGCCGCAAGAGCCCCAACTAGCATCACACTAAACAGGATTACAAAGATGGACTCCAGAGGCGTTAACTCAAAGGTTAGGATGAATCCCGCTGCCATCGGAACAAGTGGCGATGGAATGGGAGCAATGAATGTTTCAATCATAACACCAAAGAACACGCCTACTGGGCCCAATGCAGTGACCCATGAAATAAGAATCCAAATGATACTTTCTACCCACACATCAAACGCATGTAACCAGGCGATAATTACGTCAATAATCAATCTTAGCTCTCCTTAGATACGAGCGCTGGGTATTGTTTGGTTTTTATTCACCAGGATGCTTACTCATTATGTCTTCCCGAGACAGAAACTCGGGATCATCGACGATGGCAATACTACCATAGCGTCCCGCGGAAAGTTCCATCTCGCCACGAAACGTTTTGATAAAACCATTTTCAACCTCGACGATTACACCTTCATCAACTTTGTCGATGTCATCATTCCACAGGGACAATTTGATTGTACCTGTTTCATCTCCCGCTTGGGCCGTGGTAACACGTGCCTTTCCATATCGTGTTTGCACATCTCGAACCGGCTCTAATGTCAAGATACGTAAACGAATGTCAACACGACGCGATGCAGACGTTAGTTCATGAACTTTCATTTTCTGAAAAACCTTCATAACAGGAATTTACCAAGGATGTACTAATGCACACTTTTAAAAATTGTAGGGTAACAGGTTTTTCGTGAGACGAAGTGAATTTTGCATGCCTTCACCCACGCCGTTTAACAAACTTGCTGAAGTGTCTGAAAAAATCTTGGCGACTACAAAACGCCTGGAAAAAATGGATGCTGCAGGTTCCTTCCTCTCAAACGCTCATCCTGATGAGATAGAAGCCGCTTCGCTTCTTCTGATTGGCCGTCCATTTCCACGGACTAGTCAACGGACATTAGACCTTGATTGGTCAGCGCTATACAAGGTTCTTCAAGAGTTACTGCAACCGTCTTCCGAATTAATCAGTGAGTTGTTTGCACAGTCAGGTGACATTGGTGAGGTGGTTCACCAATTGTTCCTGCGTTCAGGGAAAATTCGACAAACAACACTTTTCACTGTGCCTTTATACGTTCAAGAGGTATATTCCATATTCACAGAAATCGCTGATGTTCAGGGTCCAGGGTCACGAAAACGAAAAACAGCACTTCTACGGTCACTATTCACTCGCGCCACACCACTTGAAGCAAAGTATCTAGCCAAAATTTTGGTGGGTGACCAACGGATTGGGTTTAGTGAAGGGATGCTTGAAAGCACAATTGCGCGAAAGTTAGACCTCTCTCTCGATTTGGTCCGTCGGGCGAACATGCTGAGAGGTAACATTGGTGAGGTTGCACAAATTGCATTCACCGAGGGTGTTGAAGGTCTTGAAAAGGTCGAATTACGCCCCTTTACTCCGCTCCTACCCATGCTTGCTTCTCAAGCTGAAAATGCTGAGAATGCCCTTCAAACACATGATGGAACATCTGCGTTTGAAACGAAAATTGATGGGGCTCGAGTTCAAATTCACATGCAACATCAAAATGACACACACCAGATACGGATTTACAGCAAACGACTCACTGAAGTCACACCCAGCTTCCCTGATCTCGTTGAGCTTGTTGAACGAGAAGTGAAAACACAAAGCTGTATTCTTGAAGGTGAAGTTCTAGCGATGGATGCACAAGGACGACCTTATCCCTTTCAACACTTAATGCGACGATTCCGACGTGTACGTAATGTCGAAGAAATGATGGCTGAATTACCTGTAACCCTGTTTCTCTTCGATTTATTGATGATAGATGGTAAAGTGCTCATTGATACACTCTACACCAGTCGACGCGAAAAACTAGACAAAGTACGGGGGACAATACCCTTAGTCGATCAATTGGTGTCCTCTAAAGTGGATGAAGTATCGGCTTTCTTTGACAAGGCCATTGAAGCTGGGCACGAGGGACTCGTAGCGAAAAGGCTCGACAGCACCTATCAGCCCGGTATCCGAGGTAAAGCTTGGCTGAAAATTAAACGGAGTATGGAAACCTTAGATTTAGTAATTATTGCTGCCGAGTGGGGAACCGGTCGGAGACATAAATGGCTCAGCGATTACCACCTAGCGGCTCAAGATCCAGAAACAGGCGAATATCATATGTTGGGAAAAACGTTCAAAGGTCTAACTGATGCTGAATTTGCAGAGATCACCCAACGGCTTTTAGAGCTGAAAATTGAACAAACGCGAGGAACCGTTAGGGTTCAACCACGAATTGTCGTTGAAGTCGAATATGATGAGATTCAACGAAGCCCAACGTATCAATCCGGTATGGCCCTTCGGTTCGCACGAATCAAACGCCTTCGCTACGATAAAGGTCCAGAGGACGCAGATACCATACACCGGGTTCAAGCATTATATGACTCCCAGTTCTCTAGGAAAGCCTCATCAGATCTCGTAGGCCGAAGCTAAATTCCTCGATGATGATTTAGCTCCGAAGACGGATTTCTTGAGAAGCCGAAATCCATCGAGGTCCAAGCGTTCGGTTAAAGAGTGAAATGTAACTAGCTTGATCACTAACCACGGCAACAATTTCACCCTGGTCCACTGCTGTTGGAGCAATAAGGACTTCTTCACCATCACGTGATCCTCCATAAAATTTCATTACAGGATTATCCCAAATTCGGATATTCCCTTGTTGGAGGAGTTTCTTCGCGCTTGTCTTATGTTTATCACCATCAAGAGTAGTAATTATATGAACACGACTTTGGGGCTTGACCTTACTCAGTTCATCGATTGGCACTTCCTCAAAGGAAGGATACACCAACGTGACTGTCTCGTTGACACGTCGAAACATTTCCAACAGATGGTTCTGAACACCCTCACAGGTTACTACTATGCCAGTTCGTTCGACCTCAGCGAGTTGAAGAGTAGAAAGCGTTTCCCATAAACCAGCTAGGATTTGTTCAGTACCAGTGGCTTGGTTCCGGAGGCGCTCTAGGATGGGCTCTGTTTTCATCGAAAAGAGCTGCAATGTATTAACTGATGTGGTTTCTGCTGATTTTGCTTTAGATGTAATTTCTTTGGCAAGAGTTTGGTATTCGGTTTTCAGAGTTTGTCGCTCTTTGCTCAATGTCCGGCTTATCCTTCTCCCCGTTTGTTGTGTCTGAGCAACCAATCCTTCTTCTGCGGTTTCTGTGATTTGTTGTACCGCCGCTAGAATATTACTACTCCTTTGATTAATATCGGTCAATGCGGTCTCTTCGAATTGTTGCATCACCTCATTCGTATGACGAATATTATCTTGGGTGGCACGAGCCAACCGGGTCTTAATCAAATCGAGGGATTTTGCATGGCTTTGAAGGCTTTGTTCAATATCCTGGCCAAATGCTGTTTTGAGTTTCTCATTGTCTTCATCGATAGCTTGACTTGTATCAGAAATAATTTTGCTTAGCTCTCTTTGAGAGCCAGAAAGTGTCGATGTGCTCAACTCAATAAGCTGATCTAGGGTTGCATTTACGCTATTACCTAAAGCGGATAACTTCTCTCGTAGCTGGTCTGACAGAGTGTTGGTGTGTGTAGTCAAACTACTCTGTTGAGCCTGAATTATCTCCGCACCTTTTGATACGGTTTGATTTTTGGTTTCTTCTAACACCATTTCAATTTGTTCGCTTGTAAGAACAGATCCTTCCTTTCCTTCTTCAGCAATTTGTGTCAGTTGATCGATTAATTGAGTTTGAATCGTATTAAGCTCTTCAACAAAGGATTGAAACACAGATGAACTCTCTTTACTAAGTGATGCTTGTTGGTCATCAATAGCAGTTAGCAAATTCACTTTATTCATTTCAAGCAGTTTACTTGATTCTGTGTTAATCGTTTCACTAGTGCTTCCAATTGCCTCAACCAGTTTGGAAGCAACAGTTTGTAATTGTACAAGCTCCTGCTGGAGAGTAGACACATAGTCTTCAGTTTCATCCAAAAGTGCAGTAGCAAAGGTTCCTAAGTGTTTATCAATTGCATTTCGTTGCTCATCAATTTTCGAAGCACAAGTTTGCCCAATATTCTCAATTATGTCCTGGGTACTAGTAATTTGGTTTTGATCAAAATTCTTTAGTTGGGTTTGAATTTCAGAAATTGTCGCAGTCACAGTCGCACTTTGTTCACGGATTAGGTCTCGCATGTGATCAACTATGTCTTCTGCGCGTTTGGTTTGTGATTCTGATTCGTTTTGAACGCTTTCCACAAATTTGTCAGCTGTTTGACGAATTGCAGAAAGGTTGGAGTCAGTTGCTGTTTCAATCTCGTCTGACATTGTCTCCATTTTTTGCGTCAAGATGGTTTCTTGAGCGCTAATATCCTCGACTAATCCTTCCAGTAGAGTTTCTGTTTCATTAAGCTGGGCAAGGCAATCTTCTTGCATTTCATTGATTCCCTGAGTAAGTTGTTCATTGAATCCTGTTTTCTCGCGTTCAAAGGCTTGAGCTGTGGCTGTCAGTAAATTCCCTGCATCATCTCCAAAATTCGCGAGCGTCGTGGAAACATTCACCGTTGCTTGATCAACAGCCGAACCAATAGCTGTATTAAGGGCATTAAGATTCGCTGCGATATTAGACGAATAGTCATCCATTATCTTGGTAATGGGCAGCCAATAACGATCAACTCGTGTTTTCACACGCGTATCATACTTTTCAAGAGCCTCACCTAGCTTAGTTTCAAGGGCTTGAATTGTGGAGCTTACAGGAGGCGCCTGAGTATCTTGATATTCTCGGAGTTTTTCTGACAATTGAGTTCGAAGACGTTTATCTAAGCTATTTTGAAACGCAGTATTTGCTTGAACTTCCAGATCTGCATAACTGTTTGTGAGGGTTGTTTGATAGTTTTCTACTGCTGTGCTGGAACCTTTCTTCACAAGGTTGGTAAGTGTAATTTTCAAGTCATTGCTGTAATTAGCATAGAGTAGCTGTTCATGAAGGGATCTGAGTTTGGTTGCGATGTTTTTCGCATAGTCTTTTTGTTGTTTTTCAAGAATAGATTGATAATCAACGAAGATTGACTGGGGAGTAATGACCTGGCTGTGAAGATGCTGTTCAGCTAATCCTGGGAGTAGTTCTTGAGGGAGTTGTTGCAGGGTCGAAAGTGTTTCTTCAAATATTGTTGAAATTTGTGATTCCCGGTCAGTTTGATTGCGGAGTTTCTCTCGAAATTCATCCAAAATGACAGTTAATTCGTTTGTGAGTTTATCACGAACCATCTTCTTCTCTTTTGGTAAAAGGGTCTTTGGAAGGGCAAGAACTCGGTTCACGGTTTTTTGGAATAGGGTGTCTATTTGTTTTTCTCGCTTAATCTGCCGTGATACTTTCGTTTTACAATTACGAAGATTGGCAGTTATCTGAGTTGAGAATTCTTCGTTTATTAACTCGATGAGCTTTTGGGTTTGCTCATCTTGTATTGTATTGAATTCTTCACGGGTCTTTTTGAAAATTGTATCAGATTGTTTGTTGAAAGCTGCGTATTGTTTTGCAGTAAAGTCTTGAAATGCTGTCAAGAGTGTATCAAGTTGTGTTTTTATGCTCAAGATGATTTTCTTGTTAATTCTCTTGAGTGCAGCTTTTGTTACTTGCTTTCTTCCAGCTAATTGGGCGGTTTTGGCTGCTTGCTTTTCCAAGGTTGTTTGTTTGTTTTTCAGTGTGGTCTTGTAACCATCTAAGGCTGCTAGGGCATTTGGAGGTATTATTTCTGAAAGAGAGGTAGTTAGACCATTGATTACTTTTAGATCTCTGTTGGTTAACTGAGTTGAATGGGATTGAACGGCCTTAGCAATCGCTGCTTCTCGTTTATCTTGAATTTCAATAATTGAGGGCTGAAACTCTGCAATTGCGGTTTCAACTTTGGCAATCTGTTCCTGTCTTAAACGGGTTGCAGTGGTTTCAACACCATCAGAGTATTGTTTCACAATATTTTCAAGTTGGGAAAATTCCCTTTGCAACTCTGAGGTTGATGTGTTCGTGATTTTATTCAAGGCTGCTTTAAATGTACGCAGCTGTTTATCTACAATTTGTTGAGTCTTGGTGGCTTTAGTGATATTTTCTGCTGCTGCCTGTTTAACTGCCTTCTGGGTTTGTCTAATCCTGTCTTGAGCATATTGACCGATTTGATCCTTAGTTGTTTTTAGGCTAACAAGCACAACGTTTCTTTCTTGGTTTACCAGTTTTTGGACCCGTTTACTAAGAGTACGACTCTGTTCTTCTTGTAATGCAATTTTCGATTGGAAATCGGTGAGAAACGATTCAGTAGTTTTTTGGGCAGTTGTCAACCGTCGTTTTAGCCGTTTTCCAATCTGGCCTCCCATGGATTTGAAATTCTTTTGCAGAGTGGTTTGTGTTGCAGCAAAATTCTTGATTATTGATTGGAGGAGAGTGCGTACTTCAAGAAGGTGGGAAAGGTAAGCATCCCTCATTTCGATACCTAAACCTTCACTGGCGGCCTCAAGGATTTGTTCATGTTCTAATTTCACTTGTTCTGTAAGCGCGGCTAAATCAAATTTGATTTTTGAGAACTGATTAAACGTGAGTGCAGAAGGTGGCCATTGAGCAATAGTTGTGCTCGCTTCTTTATGCAACCCTTGGAATCCCCGGCTAGTGGTTTCAAATGACTTCTGCAACTCTTGAAAGAGGGAATTAGTGATTTGAACAGAAGTTTTTCGGGAGGTATTTATTGTAGTTTCCATTTCAGTTGCGGTTTTATTTGCTCTCTGTGTTAAACGGCGGCCATCTTTCTTCAGCGCCTTCTCCATTTGTACTACAGTTTCATTCAATGCCTGGGTTCGTCGCGTCCAAACATCAAAAACTTGAGTGTTGATATCTTGAATGCTCTTTGAGAGGGTTTTTTCAATGCCTGCTTGAAAAGTTTTGAGGGCTTGTTGTGATTCTTGACTATAGGTGTCGATTTTGNTTGTAAGATCAATAGCAGTTTCGTCTGTAATTTCTGATGTACCTTCTTTTTGTGTCGTAATTCCTGCTGATAATGTCTTGAGGGTGGAATCAACACTTCTCTGGTAAACGGAGTCGGCGTCTTCAAGGTGTGATTTCACTTGTTGGGTACAGGTATCCGCTTGATTGAGTACACGGTCTGCAATTGTTGTGGTCCATTGTTCTGTTTCCTCTCTGTGAGTTTCCATCGCCTTGTTGGCATCGTCCAAAGCTAGTTTCTGGGTGTCCTCGAATTGCTTTTTTCCCTCTCCTATTGTTTGTTTAAGAGATTGTTGCAGAGCAATTGTTTGATTTGATAGTTCATCGGTGCTTGAAGCAGAAAGATTGGTCAAAGCTTTTTGAAGGTTTTCAGAAACATTGCTCAAAACAATATTTGTGGTCATCGCGGCTTCATTCAATGCAATTCCCTGTCGCTCATTCAGATGTTCCAAGGATGAACGGATCTGTCTGGTCATGGACTGTAATTCGCTGTGTATCTCGTCTGTGGTTTTGTTTTGAAGTTTTTGTAATTCTTTCCATGACGCCCGAGTTTCCTTAGAAAATGCTTGAACTTCATTAGCTAGTTCCTTATAGGGTGCAAAAGCTCGGTAACGAGCAACCACGCCGGGGAGCGGTTTGACCAACTGTTTCTTCACGAGTGCGGCGATTGTACTCTCGACTTTGACTAGAGGAACGCCTGAATAGAGACTTATTTCTCCGGGTGTTAGTCGGCCCATAATTAGCAAAGCCGTGTATACTCGGCTCTGTGGCTCAGAAAGTTTAAATTGGACCTGCAATGCTAAAAGCAAGTCCGGAGAAATCTCAATTGGTGCTGGGCACTGTGGAGAACTTGCCTTCTCCCTTTCTGGGGCTGGAGGGGGGTTAGAATTACCTTCTTGTGGCGTCATATCTTATCACCAAATCAATTCCACGGTTGCTTACGTAAGAGGTGGATGGAATCGACTGCTGCGATAGTACTTGTTTCTCGTACCCCTCTATAAGGATGCCGCGCCTTTGATGTTAAAATTTAGTAACTTTCTTTGAGCATTTGTTCTTGAGCTGCTAAAACTCCAGAACCAATGGGTACATCATAGCCAAGACGTTTCAGTACTACCTCAATGATAGCGATTGTTGCTAACACGTCTCGTTCAGTACAGATGTTCATGTGGTTAGTTCGCCAAATCTTTCCTTTGACTGGACCTTGACCACCTGCAATGAGAATTCCCAGATTACGAACTTGATTCCGAAATTCCTTGTCAGTAATGCCGCCTGGATATCTGACGGCTGTTACAGTGTTAGAATAAAAGGCGGGGTCAGCAAGGAGGTCAAGACCCATCCCAAGGTATCCTGCCCGAGTAATTCTTCCTAAACGGCGATGACGTTCAATTCGCTGTTCATAGCCTTCCTCAAACATTAAGGTCAGAGACTCGTGGAGTCCGTACATGAGGGTGACTGCCGAGGTGAAAGGTGAATCGCCAAAACTGTCATAGCGCTTCTTCGCCTTTACCAAATCAAGGTAGTAAGTGGGGTTCGGCTGTTTTCGAGTATCAATCTTTTTCCAGGCACGTGAACCCACCCAGATAACTCCAAGGCCCGGTGGCACACCAAGGCATTTCTGGCTTCCTGTAACCAAAATGTCAAAATTCCACTTATCTGGATAAACGTAATCTCCACCAACAGATGTGATACCATCAACAATGAGGAGGCGGTCATAATCACGCACAATCTGGCCGATTTCTTTGGCTGGATTAAGAACACCTGTTGACGTTTCGTTGTGACAAATCGTTACTGCCCTAATTGAAGCATCTGAAGCTAACGCTTCGCGTACAGCCTCGGGGCTAGCTGCTTGACCGTAAGTAACCTCCTGTAGTTCAGATTTTGCACCAAATGCTGTAGTAATTTCTTGCCAGCGTTCACTAAATTTTCCGTTGATCACGTTTAGAACTTTTTCGCCGGGTTCAATCGCATTTGCAATAGCCGCTTCCATCGCAGCCGTTCCCGATCCCGCAAACAATAACACGTCTTGTTCTGTCTGAAGTAACCGTTGTAGGAGTCCAACTGTCTCTTTGTAGGTGGTCTGGTACTCTTTTGTTCGATGACCATATATGACTCGTGACATCGCCCGATAAACACGTGGGTGAATCGGTACAGGTCCAGGAATCATCAGGGTGGTAAGCTCTTCATCATACATGTTAATACACACCTGTCAACACTCATGCCCCCGCTGAACATTTTCCGTTATAAGCCTTTGTGTTAGGATTGAGTCTCAATTTTTCCTCTAATTATAAGAACTGAGTTATGCAGGAAAGTGACGGTATTTCAGGTAAGTTAATGCTTCGTAGAAGTATTTTCCACCAAACACACCACTCGTTTTCAGGCCACCGAGGTGTGGGAAGAACGTGTCGAAGTGAAGATGATCAGAGTTAATGGCTACTCCTGGTGCTTCAATTTCGTCGAA
>JGI24422J19971_10002673_pt1 | contig 11081 bp, 12 predicted proteins | sample DeeMarSWOR152_54_FD_19971 | JGI IMG/M metagenome (IMG submission 19971)
AAGGTGGTTGGGGAGGGGTGGGAGGGGGTTATGGTGTGAAGGTCACCCTGTTTTTCCAGCCATGGCGGATATTCTCCCGGCGGGAAAAAGTAGTCAACGTGGGGGAAGCTTTGCCTGAGCTGGTCAAGCTCGGAGTTAACCAGGCAGCCGGTAACCGCCAGGGTTAAGTTTGGGTGTGACCTTTTTAGCGGTCTAAGGGCGCTGAGCTTGTTAATGACCCGGTCCTCAGCGTTCTGGCGGACCACGCAGCTATTAAGCACGATTAAATCAGCCTCGTCAGCGGTAGCTGTCGCCTGATGCCCCAGTTGCTCCAGGTAGCTACCCAGTCGCTCCGATTCCGCCTTATTCATCTGGCAACCTATAGTCCAGATATGATATTTGGGCATAATCTCCTGCCGTGTTGTTAAAATATAAGCCCCTGGTCAAGGGGCACAGTAACTTATGGTGGCGGAGGGGGTGGGATTTGAACCCACGACCCCGGTTTCCCAGGGTAAGCGCTTAGCAGGCGCCCGCACTAGACCACTATGCGACCCCTCCTCAACTCTGTGGAGCCGGTATCACACTTTATTAAATTTTATCACATCTGGCTATAGTTTATAAATAGCCCTGCCCTGTGCTATGATTTGTCCATACCAGTATGGAGATTAATGTTTTAATTGAGCCCGGGGTTGAGGGGTGTCCTGAGGTGAGCTGGCTGAGGAGCGTGGCTGAGCAGGTCCTTAAGGCCCAGGAGGTCAGCTCTAGCGCCGAGCTGGGTCTGGTTATTGCCGGTCAGGCAAGGGTGCAGGAGCTAAATCGGAACTACTTGGGCAGGGACGAGCCCACCGATGTGCTGGCCTTTTCTATGCTGGCGGCGGGGGGAGACCTGCCGCCTTTTGTTCAGCCCCCTGACGGGGTGTTACACCTTGGTGAAGTGATTATTGCCTACCCTCAAGCGGTGATACAGGCTGAGGAGCACGGGCATTCGGTAAAAAGGGAGGTGGCTATTCTTATCATTCACGGTGTGCTTCACCTCCTGGGATATAGCGATGATAAGCCTGAGCGAAGCGTCTTATGTCAGCCAGGGAGAAGGAAATCCTGAACTATATTGAAAATACACTGCGGGAGGAATAACCGTAGCCGAAAGGAAGCAACACTATGCCCGAGAGAATAATGCTGGAAGGGTTTAAACCATTTATCGGCAAACACTGTGAGACCACTGCTTTGAAGAGGGTGCTGGACTATCATGGGCTTTCTTTGTCGGAGGAAATGCTTCTGGGCTTGGGCGGGGGAATCAGCTTTATCTACTGGTATGTGAAGATGATGCCCAGCCCGTTTGTCGGCGGGCGTTATGGCAAAGGCGCCGATTTCCCGACCAATATCTGCCGCCGAATTGGGGCTGAGGTGACGGTTAGCGAGACCGCCAGTTCCAAAAAGGGGTATGAGGAGCTGAAGGCACTGCTTGGTGGTGGTGAGCCGGCGGTTGTTTGGGGGATATGGCTTACCTGCCCTATTTCGCCATTCCCGAGGTGGCTCACTTTGGCGGGCATGTTTTTGTCGTCTTTGGTCTGGATGAGGCCAAGGACGAAGTCTATATCTATGACCGGGGGAGAAACCCGGTAACGGTAAGTATTGCCGATTTAGCCCGGGCACGAGGCTCAAAATTTCCTCCTTTCCCGCCTAAACACAGGCTGCTGAAGATAAGTTATCCTTCGGCAGTGGCCGACTTGGGTCCAGGCATTGAAGAGAGCATTCGGGAGTGCTGTCAGGGTATGCTGAAGCCGCCGATAAAAAACATTGGGCTGGCCGGGATGGGAAAATGGTCAAAGGTGGTGGTGAAGTGGCCTGACCAGTTTAAGGGAATTAACCTATTGGGGGCGCTGATGAATGGTTTTATCTATATAGAGACGGGCGGTACCGGCGGCAGCGCCTTCCGCTCAATGTATGCCCGGTTTCTGGAAGAAGCCAGCTCGGTTATAGACCAGCCAGCCCTGAGAGAAGTAGCCGAAATGATGCGGGAAGCGGCGGCAGTCTGGAGTGAGATTGCCGCGGGGTTAATGCCCGATTCCTGGCCCAATCTCAGACGAATGAGAGAACTAATATTGGAAAAGAACCGGCTATTTGAAGAGCAGGGTCCGGGTATCTTGGAAAAGATGACGAAGGTCAATGTAGAGCTGGACAGCTTGATGGGGCGGGCGGTAAAAGATTTGGAGAAAACCCCTGAATTTCTATCTGATGTACAGCCCAGTATTGTAAAATGCTGTCAAATAGAGAGAAAGGCATTTGAGGCATTAAGCACCATTATTTAGCGGAGGAGTAAATTGAGAGTTCTTGGTATTGCTGGTAGCCCGCGGCGGGGTGGTAACACCGACCTGTTGTTGGCTGAGGTTATGAGGGGGGCTGCCAGCCGGGGGGCGGAGGTCAAAACTATTGTCCTTAACGACCTTAATATCACTCCCTGTCAGCACTGCGATGCTTGTCTGGAGGCAGGCAGGTGCCAGGTGGAGGATGATATGCAGATGGTTTATCGGGAGCTGGAGGAGGCAGACCGGTTAGTTCTGGCTTCGCCGATACATTTTATGGGGGTAACGGCTCAGACCAAGGCGATGATTGACCGCTGCCAGGCATTATGGGCACGCAAGTATATACTAAAGATGCCACCGCTGGGCAATAGGCGGGAGAGGAAGGGATTATTTGTTTCGGTGGGTGGCAGGAGGGTGTCCAATGGGTTTGAGCCGGCGCTGGCTACAGTAAAGAGCCTGTTCAAAGTCCTGGATATTACCTATGCCGGTGCATTGTTATTCCCCGGGGTGGATGAGAAAGGGGCAATAAATAGAAAGCCTGACGCTTTGCATCAGGCTTTCCTCGCCGGGCAAAAATTATTGGATTAGGCTAATTATTTGGTTGTTTTCTTTTTACCGGCTGGTTTCTCTTCTTCGGCTGTTTTCTCTCCCAATACAATTGCCAGCAGTTTTTCCTCGGAGGTCTCGTGGGGGGCAAGTTCAGCGATAATCCGCCCGTGGCGCATGACCAGAATTCGGTCAGAAACCTTCATAATTTCCCTCAAGTCCGACGACAGAAGCAACACGCCAATTCCTCCCCTGGCTAGTTGGGTTATCACGTCGTAGATTTCCTCACGTGCCCCGACATCAACGCCCCGTGTTGGCTCATCCAGCATCAAGAGTCGGGCTTGAGCAGCCAGCCACTTGCCGATTACTACTTTCTGCTGATTACCACCACTAAGGAGCTTGACCAACCTGCCGGGTTCAGGCGGACGGAGAACCACTTCCTTAATGACACCCCGAACCAGTTCTAATACCCTTCTGCCTATGACCACAAACCGTCTGGTTACCCTGTGTAAAGCCGGTAAAGTTACATTAAAACTGACCGATTGCTCAGCTATCATCCCTTCAGAGTGACGGTCCTCGGTGACAAGTCCGACGCCCATTTTCTTGGCTTTGCTGGGGGTAAGGGATTTGATGTCCACCTCTTCACCTTCAAATATGTATTTTCCGGTTACCGGAATGGTCTTAGGTAGACCACCAAAGATGGCTTTGGCCAGCTCGGTTTTGCCGGCGCCTAAAAGCCCGGCAATGCCCACAATTTCCTTTTTCCCGACCGTCAGGTTAATGTCAGAGAACAAGCCTTTAGCCTCAAGGTCGTGAAGCTCAAGTATATTTTCTGATGGTTTGGCGTACTTGCTGGGTTCTCGGTGAATCTCAACGGCGATTTTCTTTCCCGTCATCCTTTCCATCAGGATACCAGGTGTTATTTTAGCGGTCTTGTCGGTGGAGACAATAACCCCGTCTCTGATAACGGTGACCCGGTCGGTAATCTCAAAGACCTCGTCCAATTTGTGGCTTATATATACGATAGCCACACCCTTATCACGCAGGCTTCGGATGAGGTCGAATAAATCTCGGATTTCGTCATGTGATAGGGCGGAGGTTGGCTCGTCCATAATAAAGACCACCGGGTCATATGAAAGTGCCCGGGCAATTTCGACTTCCTGTTTGTCAGCTACCTTAAGGTCGGCTATTAAAGCCTGAGGTGGGACACCGCTGCCTAACATCTTCAGCAGGTTGCTAGCTTCCTCACGCGCCTTACCCCGTCGTATTACGCCTCGCCTGGAAGGTAATCTGCCCATGAAAATGTTTTCGGCTACGCTGAGATACTCCACCAGCCCAAACTCCTGATAAACCATGGAGACATGTTGACGTTGGGCTTCGGCCGGACTGTGAAAGCTAATATCTTGACCACCTACAATATACCTGCCGCTGTCAGGGCGATGGACACCCATTAGAGTTTTCATCAGGACGCTTTTACCGGCACCATTTTCGCCCACCAGACCATGGACTTCGCCTTTATATACTTCAAAATCCACGTCCTTTAACACCCTTACCCCACCAAAGGACTTATTAACACCGGTCATTTGTAAAGTAACTTCGGCCATGGTATACCTCGCTTTCTACCCACGGTAGTTCATATTTTTAGGCGGATTTATTATTAATGATAATTTTTAAAAAGTCAAGCCCTAGCCCCGGGCGGCGCCAATAAGCTCGGTTATATCCGTTATCCCCTCTTGTTGCATGAATTGTTCTATTCCCTGCAAAACGTCGAAAGGGGAGCGGGGGTTAGTAAAGCTAGCTGTGCCCACCTGGATAGCACTGGCTCCAGCCATAATAAACTCTAAGGCATCGCTGGCAGTAGCAATGCCCCCGCAGCCAATAACGGGTAACCCCACTGCCCCGGCTACCTCATATACCATATATAACGCCACCGGTTTGATGGCTGGTCCGGATAGACCCCCGGTTATGTTGCCTAACAGGGGTCGGCGCCGGGTGATATCAATGACCATGCCCTGCATGGTGTTGATTAAGGATATGGCATCGGCTCCAGCTTCAGCCACAGCTAGAGCAATGCTGGCTATATCACCGGTGTTCGGGGTTAACTTGACCAGTACTGGCAGAGAAGTGGCTGTTTTGACGGCGGCAGTTACGGTGGCGGCTGATTTGGGGTCGGCGCCAAACTCAGCGCCGCCAGCTTTGATATTAGGGCAACTAATGTTTACTTCAAGAGCACTAATTCCAGCCACCCCGTCCAGCTTGCCCGCCAGTTGGGCGTAGTCGTCAACAGTTTCACCGGCAATGTTAACCATGACCGGCACGCGCCAGCTGGCCCAGATTGGCGCTTTTTGTTTAATTAAAGCCTCAACGCCGATATTCTGTAGTCCGATTGAATTGAGCACGCCGCAAGCTGTTTCGGCGAGCCTGGGCTGAGGATTACCGTCTCTAGGCTCAAGAGTGGTCCCTTTGCAGACAATAGCCCCTAACTTTTGAATATCAAACAGATGGCTATATTCTGTCCCGTAGCCGAAGGTGCCCGAAGCGGTCATCACCGGGTTGGCTAGTAATAAGCCCGGGTGATGTTTGGGTGCTAATTGAACTGAAAGATTCGTAGCCAGCTCCTTTATTCTTCTTAACGAAGATTATAGAGGTTGTTTATTAACCTCACCTCGCCAGAGGCGACTCTGTCGACCCTTTAGATTTTTATTGGTATCCCTATCCCCTTTATGCACCCTAAAAAATCAAAGATTTTTTAGGGAACCCGCTTTATCCCCTTCCCCTTGATAAGGGGAAGGGGAATTGGTTATATAAGGGAGGCTCCGCCTCCCTTTGACTCTCCCTTGAAGGAGAGGGGGAACAGATTTTAGAGAGGCTTCACCTCCCTTTAACTCTCCTTAAAAGGAGTTTTAGAGAGGGGGCTTTGCCCCCTCTCACCTACACTCCCCCCTTCCCTTACCAAGGGAAGGGGGGCAGGGGGATAGGTTACTAAACAAATTCATTATAGGCTATGTGGGCTGGGGTGGCAACTTCTTTTTCCTGACGAATAGGAGGGGAAACACTATATCGCTGGTACAGCACGGGAGCCACACCGCCAGGAATAAAAATGCGAAGATAGCCAGAAGTGTAACCCAGTTTACTGCTCCGCCTAGTGCCATAATGATATGGAATAATGATGCCCAGGTGCTTAGCAATACATGCCCAGCGTGGGGGAATTTGGTGGTGGGTTTCCGGTAACCAATGGCGATACCCAAAACCGCTGCCGGATTGGTTAATAAAGGTTCTTCAATAAAGCCGATGTGGATGCCCTTGCTCTCAAGACCGAGTAGGGTTTCTCCGAGATAAGGGATTATGGAATCGCTGAGCGTGGCGATGCCGATGGAGCCAAAATAGCCGATTAAAATCGCTGTCCAGATTCTGCCGTTACCATATTTTTTATACATGGCTACGGTCACCAGGGCACTCAAAACAATATGGGCCGGGTGCAAGATGTAAAAAACGGTGTAAGAAATCTGGGCAACTTGGGGGAGGGCATCGGTAAAGATTAATATCACCATGATAATAATCCCGGTGGTGGCCCCCAGAGCAGTGAACGGGGCATGATGTTTGAGTTCATTGGCTATTCGTCTGAGCATTTTTCTATGTCTAATTGAAAAATATTTTCATTAAACCTGAAAAAAATAATAGCTACCGGCTTACTTCTTTCTGGCAGGCCGGGCAAAGACCGACGAACTCAAGCAGGTGGTCTTTAATGTCAAACCCGGTTTCCAGAGATAGCCTTTGCTCCAATTGACTGAGGTCATAACCACTGAAATCAACGACCCGGCCGCAGTTGGAGCAAATCAAATGGTGGTGGTGTTCTGAAGCACCGGTGGTATAGCTGCGGCAGCTGCCTCCGGCATGCAACTCACAGATAAGCCCCAGTTTGGCCAGTATATCCAGGGTACGGTAGACGGTTACCAGCCCAATATTAGGGTGCTTGTGGTGTACCCTTTCATATATGACGGCGGGGGTAAGATGGTCCTGGCTTGAGGCGACGGTCTGTATTACTATCCGGCGTTGGGGGGTAAACTTATAGCCGTGTTGTCTCAGTACGGTAGCTATCTTTTTCTCGGAAAATCTCATTTCCAGTTGTAATTGAAAATTATTGTCATTTAATATTATTAAATATTAAGCCTGGTTGTCAAACTGTTAACTCGTTTGTTTTTGAGTGCTATCTGGGGGCTGTGATATAATAATTCCGAGGCGACGTAAAATTATGTTAGACCAGTTGGACAGAATAGAGAAGCGTTACCAGGAACTGGAGCGGCAGATAGCTACGCCTGAGGTAGCCTCCGACCCCAAACAGTTACAGGTACTGGCTCAGGAGAGAGCCGTATTGAGGACTTGGTGACCAAGTACCGGGAGTATAAAGCAACGGCTAAATCGCTGGAAGAAACCAGGGCGATGCTGAGCGGCGAGCTGGACGAGGCTATGGTGGCTTTGGTCAAGCAAGAGATAGAGAGCCTTGAGTCCAAGCTGGAGCATCTGCGGCAGGAACTCAAATTTGCTCTCTTGCCCAAGGATGCTAGTGATGACAGAGACATTATTGTGGAGATTCGGGCTGGGGCTGGCGGTGATGAAGCCGGGCTGTTTGCCGCTGACCTCTTCCGTATGTACAGTCGGTATGCTCAGTCTAAAGGTTGGGGGGTTGACATTATTAATGTCAATGAGAGCGGCATCGGTAGCTTTAAAGAAATCATATTTGAAATAAAGGGCAAGGGTGCCTTCAGCCGACTGAAGTATGAGAGGGGGGTTCACCGCGTGCAGCGGGTGCCTGTCACCGAGTCTTCGGGTAGAATTCACACCTCAACGGCGACGGTAGCTGTTCTCCCCGAGGCGGATGAGGTAGAGGTAGCGGTTAATCCTGATGACCTGAAGATTGACATCTTTCATAGTCGGGGGGCTGGGGGGCAGAATGTAAATAAGGTAGCCACCGCTGTCCGCATCACCCACCTGCCCACCGGTATGGTAGCCACCTGCCAGGACGAGCGCTCACAGCTAAGAAACAAAACGAAGGCGATGGCGGTACTCCGAGCTCGACTGCTGGATGTAGAGCAGCGTAAAAAAGAAGAGGAGATGACCCGACAGCGCCGCTCTCAGGTAGGCACCGGCGGCCGGGCGGAGAAGATACGGACCTATAACTTCCCTCAAGACCGTGTTTCCGACCACCGTATTGGTCTAAGTCTCCACAACCTGCCCCGAATCCTGGAGGGAGAGCTTGATGGGCTTATTGATGCCCTGGCGGCTAGCGACCAGATGAAACGGCTGGAGAAGCAACTGGCATGACCCTCAAACAGGTCCTTAATCGTGCCCAGGGGGTTCTGGCGGCTAATAACATTGAAGAGGCTCGTTTAGAGTGCGAGCTATTATTAAGGTATGCCTTAAGACTCAGCCGGGTCCAGTTATATCTGGACCTTGACCGGGAATTAAGCTCTGAGGAAGAGGCAGATTTCTGGCAGCTAATTAAGCGCCGCCGGAACGGCGAGCCTGCAGCCTACATAATAGGGCATCGTGAGTTTTACGGGCTTGATTTCTATGTTGAGCCCAGCGTCTTTATTCCCCGACCGGAAAGCGAGCTGCTGGTAGAGAAGGCGCTTGAACTGGCTCAAAATGGCACTGTGTCTAGCATCGCTGAAATTGGCACCGGTTGCGGGGCTATTGCCATCAGCCTGGCGCTAAACCTACCCCGGACCAAAATCTATGCCACCGATATATCAGCTTCTGCCCTCAAAGTTGCCCTATTTAACTGCCAGAAACACGGGGTGGAAGATAGAATTTGTCTTCTCCAGGGCGATATGCTTGACCCTTTACCTGAGCCTGTTGACCTCATAATAGCCAATCTGCCCTATGTCAGGCAAAAAGAGTTACCCCGGATAAGTCCCGCCGGTTTTGAGCCGCGGCTGGCGCTAAACGGAGGTCGGGACGGACTGGAAAAGATACGCCGGTTATGCCAGCCGCTGGGTGATAAGCTTGACCCTGAGGGCTGTCTGCTTCTGGAGATCGGACAGGGGCAAGCCGGCGCAGTAACCACCCTCTTGTCCCAACTCTTTCCCTGGGTTAAGATAGAAGTTGTGCCCGATTTGAGTGGCCTGGACCGGGTGGTAAGTCTAACGTTTAGTACTACAACCGCCAGCGAAGGGTTTAAGATTAAGGAGCAGGCTATAAAATGAATATGATTGTCTGCATTAAGCAGGTCGTTGACCCTGAGGCACCACCAGCCAGCTTCAAGATTGACCCCGCCGGCAATAAGATGGTGACACCACCCGGTGTCTCGCCAGTGGTCGACCCCTATTCTGAATATGCTGTAGAAGCCGCGCTGAGAATCAAGGACGCCNTGGGGGGCAAAATCACGATTATNAGCCTGGGGGCAAACCTGTTACCNGAGGTGGTTAAAAAACCGTTAGCTATGGGGGCTGATGAGCTTATCCTGTTGGAGGACGGGGCTTTGGCTGAGGGTGATAGCTGGTCAACAGCCTATGCCCTGGGTATGGCTATCAAGAANCTGGGCGACTATGACCTCATCTTTTGTGGCCGGCAGGCTTCCGACTGGGATGCNGGGCAGGTAGGTTCAGGTATCGCTGAGGTACTGGGGCTGCCCAGCGTAACCCTGGCTCGAAAAATAGACATCACCGATGGTAAGGCAAAGGTGGAGAGGGTAACTGATGATGGTTACGAGGTGGTTGAGGTATCTTTGCCCGCCGTGATTACGGTAAGTAACGAGCTGGGTGAGCCTCGCTACGCCACTATTAAAGGGATTATGANAGCTAAAAAGAAGGAGCCTGTGGTCTGGAAACCAGNCGATATNGGGGTTGAGTCNTCTCAAATCGGCGNCGCTGGNCGACGTAGCCAGCTGTTAAAGCTATTCCAGCCAGTTCGTGAAGGTAAATGCGAGGTTGTGGAAGGGGACAGTCCCGAGGAAGCGGCGGTTAATCTAGCCCTGAAACTAAGGGAAGCTAAAGCACTATGAGAGGTAAGTATTAATGGCTGAATATAAAGGGGTCCTTATTTATGCCGAGATTGGCGAGGGAAAGCTAAAGGCAGTCTCTACCGAGTTATTGGGCTGCGGGCGAACGCTGGCTGACGACCTGGGGCAGGAATTAGGGGCGGTGCTGGTCGGCAGCGGCTTAAGCAGTTTAGCCCGGGAAGCCATCGCCTTTGGTGCTGATAAGGTATATGTCGTTGATGACCCTTTACTTAAGGACTACCAGACAGATTCCTATGTCTCAGTTATGGCAAAGGTAGTTAAGCAGGTGATGCCCCAGATTCTCATCCTGGGACAGACCTCTATCGGTCGCGACCTGGCCCCCAGGCTAGCCTTCAGGCTGGGCACGGCGGCGACTACCGACTGCATAGAGCTGGCTATTGCCCCCGACTCAAAGCTAATGCTACAAACCAAACCGGTATATGGCGGCAATGCCCAGGCTGTCTTCACCTGCCAGTCCTATCCGCAGATAGCTACGGTTAGAGTCAAGGCAATGTCACCCCTGGAGCGAGACGACTCACGGCAGGGAGAGGTTATTACTATTGAGGCTGGCTTAGACCCGTCAGCGATAAGGACCAGAGTCCTGGAGAAGGTGCGGGAGGAAGTAGAGGGGATAAAACTGGAGGAGGCTGAGGTCATAGTCAGCGGGGGCCGGGGCATTGGTAGTGGTGACGGTTTTAAGCAGTTGGAGGAGCTGGCCAAGATATTGAAGGGGGCGGTGGGGGCTAGCCGACCTCCCTGCGATAACGGCTGGGTAGCCGACTCATTACAGGTAGGGCTTACCGGCAAGATTGTTGCCCCTGACCTTTATATTGCTGTCGGTATCTCCGGTGCCAGCCAGCACATAAGTGGTTGTTCCGGGGCTAAAAACATCGTGGCTATAAATAAAGACCCCGAAGCCAACATCTTCAGACAGGCCCACTTCGGCGTCGTCGGCGACTGGAAAAAGGTACTCCCCGCCTTCACCGAGAAAGTTAAGGAGCTTCTGGCGGAGTAAATAGGGGTAGCAAATTTAGGAGGCTAAAAATAGAAGAGGAGGTGATTCAATGGAAGAGTATTTCCGCCGCGCCGGCGCCCATCTTCAGAAAGGGGAATACGACAAGGCCATTGCCGGTTTCACCAGGGCTATTGAGCTAAACCCTAATTTTGTTGCGGCCTATGCCCTCCGGGCCGCTGCCTATCGTGAGAAAGGGGAATATGGCAGTGCCATCCGCGATTGCAACAAGGCCATCAAG
>JGI24422J19971_10002675_pt1 | contig 11068 bp, 9 predicted proteins | sample DeeMarSWOR152_54_FD_19971 | JGI IMG/M metagenome (IMG submission 19971)
CCCGCCACGGTGACGAGGGGGGGAGCGCGGGAGGGGTACGATGAGAGAGGACTGGGAGCCTGACATCATCGTCTTCGCCTGCAACTGGTGTTCATACGCGGGGGCTGACAGCGCGGGCGTGTCCCGGCTCCAGTACCCCCCGTCAGTCAGGCTGATCCGGACGATGTGCTCCGGCAGGGTGAGCGCTTCTCTTATCTTCGAGGCATTTCGCCAGGGCGCCGATGGTGTTCTGGTGACGGGATGTCATATAGGTGACTGCCACTACGTCGACGGCAATGAGCGCTGCCAGGAGATGATGGAGATGACAATCCGCCTGGCCCGGACTGCGGGAATAGACGAGAGGCGACTGGGGTTAGAATGGATATCCGCAGCCGAGGCCGGGAGGTTTGCTGCGGTAATGGCCGAGTTTGTCGAGAGGATCCGCGACCTCGGTCCCATGAGCAGGGAGGATAGATCGGTCTCTTCCCGCACTCCCGGTGGAGTCGAGGAGGCAGGAGGCGCCCGGCGATGACCTACGAGGAGATCATCGGGCAGACGAAGGCATACCGCTGTCTCGAGTGCGGTATCTGCACGGGGAGCTGCCCGCTCTCCCGGGTCGGCTGTCGATTCTCTCCTCGTCTTGCCGTTGAGCGCGCCATCGTCGGATTGGGTGAGGAAGTCGCTGGCGAGTCGGATCTCTGGTCCTGCCTCACCTGCCGGGCCTGCGAGGGCCGCTGCCCGGCAGGCGTAGGGTTCACGGAGTTCATGAGGCTGATGCGCGTCGAGTCGGCGGCCAGAGAGAGCGCCCCTGTCCATACCCATGGGCGCGTGGTTCTGGACATGATGGAGATCCAGGGCTGGGGCCTGGATCAGAGGAGACTCGACTGGATCGACGACACGTTGCAGACGGCAACTGAGGGGGAATATCTCTACTTCGTCGGGTGTGCTCCGTACTTCGATACCATCTTCGAGGATCTGTCGATAAGCCTGACCGGGGCGGCGCGAGATACTGTGCGTCTCCTCAATCATCTCGGCATTCAGCCCATCGTCTCCAATGAGGAGCGGTGTTGCGGGCACGATCCCTTCTGGGCAGGGGATGTCGAAACGTTTCGTGAACTGGGTCGCCGCAATCTCGACTTCATCCGGAGCTCGGGTGCGCGCAGGGTCGTCGTATCCTGTCCCGAGTGCTATCACATGCTCAAGGCGGTGTATCCCGAGCAGCTCGGGGACCTGGGTGTCGAGGTCGTCCACATCTTCGACCTGCTCGTCGAGGCCGTTAGGGAGGGGCGTCTCGAATTCAGCCCGACACCCCGGATCGTCACATACCAGGATCCGTGTCGGCTGGGGAGATTCTCGGGGGTGTACGAGCAGCCGCGGGAGCTCATCCGTGCGTTGCCGGAGGTCGAGCTCGTCGAGATGAAGGAGACGATGGAGAATGCGATCTGCTGCGGATCGAGCGGATGGATGAACTGCACGGCGGCCAACAAGGCGATCCAGGTAGAGAGGCTGCGGCAGGCAGGGGCATCCGGAGCCGAACATCTCATCACTGCCTGCCCCAAGTGTCGGATACATCTTTCATGTGCGTTGCGGAATGATGACACAGACGTGAAGATCGAGATGCAGGATCTTCTCAGTCTGTTGGCCGAGGCCCTGAAGGAGGGCTGAGTCGGGAAGGAGCGGTACGCACGTAGAGGATATGATTGATGGGTAAGGGTGTGCTGGTGATAGGCGGCGGAATCGCCGGAATTCAGGCGTCGCTCGATCTTGCCGAGATGGGGATCGACGTCCACCTCGTCGAATCGAAGCCGAGTATCGGCGGGCGGATGTCCCAGCTCGACAAGACCTTTCCCACGAACGACTGCTCGATATGAATCCTGGCGCCGAAGATGTTGGATGCCGGTCGGCATCCCAGGATTGAGCTCCTCGCCTACAGCGATGTCATCGACGTGTCGGGATCAGTCGGTGACTTCAGGGTGAAGGTGCGCCGGCGCGCGCGGTACGTCGATGAAGAACGCTGTACCGCCTGCGGCCTCTGCGTCGAGAAGTGTCCCAAGAAGGTTCCGGACGAGTTCGATATGACGCTCCGGGAGCGGCGCGCCATCTACCTCTACTTCGCCCAGGGAATCCCGGCAGTAATGACAATCGACCCTGACGCATGCATATATTTCGAAAAAGGGAAGTGCCGTGTCTGCGAACGGGTCTGTGAGAGGGAGGCCATTGACTTCGAGCAGTCGGAGAGAGATGTCGAGCTCGATGTGGGCGCCATCGTTGTTGCCACCGGTCTCGATCTGTTCGATCCCTCGCAGCTCGTTGAGTATGGGTACGGACGGATCCCCAACGTGATCACGGGCCTGGAGTATGAGCGGCTCATCAATGCCACCGGCCCGACCCAGGGACACCTTCTCCGCCCCTCTGATGGGAAGCTGGCTGAGCGGGTCGGGTACGTCCAGTGTGTCGGATCGCGTGATACGCGCTACTGCAACTACTGTTCGAGTATCTGCTGCATGTGTTCGATCAAGGATGCGATGCTGGCGCGGGAGCACGATCCGAAGTCGATGTCATACATATTCCATACTGATTTTCGCAATGCCGGTAAGTGGTTCCAGCGGTACCAGATCCGGGGGGAGGAGGACTACGGGATAGAGTACATACGAGGCAGAGTGGCCGAGATCACGGAAGACGACGAGCACAACCCTGTGCTCTGGTTTGAAGACACAAGGACGGGCGCCGTCTCCAGCCTCACGGTCGATCTCGTCGTTCTGGCGACCGCGGCGGTCCCCAGCAGGGGAACGGCCGAGATCGCGCGTCTATTGACCCTGGAGGTGGATGAGCACGGGTTCATCAGAGGCAATGGCCGCTCTGGTGAGGAGACGAGTGTGGAGGGCATCTTCGCCTGCGGATTCTGCCGCGGGCCGGCGGATATCCCGGAGTCGGTCTGCCAGGCGAGCGCGGCTGCTGCCCTGGCCGCCCGGATCGTGGTGTGTCGGAAGTAGAGTGGGAGCGGGGCAGTTCGAGTCGATCGCGACACGTGTGCAGAGATCGGCGTTGCCGGATCTTGGAGTTGGCCGTTACTAACGGAGTAGAAGCGTGGCGGAAGATGAACTGCGGATAGGCGTCTTCGTCTGCAAATGCGGCACGAACATCGCCGGCTTTCTCGACACAGCTGAGGTGGCCGAGTATGCTCGGGGACTTCCCGGCGTTGTTCTCGTGCAGGAAAATCTCTTCACCTGCTCGGAGGCCGGCGTTGCCGAGATCCGCCGCGGCATTCAGGAGCACGATCTGAATCGGGTTGTGGTCGCGGCGTGTACGCCCCGGACTCACGAGCCCATCTTCCGCGCCGCCTGTCAGGATGCGGGACTCAACAAGTTCCTGTTCGAGTTCGTGAACATAAGAGAGCACTGCTCCTGGGTGCACAAAAGCGAGCCAGAGCCGGCTACCGGGAAGGCGAAGGATCTGGTGCGGATGGGGGTAGCTCGTGCTGCCTTTCTGGAGCCCAAAGACGAGATCGTCGTCGGAGTCGAGCCGAGGGCTCTCGTCATCGGGGGCGGTATTGCGGGGATGACGGTAGCCTACCATCTTGCCGAGCTGGGGTGCGAGGTCTACCTCGTGGAGCGCGAGGAGGAACTGGGAGGGTTGCTCCGTCACATCCATTCAATCTATCCCGCCGATCTGCCCGCATCGGAGATACTGATGGAGGCGGCGAATGCGGTTCGCGAGCACCCCAGGGTGAACGTTCTGGTGGGCAGCGAGGTGGCAGGTGTGGCAGGATATATCGGGAAGTACGACGTACAGGTGAGGCAGCGGGGCGGAGAGATCACTCCTATCAGGGTCGGCGTCATAGTCGTCGCCACCGGCGCAGATGAACTCGTCCCTGAGGGAATCATGGGGTATGACGGGGAGCGTGTCGTCACGCAGCTCGAGTTCGAACGAGTGCTGGCAGCGGGAGGACCGGACGCGGTTGAAGTCGTCATGATTCTCTGCGCCGGGTCGAGGATGCCGGATCGTGTGTACTGTTCTCGTATCTGTTGTGCCGCAGCGCTCAAGAACGCCGTTCTTCTGCGGCGTCGCAATCCGAACACGAGAGTGTGGGTGCTGTACCGCGATCTCATGACGATCGGGGTCAGGTACGAGCAGTTGCTTCAGGAGGCGAAGGAGGTCGGTGTTCGATTCGTCAACTATGCGCCCGATGCGCCCCCGGCCGTGGAAGACGGCCGCGTTGTCGTCTGGGGCCCCGTGCTGGCCCGGACACTCGAACTCACGCCTGATATCGTCGTCCTCTCATCCCCATTGGTGGCGCCGGAGGGGGCACAGGAGATGAGCAGGATGCTCAAAGTCGCCCTGGACGAGCACCACTTCTTTCTCGAGGCCCATCTGAAACTGAGGCCCCTTGACTTCGCAACGGATGGGATCTTCGTCTGCGGCACCGCGCGGTGGCCGGCGAGCATCGAGGAGAGCATCTCGCAGGCCCGCGGTGTTGCGGCCAGGGCGGCGGTGCCCCTGATGCGCGGTTCGGTATGCGTAGAGCCGCTCATCTCCATCCTGGCCGATGAGGAACTCTGTCGAGGGTGTGGCTTATGTCGGGATCTCTGCCCGTACGGCGCCATCGAAATCGTTGAAACCCCCCGTGGGCCGAAGGCGAAGATGCACGAAGCAGCATGCAAAGGGTGCGGAGTGTGCGGAGCGAGCTGCTATCGCAGGGCGATCCGGATGAGCCACTTCACAGACGAGCAGTTCGTCGCCCAGATCCGCGCCGCCTTCCAACAATAACCGGGGACGTTGGTAGGTTCAGAAGGTTCCGGGGATGACCCCGGTCGGGGACGTTAGTAGGTTCAGAAGGTTCCGGGATGATCCTGGCCGTCGAGCGGGGACGTACCTGGGTTTTGAAGGTTATCGAGCGAGATAGTCCCGGATTCGAGGTTTACGATAGAGATGAGGGTGAGTCAATCGTGAACAGACCTTCACCGGAGGGACGTTGGTAGGTTCTGTATCGGATTACGGGGACGTACCTGGGTTTTGAAGGTTATCGAGCGGCGTAGTGCCGGGTTCGAGCTTCACCCCAGAGTTGAGGGTGAGTCAGTCGTGAACAGACCTTCACCGGAGAGATGTGAGTAAGAGGGTGAGCAACTGATAGAAACTAGATACATGGATGTGAACGGGTAGAGGGGAAGGGAAAGGGACGATCGCCATCGGTGGATTTTCAGAGGACTGATTCATGAGCAAGATCATCGCGTTCTGCTGTAACTGGTGAGCATACGGAGCAGCAGATCTCGCCGGGGTTGCGAGACTCCAGTATCCAACAGACGTGCGGGTCATCCGGGTCATGTGCGGGGGCCGGGTCGACCCCTCATTCGTCATCGAGGCATTCGCCGGCGGGGCAGACGGTGTCTTCGTGGGCACCTGCCTGGAGGGGGAATGTCACTACTCGACAGGCAATCTGGAGGCGAAGGTCAAGATGGATCTGACCCGCCGGGTGCTCGCACGGTCGGGGATCGATCCAGCGAGGCTCGTACTCAGGATGATGTCTTCAGCTGAGGGGGCCAAGTTCGTCTCATATGTCTCGGAGTTCGTCGCGACTATAGATGAGCTAGGGCCACTGGACGGAGGAGGAGGAGACTCCCTTCCGCTCGCCCTCAGGCTCAGAGCAGCCAAGACGGCGGTTGAGGGGAAAAAGCTCCGCTGGATCGCGGGGAAGGCAACGGCGTTCAACGCCGAGGGCAATCTGTACGGCGAGATGTTCACTGAACATGAGCTGGGGCGGCTGTTCGAGGAGGTCGCAGGTGACGAATACGCGAAACACCTCATAATGCATATCCTGCAAGACGGCAGGGTAGGGGGTGTTTCGGCGACCGATCTGGCGAAGATGTTGGGACGGCGGCCGGCCATCGTGCTGCGCCATCTTGCTGAGTTGCGAAGACTCGGTCTGGCCGATATCGGTGACATCAAAGAGACTACGCCGCTCTGGCAAGCTGTTGCGGAGCGGGCAGGAGGCGAGTGTCGTGCCGGGTGAGAAGAGTCCATCGGTTCTCGTCGTGGGCGCCGGAGTGTCGGGGCTCCGTTCCGCGCTCGAACTGGCGGATATGGGAGTGAGCGTCTATCTCGTCGAGCGGCTTCCGTCGATGGGAGGGCTTGCCGGACGCCTTGACAGGATTGGGGCAGATCCCGGGGATATGGCCGCCTCGTGCGAGGTCGCCCCGCTCATCGACCGCGTGCGCCGGCATCGTAACATCACCTTCGTCCCGAACGCCGAACTCACCAAGCTGGAGGGAGAGAAGGGGGCATTCACTGCCCACATCCTCAAGTATCCGTTGCGCGTGACAGAGGAGTGCGATCGATGCGGCGTGTGTGTGCAGGTCTGCCCCATCAAGATCTACCACGAGCAGAACGAGGGAATCGGGCTCCGGACCGCCATCGACGTCGAGAATCCACGGTCTCCATGTGGAAATTTCAACATCGAGACGGAGACCCCCATCTGCCAGCAGACCTGTCCGGTCCATATCGATATCAGGAGATATGTGGGCCTTGTGGCGAGCGGCCGGTTTGAAGAGGCGCTCCGGACGGTACGGGAACGGAACCCCTTTCCTGCCGTATGCGGACGTGTGTGCCATCATCCCTGTGAGGCGGCCTGCAATCGAGGCGCTGAGGATGAGCCGATTGCCATTGATGCGATAAAGCGGTTCGCCGCGGACTATGAACTCGGGCTGCGACGTCAGGGGAAGCTGTTACCACCGAAGCCGCCAGCTAGGCGGAACTCGGCCCGTGCGGCGATCGTGGGGGCAGGGCCGGCAGGCCTCACTGTCGCACACGATCTGGCGCTGATGGGATACGGGTCGACTGTCTTCGAGAAAGCACCGGTGCCCGGCGGGATGCTGTACCTCGGCATCCCGGAGTACCGGTTGCCGCGGGATATCATCGAGACAGAAGTCGACTATATCCGGGCGCTCGGTGTGGAGATCAAGCTCAATACCGAGGTGGGGACCGATCCCTCCATAGACGACCTCCTCGCCGATGGCTACCGTGCGGTCTTCCTCGGGGTAGGTGCGCACAGAGGGCTCAAGCTGGGGATCCCCGGCGAGGAAGAGTATGAGGGTCTCCTCGACTGCGTCGAGTTTCTGCGCGGCGTCAATCTGGGTGACCGCACAAGGCCGGCCGATCGGGTGATTGTCGTAGGAGGGGGGAACTCAGCGATCGATTCCGCCCGCACCGCTCTCAGGCTCGGGTGCGAGAAGGTGACGATTCTCTATCGGAGATCGCGGCGCGAGATGCCCGCCAATCCCTGGGAGATCGAGGAGGCTGAGCACGAAGGGATCGACATCCACTATCTGGCAGCGCCAGTCAGGATTCTGGGGGAGCAGGGAAGAGTGGTCGGGATGATCGCAACGAGAATGGAACTGGGCAAGCCCGATGCGAGCGGCCGGCGGCGGCCGATTCCCATTGAGGGTTCGGAGTTCGAGATCGCGTGTGACCTGATCATCCCGGCGATCAGCCAGCAGCCGGATCTCGATTTCCTTCCCCAGGAGCACGGGCTCGATATCTCACGGTGGAGTTCATTCATCGTCGATGAGGAGACAGGTGAAACAAATCGACGGCGTATCTTCTCCGGTGGAGATGCAGTGACCGGGCCTGCGACCGTGATCGAGGCGATAGCCGCGGGCCACCGGGCAGCGGCAGCGATGGCCAGGTATCTGGCGGGAGGTTAGGCCGAGGGCGATGAAGAAGAAGAAGTTCGTTCCTGACTTCGAGGATATTCCATCTCCTCGTCATACAACTCAGCAGTCTCCGGCTACGGAACGAGAGGATCCGTTCGCCGAGGTCGATCTCGGGTTCGTCCAGGAGGTAGCCGTAGCCGAGGCCCGCCGCTGTCTCGCCTGCCGCCGGTGTATCGGGTGTGGGCTCTGTCTCGCCGAGTGCGATCGCAGGGCAATCGTCTATGATGAGATCCCGGAGACGGTAACTCTTGATATAGGTGCAGTGATACTCGCGCCGGGGGGGAGCGAGTTCGATGCCAGCCGCGCGCGGGGCCTGGGGTACTCCTTGAGTCTCGACGTCGTATCGAGCATGGAGTTCGAGCGCATCCTCAGTTTCTCCGGCCCGTTCGGCGGCCTCCCGATGAGACCGTTCGATGGTCAGATCCCCCGGCGGATTGGCTTCATCCAGTGCGTCGGCTCCCGTGATATCTATGCCGGCGCTCCCTTCTGCTCCACGGTCTGCTGCCAGGCCATGATCAGACAGGTAAGGGAGCTCTGCGCCAAGATCTCCTCGGCGGAAGTGGTCGTCTTCCATCGTGATATCCGCCCCCTGGGGAGAGAGGGCGAGCGGTCGCTGGCGCTGCTCGAGAGTGATCCAAGGGTGCGATTCATCCCTGTGGATTCCGTGGAGGTGTGCGAGGACGGCGCCAGTGGCCATGTGGACGTCCGTTATAAGCATCGCGAGAGGGAAGAGACGGATCGGTTCGACCTGGTCGTGCTCTCGACTGGTGTGCGGGGGCCGAGGGGGGCGGCCGAGCTGGCGCGGCGATCGGGGATCAAGGTGACGAGGCAGGGCTTTGCCGTTCGCGATGGCGATGCCTCACTCTGCTCCTCGCGCGAGGGCGTATTCGCCGTTGGCTCGTTCGCCGGGCCGATGGGGATCGGAATCGCGGTGAGTGAGGGTATCGGAGGAGCACTCGCTGCAGCGAGGGCTGCGGGGTTGACGGCGACCGGCATAGAAGCCGGTGGGCCGGTCGATGGTGGAGAGCGAAGCGTGGAGAGCGAGTCTGCGCCAGCGGGGTCCGGGGGAGGGGAGGGGATCGAAGTCCTTATCTGTCGCCAGGGGCTGGAGCGGTATAGCCGGAAGGAGATCGATGATCTGGCAGATCGGTGCGGGGCTCTTCCCGCTGTCTCTCGGGTGATGGTGTCGGCCGCAGCCTGCATAGGGACAGAGCGATGTGAGCCGGAGCAGCAGGGCGCGGTGCCCTCGCGATTGGTGGTGGTCGGGTGCCGACCAAGGAGTCACTATCTTCTTCTCTCTCACGTGGCCTGCGATCTGGGGATCGATCCGACGCGGCTCAGCATAGTAAGCTCCGGCGATCGGGAGGAGAGAGGGCCGGCGGACCTCGCAGATGAGGTCGAGCAAGTCATCAAAGGTACGGACCGAGAGGCCGGGGCCGAGGAGCAAGGGGCTGAGCGCACCCCGCGGGTCCTTGTCATCGGCGGCGGAGCAGCAGGGTGTGTTGCGTCACTCGAGGTTGCGTCGTTCGGCTTCGAGGTCGACCTCGTGGAGAGCGGTGAGAACCTGGGGACGGATCTCGATCGTCTCCAGGCTGTGGGATGGGAGAATGGGGATGGAGACTGGATCGCCGGGCTTGCGGCCCGCGTGGAGTCAGAAGTATTAATCCATGTTCACCTCTCGTCGCGCATTGCATCCTGCGACCGGAGGGACAGTGGATTCACGAGCACCCTCATCGACGGACAGGGGAGGGAGACCGTTCTGGAGCACGGTGCCATCATCGTGAGCGGGAAGGGGCAAGAATACCGGCCAGCCCTGTATCGATACGGAGAAGACCCTCTGGTAGCAACTCAGGTCGAGTTCTCCCGGCGGCTCTCTCAGATCGGACAGACCTTCGGCACCGTCGTCATGATCCAGTGTGTCGGCTCACGCTGTGGAGAACGGCCCTATTGCAGCAGCATCTGCTGCGACGTTGCGCTGCGGGATGCTCTCAGGGTGCGGACGCTCGATCCGGAGGGAAAGGTTTACATCCTTCACCAGGGCCTGAGAACATACGGGTTCGGAGAGGAGCAGCTGTATCAGGCTGAGGAGGCGGGGGTCGAGTTCGTCAGATTTGCCGGGATGCCCACCCTCGTCGACAGTGAGCGGCTCACGATCGAGGTGCGTGACACCGGGACAGATGAGCCGATCCGGTTGGAGCCGGATGTGCTCGTGCTCGCTGCAGGCGTTGCCTCAGCAGCGGAGAACCGCGAGCTCGCTGCCGCATTCGGTCTGGATCTGGACGATGATGGATTCCTCACCGTGCCGGATCCCGGTCTATCGCCGGTCGATCTGCCTGTCAAAGGGATGTTTGTGTGTGGACTCGCCCATGAACCGCTTCCACTTACACATCAGATCGCCGAGGCGAGGGCCGCTTCCGGCAGGGCGTGCAGCTTGCTCCTCGCCAGCAAAAGGGCTTGACAGACGCCCTCCGTACCGCTAGCATCGGCAAGTAGTATTTGGCGCATGTCGGGTTCTTCCCAATGATAATTGATATTCACGATCTGGATGCCGGCGAGATCGCCTTCGACTTCAGGGCCGATCCTTGCGAGGTGGGGATTGGAGGGGGCGACGAACGCATCGCCGGCGAGATAGAGATACGCGGGTCGGTGGCCAAGGGTGGCGAGGGAGTCCAGCTCAAAGGGGTGGTTTCTTTCGTCGCCGAACTCGTATGTAGTCGGTGTCTGGAGAGGTTCGAGCGGCCCTTCCAGACACGGCTGAACGTGAGACTGGTACCCGAACTCTCTCGGATCGCGCTGCCTCGGGAGGCCACACTCCACAGAGACGACCTGGATCTGGCCTCCTATGATGGCCACACGGTTGAGGTGAACCCATTCGTACGGGATGCGGTGCTGCTCGCCCTGCCCCTCCGGTCCCTCTGTCATGAAAGTTGTCGCGGACTCTGTCTTCGTTGTGGGCAGAACCTCAACCGCGGCATCTGCGACTGCTCTGCCACTGCCGTCGATCCTCGCTGGGCGAAGCTGGACGATATAAAGCGCAATGGGAAAACGAAGGAGTAGATAATGCCCGTCCCGAAACGTAGACACTCGCATTCGCGATCCAGAAAGCGAAGGGCGAACTGGAAGATTGAGCCGCCTGCACTTACGATATGCTCTCACTGTCATCAGCCGAAGCTGCCGCATCGGGTCTGTCCCAATTGCGGATACTATGATGATAAAGAGGTTATAGCTCCCGAGACGGAGTAGATGGTAGGTGCCGTGCGATGCGAATCGCTGTTGACTTGATGGGTGGAGATAGATCTCCTCGCGAGCTGACCGACGGAGCACTTGGTGCGGTGCGGCAGGCGGGGGGACGGTTTGAGACAGTGCTCCTCGGGGATTCCGCC
>JGI24422J19971_10002677_pt1 | contig 11057 bp, 12 predicted proteins | sample DeeMarSWOR152_54_FD_19971 | JGI IMG/M metagenome (IMG submission 19971)
CAGACTGATGGCGAAGTCATCCACCCTAACAGAATCATAGAAAAAGTAAGGAGCCTCCTATAGTGGCCAGGGACCTGGAAGCGTATCTCCGCCCGGAGGTCACGTCAACGCCGTTCTGCCCTGGATGCGGACACGGCATCTTGATGAACCTCATACTGCGTGCTATCGATGAGCTCAAGCTCAACATGGAGGAGATGCTCTTCGTATCCGGCATAGGCTGTGCAGCTTGGATTCCAAGTCCCCATTTCAATGCCGATACCCTCCATACCCTCCATGGCCGTGCCATTGCCTTTGCTACTGGCGCGAAGATGTTTAACCCGAAGCTCAATGTTATGGTCATCAGCGGGGATGGTGACCTGGCCTCTATTGGGGGCAACCACCTTATCCATGGAGCGCGCCGGAACACCGATCTTACCGTGCTCTGTGCCAACAATATGATCTACGGGATGACGGGTGGACAGGTTGCCTCCACATCTCCCGTCGGCTCTTTCACCTCAACGACTGTAGAAGGGAACATCTATCGTCCCTTTGATCTCTGTAAGCTAGTCCTCGCTGCTGGAGCCCTGTATGTTGCTCGCTATGCAGTCACTCAGCCGCGCCTTCTGATAGACGCTATCAAGAAGGCTCTCGGCATAAAGGGGTTTGCCTTTATTGAGGTGCTCTCGCCGTGTCCCACGCAGTTTGGACGGAGGAACCAATATGATACGCCAGCTGAGATGTTGAAGAGGCTCAAGGAGGTCTGCGTTTTAGAGGAGGATGCTAAGATGTTGCCGAGTGAAGAACTGGGAGAGAGGATCATAACGGGAGAGTTCAGCGGTGGCGGAGCTTGAGCAGATTCGCGTCTCCGGCTTTGGCGGGCAGGGTGTTATCTTGGCTGGCGTCATCCTTGGTCATGCTGCCATTTTCGATGGCAAGTGGGTCGCAGGCTCAAGCTCCTACGGAGCGCAGGCCAGGGGAGGATATGCTCGATCTGACGTTATTATTTCCGATCAGCCCATTGTGTTCCCTCATGTAGTCGATACCGATATCCTCATCACCATGGCTCAGACAGCCTATGAGCGATATAGCGCAGAACTAGCTCCTGATGCACTGATTCTGTTTGACAACCAATTGGTTTCACCCACACGATCGGTGGACGCTAAGCAGGCCGGAGTGGCAGCGACGACTCATGCCATCAAGAAGCTCCACCAGAAACAGGCTGCCAACATAGTGATGCTCGGGGCTGCCGTTGCCATGACCGGCGTGGTGAGCCGAGAGGGGCTGCGTTCGGCTATTAGAGGAAATGTGGAGGAGCGGTTTGTGGATGTCAACCTTAAGGCTGCGGAGCTGGGGTTCTTCTTGGGGGAGCAGCGATGACGGTTATTGGAAGAACCCACCGCCCAGTTCTAGACAGGGAGCGCTGTCAGCGCTGCAGTGTATGTGTCAGGGAGTGTCCTGCTGAGTTTTTGCCTGAACTCCGCTCTGATGAAGAGACCGCGCGGGGATACGTTTACAACAACACTGACCTTACCACACGGAGGGTTTTGCCGCCCTGCGCCGGCGAATGTCCCCTGGGACAGCAAGTGCGAGATTACGTGCAATGCCTGGGGTCGGGCAGGGTGAAAGACGCCGTACTCCTTATTCGTGAGGATAATCCTCTTCCGGGGATTTGTGCCTACGTATGTCACCATCCTTGCGAACGGGCCTGTGTCCGTGGTAGTTGGGATGATCCGGTTTCTATCCGTGAGCTTAAGAGGTATGCGGTTCACTACGAGATGGACCACCGTGATGAGATGGTGAAGTTTCTTAAGGAATGCAAGCCGTCGCCTCGAGGGAAGAAGGTGGTAATTGTGGGTGCTGGACCTGCAGGTCTCGCCTGTGGATATACATTGGTTATGGAGGGCTACGCTGTTGCTCTCATGGATTCCCTTTCGGAGCCAGGCGGATTGCTCGTGGGCGGGATACCGCGGTTTCGCTTGCCCCGCTCCGTTATTGATCATGACATCGGTATCATCCGGTCTCTTGGGGTTGAGTTTATTGGATCGCTCCACGTTGGTCGAGATGTTTCCCTGCGGCAGGTTTCGGGCAATGGTGCAGATGCGGTTGTCCTCGCCACCGGCGCATGGGAGGATCTTAGGCTTGGTGTTGCCGGTGAAGGTACGCGAGGCTACTTTACGTGCCTCGATTTTTTGGGCGCAATCAATAGCGGCCAAGTAAGGCGGCTTTTGGGCACGGTCGCGGTGGTAGGAGGGGGTAACGCTGCGCTTGATACGGCGCGGAGCGCTCTTCGGCTGGGCCCCGAAAAGGTGATAGTCGTGTACCGCCGGAGCCGTGAGGAAATGCCCGCGGCGCCCGAGGAGATCGAGGCTGCAGAACAAGAAGGGGTAATAATACGGTATCTCCTTGGTCCTAAGAGAGTTGTCGTTGAAGGAGGCAAGGTTGCAGGATTGGAGTTGGTAAAGATGAAGCTTGGGGAGCACGATGAGACGGGCAGGAGGAGGCCTGTTCCAATTGAGGGAAGTAACCATATAGAGCGAGCAGATGTCGTTATCGCTGCCCTTGGCCAACGTCCGCGACTCTCTTTCCTTGATCCAAAAAGCATCTCGGAGCGCAATACCATCTCCTGTGATGCATCAGGTATGGTTAGGGGCTATGAGGGGGTGTTTGCAGCTGGCGATGCGGTGTGCGGCCCCTCTACGGTGGTAGAAGCGATGGCCTCTGGAAAGGCTGCTGCGCAACAGGTTATGGGCTACCTGCAAGGGATTTAGGTCGATGCTAAACGAGAGCTGCGTGAGAGAAAAGAGGCCGAGGGGATTGCGAGATACCGTGGTCAAGGTTGATTTTGAGCGCCATGATTCTCCGCTCACCCTGGAGGAGGCTCATTTTGAGGCATCACGCTGTTTGGGGACGGTGAACTGCGAGGCATGCGAAGTGTGCAGATTGATGTGCCCTGATCTTGCAATTACGCGTGACCCAAGTACAGGGGAAATTCTCATCGACCTCGACTATTGCAAGGGGTGCGGGATATGTGCAGCAGTGTGTCCCAAGGGGGCAATAACTATGGTCCTGGAAGAATAGGTCCCAGCAAACCCCGTTTGCATTTATTCGTCTTTGCCAGAATAGCATGCAGCTTGCCGGAGGGCAGGGCAGATTTATCGGCCTTTGGAGGGTCTCGCCCTGCGGGCCTAAAGGGAGCTTCGCCTTACTGTATAATAAACCCAGCGTAGCCGACGACGTAGCTATAGTCTCCGCTGACATCTCCGGAGGTGGCATAGGCTATTTTTCGGGCCTTAGTTGCTCCTAATTGCTTGGCCGCGATCAGGGTCACTGTTGTGGGGATGACGCCACACATGGATATGTTGTTGCGGAAGACGGTATCTAGGAGACCGCTGGGATCCATGGCGAGAATTCGCTCCATGGCAAACTGATCCTTTTGCTGAGCGCTTTCCTGAGATTCGTAGTGGGTCATATCCGTACTGGCGACGATGACAACAGGTTCTCCATAGCTCTTGATGGCTCTAGCTATGGCCGAGCCTATCTCCTCACAGGTTTGATAATCGGCTGTGCTCAAAACGACGGGAACGAATTCAAGTGCAGGCTGAACATAGTGAATAAAGGGTAACTGTACCTCTACCGAATGTTCATTTATGTGTGCCTGATCGTCAGCTCGCAGCCACCTGGATTCTCCTACCATCAATTGCGCGAGTTTCTGGTTGATCTGTATATCACCGCTCGGCATTCTCCATGTCCCCCTGTCCATAACTGAGAATGGGGCCCCTAAGCCGTGGTGGTTGGGGCCCATAACCACGACGTCCTTGGGTATCTCAGCGATGGAGTATACGGCCCCAGCAACGTCGCCCGAATACACATAGCCCGCGTGGGGTGATACTAATGCCAACACCGTTTCTTTTTTCTCTACCTCCTTTATCCTGCCGGAAAGATCTTCTTTTAGGTCTCGATCCCTGCCTGGATAAAACTGGTTGGCTACCCTTGGTTCACGTATCATGGTGATCACCTCGTCATTAGTTGTATTCTTGTCAGCATGTGGCTCTAACCTCACACTCTGGAGTTATTCCCCTTTAGCCCTTTCTTTCGTGGCGCTGAGGGTGGGTATAATCAGTGTTGTGAAATGAGGGCCAGACGCAAGGTGTTCAAGGCTACGGTGGCGCCCCTGCTCTGAAGGGTAAGGATGTCGCCGCCCATCTTCCATTCATACCTACCATTGACCTCGTCGCCGGAAACTACGATGTGAGCATCTACCTGGTAGCCTTTCTTTAGTGGCTCTATTGAACCGAGCACAGCCAAACCGATTGAGCTATTCCCCATGGCTCTCACCTTGATGGCAAGGCTCTCCCCGAGCTTCCTGCCAAGGACACGGCGCTTGGTGTTGAGAAAGGAGAAGATTTGCTTTCTATAACCCAAAACAATGCCTTCTCGCACAGGGCAGGGGAGTGAGCGACTGAGCCTCGCTGCTACCTCACCCCCTGTGAATGTCTCCACAATACTGAGGCTTTTGCCCTTTTCGTTCAAGAGGCTTGTGACCACCCCATGAAGAGTATCGTCATTGACACCATAAACTGCATTACCCAACCGCGACCTGATTTCCAGTTCAATTGGCTTAATGAGTCTCTCTGCCTCCCTCGCGTTGGATGCAGATGCCGTTATCCTTACGCTTATATCACCAAGTGAGGCCAACATACCGATCGTAGGATTATCACCAGCTCTAATAATGTCTTTGATGTAAGTGTCGACCTTACTCTCGCCGATTCCACTCACCTTGAGCACCTTTGATACTATGCGCTCTCTGCCCAGATGAAACCGTTCTTTGATTCGATGAATTACCTCCTTGCCGAGCAGGTAGCTCAGTTCCCTTGGTACGCCCGGGAGGGCCACAATTACCCTTGATCGGTGCTCCATGATAAATCCGGGGGCGGTTCCCACCTCGTTGGGAATCGGCACGGCCCCCTCAGGTATGAAGGCCTGTTTTCTGTTATTTTCAGGCATGCGATATCCGAGGCGCTCAAAAATCGCCTCGATTTGCTCCATGAGTTCTCGTTTAAAAGTAAGGGGCGAACCAACCAAGTCGGCGATAGCCTCTCTTGTCAGGTCATCCTCTGTCGGACCAATTCCACCCGTGGTTATGACGAGGTCGGCTCTTGCTAAAGCCTGATCCAGGGCATCCTTTATGTGAGCGTAGTTATCCCCAACAGTTGTCTGGAGGACTACTGGGATTCCGATGAGATTGAGTTCACGGGAAAGATATGCTGCGTTGGTGTCGGTTATCTGGCCCAATAAGAGCTCAGTACCAATGGTCAGGATTGCACATTGCATGATCGCCTCACTCACTAGCTGGTGCAGCTTATCATTTTGAAGCCCTAATGGGATGCAAACTTATCAGTGCTTCGATTCGCAAAAATCGTCACATATCTAAACGAGCAATATCTAAAGAGATGTCTTCGACATTGAGCTCAGACCGAAAGGCTCACTCAGCACTTAGTCCGGAGTGGATAAATACGCTACCGCATTTATGAATCGAGGGACCTAGCTTCCTTCAGGCACGGGCGAAACGAGGGTCTACGGGGATTCCGGCAAATTTTGTGATGTGATATCGAGTAATGATATGCTCATCTGCTTCGAAGGCCATATCTGGAAGGGGCCCAGAGAGAGGAAACCATTCCAGCTTCACCATATCGTCGCCTGGTTCTAGGCTGCCACTCACTCTTTCGGCGAGCAACACTATAACCAAGGTATGTAATTCAGGTGAGAAGAAGTTTGAGACAACACTCAAAATGGAGTTAATGTTCACGGAAAGGCCGGTCTCTTCCCGTATTTCTCTATGGGCTGCCGACAAAAAGTCTTCCTCAAACTCGATAAATCCACCTGGTAAGCTCCACTTTCCTCCCTCAAAGACGCCTTGAGCCCGCTTCCCCAACAGTATCCTGGTATTGTCGACGACAAGGGTGACGACTCCCGGGAATGGGTTTCTGTAGAGCACAAAGCCGCAGTGCTGACACCTGATCCGTTGAGAATTGCCAGAGGCCAGAAGCTCGCCCCGTGAACCGCATTGCGGGCAGTAGCGCAGCCTATCAATTTCCCTGTTGCCTCGCCGGTCATAGATCTGAAATATCTGCTTTGCTCTCATCCCATGCAAATACTACTATTTTCCACCCGGTAATTCAAGCAGCCGTGAGATAATGAATTTACTTGACAAAACAGGGTGCCGGTTATAAAAGCAAACTTCATTATTTCCCAGGGGGTTACGCTCTTAGGTTACGGCAGAATGGGCAAGATGCCGTATGAAAATCGATTTGACAAACATCCCTCCAGAGGGTAAAGAAATAAGTTTTAGATTCTCGGAGCATTGGTGGCAGCCGGAATCCCAAGACGATCGTGTTTTGGGACTTGCAAGCCCTCTTTCCGCCTGGATCAAAGTAGAGCCAATGGGAAAGAGGATGAGCGTTGAGGGTTCTATCTCCGCGGCGTTACTTTTGCGGTGTGATAGATGCCTTGAAGCCTATAGTCGCGACCTATCGGGCGATTTTCGAGTATTTCTATCGCTTGCCCCGTTTCAGGGAGGACCGGACATAGAGCTATCGGAAGAGGATCTTAATCTCGAGTTCATCCAGGGTAACACTCTGGATGTTGATCAATTGATAGTGGAGCAGATTATCCTTAGTTTGCCCATGAAGAGCCTTTGCTCCGACAGTTGTAGAGGGCTTTGCCCTGTGTGCGGATGTAATTTAAATTCAGCAACGTGCTCATGTACCTCAGAAATCGGCACACCCCTTTACCAGCACGAGTAAGCGACTGAGTTCTGTCATGCCCGTACCCAAGAAAAAGAAATCCAAGTCCAAAAGAGACATGAGGAGATCGCACGACCACCTCAAAATGCCTACCGTTTCATTCTGCCCTCAGTGCCATGAACCTGTTCTGCCCCATCACGTTTGCATGAATTGCGGTACGTATAAGGGTAGGACAGTGGTCAAAAAAGCAGAGGGGTAAGGTGAACATTGCAGTAGATGCAATGGGAGGAGATCACGCACCCGAGGCTGTTGTGCAGGGTGCACTCTGGGCATATGCTGAGTTGGGGATAAATGTTATTCTCGTGGGAGATGAAGACCTTATCTGGAAGGAGGTCAGAAACCAGGGAAAAGGACGGAACGAAATCCAAATCCGCCACAGCTCCCAGGTGGTGGCCATGGATGAGTCACCGCTTAGGGTCCTGAGGGAGAAGAGGGATACCTCAATATCGGTTGCCTTTGAGCTATTGAAGAGAGGCGAGGCTGAGGCTGTTGTCAGTGCCGGAAACAGTGGAGCTACCGTGGGAGCAGCTGTCCTCGTCCTTGGCAGAATTAAAGGTGTAGAGCGGCCTGCCTTGGCGGCCATTTTCCCGGGTGCTCGTGGCACTGTTGTCCTAATTGATGTCGGAGCCAATGTTGAGACGAAGCCACGGCAGCTTTTCGAATTCGGCGTTATGGGTGATATCTTTGCCCGCTCACTCCTCAATATGGATAAACCAAAAGTGGGATTGCTCAACATCGGTGAAGAGGGTGGCAAAGGGAATGAAAGGGTCAGAATAGCTCACGAATTGTGTAAGAAAGCACCTTTTGATTTTGTTGGAAATGTTGAAGGAAGGGACATCTTTTCTGGCGATGTCCAGGTGATCGTGAGCGATGGATTTGTCGGTAATGTTGCCCTAAAGTTGAGCGAGGGAATGGCCGAGGCAATTGGAATTATGATACGAAGGGAGGCATCACGGGATCCAATTTCCAGGCTTGGTTTTTGGCTGAGCAGGCGGGCATTTGGAAACATATCCCGGAACTTAGATTATGAAGAATACGGTGGAGCTCTTCTTTTGGGAATCAGAGGAGTTGCAGTTATCTGTCACGGTAGCTCTTCTGCCAAGGCTATCAAGAATGCCATCAGAACCGCCGACAGTTTTGTGAATAACGAGGTTCAGAAGCGGCTTCAGGAGGGACTGGCTGCCGTTCAATCTGAGGGCAACATTCCCATGGAACAGAGGTGAGGGAGGGCAGGAGGGCGTGGCGCAGTCAAAGCGCGTAGTAGTTGTTACAGGTGGCTCCAAGGGCATTGGAAGAGCAGTCTGTCTCAAGTTTGCCAGGGAGGGTGCCCGCATTGTGTTTGTACACTATGACCCTGATGAGAGTGCAGCAGACGAGACGCTGAGTTTGCTTAGTGACATTGGAGCTGAAGCACGGGCTGAGAAGCTAGATGTTGCCTCTCCTGAGGCCGTTGATGCGTACTTTGGCAAGGTTGTGAGCGAATTCGAGAAGGTGGACGTGCTGGTGAACAACGCTGGAATCACAGATGACGGTTTCCTGATGAGGATGTCAACTGAACAGTGGAGCCGGGTGCTTGCTGTCAACCTCACGAGTGTTTTCAATTGTACAAGGGCTGTGATAAGATCGATGATAAAGGAGCGGAATGGGAGGATAATAAATATCTCATCTGTTGTTGGGCAGATTGGAAATATTGGACAATCCAATTATGCAGCGTCTAAGGCAGGCATCCTTGGGTTTACTAGGAGTGTGGCCAGGGAAGTTGCAGGAAGAGGTATCACGGTGAATGCCGTGTCTCCGGGTTTCATCGACACAATTATGACACAGGCGCTTTCAGAGAAGGTAAAGGAGATTTTTTTGGCTCAAATTCCCATGGGGAGGATTGGAACCCCTGAAGAGGTAGCCGAGGCAGTCTACTGGTTGGCCTCTAGTGGTGCAACATATATCACAGGCCAAGTTATTCACGTCAATGGCGGTCTTTATATGTAGGGCTATTTAACAAATAACTCATGGAGGTAAATACGCATGTCGACTGAAGAGAAGATAAGGAAGATTATCTGTGAACAGCTTGAGGTTAATGAGAAGGATGTGGTTCCCGAGGCCTCATTTGTGGATGATTTGGGAGCGGACTCTCTTGATCAGGTAGAGTTGATTATGGCTATGGAGGAGGAGTTTGATATCTCTATCTCTGACGAAGAGGCGGAGAAGATCGTTACTGTTCGTGACGCCATTGAATACATCGAAAAGAATCAATGATGGCGCCTCGTCGGATGATTGAGGAGAATAGTGAGATGGCTAGAAGAGTTGTGATCACCGGCTTAGGTATGGTTACTCCCCTAGGCATCGGTGTGGAGGCAAATTGGGACGCTGTTGTGAGTGGCACATCAGGAATAGGCCCAATCACCAAATTTGATGCCTCCTCATTCTCTTCTCAGATTGCTGGCGAGGTTAAGGATTTCAGATCAGAGGATTTTCTTGCATCTAAGGACGTCAGGCACCTGGACATCTTCATACACTATGCCATAGCCTCAGCTCGGATGGCCATGGAGGACTCAAAGCTCCAGATAAGCTCAAATAATGATCATAAAATAGGGTGCATTACGGGTTCCGGAATTGGCGGATTGAGCACCATTGAGCTTTATCACAAGGTTTTGCTGGAAAAGGGTCCACGCAGGATAAGCCCCTTTTTTATACCTGGAATAATCGCCAACATGGCCTCGGGCCGCATCGCTATAGAGTTCGGGGCCAAGGGCCCGAATACATCGATCACCACGGCATGTGCAGCCAGCTCCCATGCTATCGGTGAGTCCTTCAAGATCATTCAGAGGGGAGCGGCTGATGTGATGATAGCGGGTGGCACTGAGGCATGTTTGACGCCTTTGGCTTTAGGGGGGTTTACCTCCATGAAATCTCTCTCAACCAGAAATGAGGAGCCAGAGAAGGCGTCAAGACCCTTCGATATGCAGAGAGACGGTTTTATTATAGCGGAGGGCGGCGGCATGATTATTCTGGAGGAATTAGGTCATGCGCTCGACAGAGGTGCGGATATCTGTGGTGAAATCGTGGGTTACGGTATGTCCTCAGATGCCTATCATTTTACTGCCCCTGATCCCCATGGGGTAGGGGCCAGCCTCTGTATGGCCGCAGCGCTGAAGGATGCAGGGCTTGATCCTGCCGATATTGATTGTATTAACGCCCATGGCACGAGTACGCCGCTCAACGATGTATCCGAGACAAGGGGAATAAAGACGGTTTTCGGTGACCATGCCCATAAGATCTTCATAAGCTCAACAAAGTCCATGACAGGTCACCTGCTCGGTGGTGCCGGAGTGGTGGAGGCAATCTATTCGATATTGACCATAGCCAATGGAGTTATCCCCCCGACAATCAACTATGAGTTTCCAGACCCAGAGTGCGATCTCGACTATGTGCCGAATAAGGCTCGGAAGGCACGGGTAAGGACGGTGCTTTCTAACTCCTTTGGGTTTGGTGGTACCAACAGCTCGCTCGTTTTAAGGGAATTTGCATCCTGATCCCAAAGCTTCTGCCCAACGTAGGTCAACTGCATTCCTCTAGCCCGTCACTCACGATTTTGCGGGAAATGTGGGTTTTAGCATGAGTTACTACTCGGAGCACCAAATTGTTGATATCCTATGGCAACAAGCACAGGGTTGCGGGGCTTTTCTATAGTGACTGGCGCGAAGCCTGCTGTCATTTCAGGTGTTACGGATGGGGGACCCCCTGGCCATCCCGATCCAAAGGATCGGGTGGAACAGGGAGGGGGTGGGCATCCCCCGTCAGTAACTCCTAGAAATGGCCAGGCCGGGAGGCTCGGAACGAAAGAAAAGCCTCATAACCAGTAGAGATGTAAGCAATATATTCATCTCCTCAATATGTCAAGAATCCGGTCTTTTGCCTTACCCATTGCGCCTGAGGGAGGAGGCAATTGGGGATTTAGTTTTCACAGTGTCGAGAGTTCATCATGAAGATTATCATTGGGTCCGATCACGCCGGGTTTGATCTAAAGGAGCAGATAAAGAGGTGTTTGGAGCAAACGGGTGATCACCATCTGACAGATGTGGGTGCCTTCAGCGATGAGCCGGTTGACTATCCGGATATCGCCCATGAAGTGGCAAACGACATCTCCCAAGAGAAGTTCAACGCGGGTATACTGATCTGTGGATCAGGGATCGGGATGTCAATCGTCGCAAACCGTTACCACAAGGTCAGGGCTGCGCTCTGCAGCAATCTCTACGCGGTGAAACTGGCCAGGCAACA
>JGI24422J19971_10002679_pt1 | contig 11056 bp, 12 predicted proteins | sample DeeMarSWOR152_54_FD_19971 | JGI IMG/M metagenome (IMG submission 19971)
TGGGGGAAGCCGCAGCCCCCGAGTTGTCGGGGGAATGCGGAGGGGGCAGGACTCCCCCGCAGATAAGTCGTAGAAAAGACCAGGCCGGGAGCCTCGGAACAGAAGAAAAGATCTCGTGACCATCCTAGAGCTTTCTCGATTCTGCCCAATGTAAACAATAATATGCTCTCGTTAGTAACTTGCGTAGAAAAAGCTACCATGGTAAAGAGGGACATGGGGTGTCAGTCCTGGGCACTTGAGAAAGAGAATCGATCAGCAGAAAGGAGGTGTTTGCGCTTATTGGAGTGTGGATGGAACCGGTAGAATCGTTAATTCCTACTTATTAGGGGAAGAACAAGCCATGAAGACTTCTATAAGGATCATATTGATACTAATTCTAATGCTTGGGTTTTCGATGCTAAGTGATGCAGGCCTGGCACATGCCAAGGCCAAATACAAGATAACCTTCGGCCATGTGGAACCGATTCATTCTTCTACCCATGAAGCGGCCCTTACATTTAAGGAGATTGTGGAAGAAGAGTCCGGGGGCGAGATCGAGGTGTTTATCCACCCGTCCTCTGAGTTGGGGTCAGGACCGGACCAAGGGCAAATGACCCAGACGGGGGCTATTCAGGTTGCCATACTGCCCGGCGCCCACATCGGCGGCATATTTCCAGAAATACAAGCCTTGGAAATACCCTTTCTACTTCCCCAAGACATCGATAAAGCGGCTGAAGTTTTAAATGGTCCTGCAGGCCAAAAACTGATGTCCTATATGGAAAAGGTGGATCTAAAGGGTCTGGTGATTTACCCCCTGTCATTTAAGCAGTTTACTTCTAACAAGCCGATCAGGAGGCCGGATGATTTCAAGGGGCTGAAATGGCGGACCATGGCAGCACCGATTATAATGGAAAGCTACAAACTGTTAGGGGCCTCGCCGGTGTCCATCAACTACCATGAACTTTATACCGCCCTGCAATTGGGAACTGCAGAGGGGCAGGAGAATCCCTTCTGGTCCATTGGGGAAATGAAATTCTATGAGGTTCAAGAATACATCACCCTGAGCAACCATGCTGCCTTTATTTCCACCATGATAGTCAACAAGAAATGGTTTGAGGGGCTGCGTGCTGATATTCAGGGCATTATAACCAAGGCAGCAAAGGCCACGATACCGGTGGCCATTGAGTCCGATAAAAAGATCGATCACGAGTGGTATGAGAGAATCAAGAAGGACCCCGGAACAACTATCATCGAATTGACCCCGGAAAGTGTTCACGCGTTCAAAGAAAAGCTGAGACCGTTAAGGGATATATACATCAAGATGGTTGGAGAAAGTGGTAGAGAAGTGATCAAGGCGTTTGATGCGGCGTTGGCGAAATAAGGTAAAAGCGTCCACGAAAAAGACTCTCCTCAAAAACCTTATAGACCTTCGCTACTTCCCTGATCACAGAGGTTACACGAGGCCTCAGAATCACAGTCTCTCAGCGCACATGCTCCCCCAGGATTTTACTGACCTTGGGGCCGGGTTGCAAGCCTACTATATTCATTCCCTCATGACCATTGACCGATCTTCCCTTTATGGTCCATCTTGCACCTTCACCTCCAGAATTTGACGAAGTTTTACCGTACTTGAAACAGGGAGACATCATTACTCATCCCTACCACGGAGGGGAGAGAACTATTCTTGACGAAAAGGGTCGGGTACGTCCAGAGTTTTGGGAAGCAAAGCAAAGAGGGATAGAAGTCGATGTCCGGCTCGATCGTTAACAGCTTCCCCTTCTTTCAGAATGGGGGCTGAGTTCCCTAAAATTAATAGCTTTCATAAAATTTTAAGGTTCTTATGCAGAACCGATATAAAATTGGGATGAGGAACGAAAAACATTCTCCAATTTCTTTGAACCAGAGATGACCCAATAAGTAAACGGTCAATCTTCCTAGGTGTGAAATTATGAAGATGGATCTGACGACATTTTCTTATGGATCTATAATACAACAATGTCTCGGGCAGTACCGTGTAGCCGCGAATGGGTTCCCAGGGATAAATCAAGATCAAAAAACCTCCAGGACGAAGTACTCGTTCAAACTCACAGAGGGCCTTTAGAACATTAGGTAGATGCTCGATTGTATGAGCCGAAACAACCAGGTCAAAAGAACGATCGGGAAAACACAATTCCTGTGCGTCCATCACTCGGAGGTAATCTTTGCCTGAATTGTCAACAGCTATGGGGTTGATATCGACGCCAACTACTGAATGAGTTCTTCTTTTTAAGAGTTCTGTAAGCTGACCACTGTCGCAGCCAACTTCAAGGATATGATAATCAGAACTGATTTGCACCAGGCGTAGAATCTGGTCTAAATATGAATTTGCGCGTAACCTTAATAACCATTTTTGTGGGCGTCGATACTCTCCATTCTTGTAAAAGTCATCTGACATTGGAATGACCCCCTTTAGCTGTCTATCCCACCATACAATAGCAAATCCATCTCCTGCAAAAGACTGAGCATGAGGAACTATCCCTAGTGGACCGGTTAAACCATGCAGCTGGATGAAATGCCCTATCGGAATTGGATCTCTAAGTGCAATTCTGCTCAGCTACTCCAAAATCTCCAGGATACCTCTCTTCTTCATCTTGGCAGAGGCCGCACTCAGTATAGTCCTTATGGCGTGAGCCGTTCTTCCTTGTTTGCCGATTATCTTGCCGAAATCCCCTTTGGCTACCCTGAGTTCAATCACAGAGGTCTGCTCTCCCTCTATCTCCGTGACCATGACTTCCTCTGGCTTGTCGACGAGCGCCTTTGCTATATATGCGATCAAATCCTTCATGCTATAAGGGCACCTAAAACCACAGCACCAAGCCCCTTAGAGACCGTCTCACTGTGGTGTCAGAGATCCGCTCTATCGGCTCCTGTGATAGACCTGATTTATCAGAAACACGAATTTGGCTGGGGATACCATCGGATGTGAGATGGAAAGTCCCTCCTTGAGGTGGTGGATGGATTTGAAGTTATCTCGGAGCGCCGCTTAATAGGAGCGTCGCCATCCACTTCGTCCTCTACCGCCCCGTTCGGAACGAGGACGAGCCTCACTAACATTAAGTGTTCGTCCCTTTAACTCTCTGCCGTTCAGATCGTTTATCGCGGATTGAGCTTCAGCTTTAGCAGGCATCTCCACAAATCCGAATCCCCTTGATAGGCCACTATACCTGTCTCTTACAATATTGACAGATACCACCTGTCCGAAGTCCTCAAAAGCCTGTTTTAGATCCTCTTCGGTTACCTCGTACGACAGATTACCCACATAGATATTCACTGCGGCCTCCTTCTCGATGTAGACCATTGCACCGAAATTTAGGTTGATTAAGGTTAGTTGCAAAATAGATACGGTAAGGGCTCACTCATGTATACCTCCAATCAATAGTTATGATGAGCCTTAAGCTTCATCCTTGACAATCTGCCTTCTACTGTTGGCGGCAAATAGAGAGCGGAGACTAGCAGCCATGTCGTTGACAAACCCCCTCGCCAAGGCTTGAGCACTATGTTTGAATTTCGCCGCTCGACGAGTATCGGTCGAAAGACTACAGATGACAATTGAGGGACTGCAGAGGAGCCTAGCCGAATGGTATTGACGTTAAGAGCACGGCCCCCACCTCCGTGCTACAGCAACGTGGAACAACGTTCTATTAACACCAACAACAAGCACCTGGGATATAATAACAAGGAACGTCAGGTTTTCGTACCTCGTGAAAGTGCTCTTACTCTAGCAAATAAGCTCTTTTATCTTCGTCTACTTCTTTCTAACGCTTCCTTTCCATCCGTTTGGCTCTTTTCAGATATCTGTTGTACTTGACTAATCTTAGCACAGCAAAGCGGGGTCCCTTCGGAATAACTTGGACTTCGAGCTGCGGTTCTGGCTATCCGTTTATCACCTGAGGCGCCAGGTAATTAATCCATGGGAGGTATCATATGGTGAGACTCTTACCTGGACTCGATCACCTTTCATCACCTTAATCCTCCTCTTTTTCATCCGTCCGCAAAGAACACCCTTGACGATGATATTATCGTCACATTCAATTTCCATGGTCCCGTAGCCCAGAATCTTGGTCACTACACCTTCCAGTTGTATTAAATCGTCTCGACTCACGGTACTCCTTTCACGGTATCACAGTGGGTTTCTGCTACAAAGCTTTTTCTCTTGGAAAATTTCACAAACAATTTTCGAAAACCTTTCGAAAATGGAATCCGTAAATAGCAAAGGTAATTGCTAAGTGGAAGAGCTGTGGGCGCCTGAATAAAGACCAGAGAAAGAGCTTCCAGTAATAAGCCCTTTCTTTCTCTATGATACCCAACAGCAATATTGATTTAAAGAATGCCCCAAGGTAGCTGAGATGAAAGCGAAATGCCTTCTTTTGCAATGGCTTATACTCTCTTAAAAATTCCCTCACCCTCTCATAGTAAGGTTCAGGGGAATAAATTCTGCTGAGAATCTTTTCATAACCCTTAATGAGTATTTGGTAGTCCATTTTAGGGATAAAGTTCATCGAAAGGTCTGTATTGTCACCCGACACATCCTTCAGTAACCTGCCCTCTTTTACAAGTCGCTGGTAGAGCTTGGTACTGCGAGGAGCATTCAATAATCCCACCATGGCCGTCACAATTCCACTTTCCTGAATAAATGTGCTAAGCCTTTCGAAGATTGAAGGGGGATCATTATCAAAGCCTACGATGAATCCCCCCGTTACATATAAAGCAGACCTCTGGATCTTTTTTACACAGGTTACCAAGTCACGATTTTTGTTCTGAACCTTGTTACATTCTGCCAAGCTTTCCTCGTTGGTTGTCTCAATGCCGACAAATACCGACATAAACCCCGCCTTGACCATCAACTGCATAAGCTCCTCGTCGTCAGAAAGATCTATAGATGCCTCTGTATTAAAAGAGAAGGGATGCCTTTTTCTTTCCATCCATTCAATCATAGCGGGCAAGATTTCCTTTTTTAACTTTCTCTTATTCCCGATAAAGTTGTCATCAACAAGAAATACGTCACCTCTCCAGCCTTGGGAGTATAGGTTTTCTAATTCAGCTAACATTTGCGCCCTGTTCTTTGTACGCACTTTACGACCATAGAGCGCCGGGATATTGCAGAATTCACAGTCAAAAGGACAGCCCCGGGAATACTGGATACTCATAGTTGCGTATTTCTTCATATTGATAAGCTCCCAGAGCGGAATAGGCGTCTTTTGCATATCAGGTAATTCCTTAGAGGTATAGATATGTTTAGCACATCCATTCTTTAGATCTTCTAAAAAGGGCGGGAGTGTGACTTCAGCCTCGTTAAGCACAAAATGGTCTACGTCCTCGAAATCTTCACATCCAGTAGTAAAAAGAGGACCACCAGCGACGATCTTGATGCCCATTTTGCACCTGCTAATGACTTCTCTTACCGACGCTTTTTGGATAGCCGTGGCACTAATAAAAACGAAATCAGCCCATTGAAGGTCTTTATCCCTTAGTGTGGTTACATTCATATCTACGAGTCTTTTTCCCCACTCCTCTGGAAGCATTGCTGCTACGGTCAACAACCCCAACGGCGGGTGAGTTGCCTTTTTCGAGATAAATTTTAAGGCGTATGTAAGACTCCAGAAGGTATCGGGATATCTTGGATAAACGAGAAGTATCTTCATGCTATCCTCCTTATTCACACCTCCGAAAAGCCACAGGGAATTTCGCCCAACACTTGTTCATCTCAGTTCGGATATGTCGTAGTTTCAGGGCACTTTTTGATTCTGATAAACGTTCACTCTCTCAAGTGCGTTTATGATCTTTCCGTTTCCTTGGTACCAAGATTTGACAAGACTTCGCTTTCGGGTGAGGGCACTGTAGGGTAAAATCGCTTGTGTGTCAAGCGGAACAGCATTGCAGGATATGGCAGTCGAGCTTGATGCAGTCGTGAGACCGTTATGGGGGGAGATAATGGATAGAGGCTGAGGCATTGTCAGCGGGAAGAGGTTGCGTACACGGTCCAGCATCCCTCATATTCCCAATGCACTGGGAAAATATTGTATTGTTGCATCCGGTATTACTGCCACCTTCGCCTTTTCACCATATCTGCTCTTGAGCTCCTCGATGACCTGGGGCCATGTCCTCGCCCAGTTAATCAAGTCATATGGTGCTATCAAGTCCCCGCCAACTTTGTCTGGGTACGGTGCCATGACAGTGAGCCTCTTGGTGTTTGGAGGCAGGCCTCCCGGGCGAAACCAGCCCCTGCCGCCAAAGGCCTTGCCAAAGCTCCTGATCCAGTAGTGATTTATCTGTCCCTCTGGAGTGACGACCAGAAGTACCATGTCACTGCCCTTCTTGGGCAGAAGTGGAGAGGCTACCCAAAGGGCAAGGACCATCTCATTAGCCTTGGAATAGCAGTTGGCCACCACGATATCAGGGTCGCTGACCATATCAGTCGCATAGTGTTCCCTTGCTACCTTCACTCCCTCCCCGTGTTCAGCCACGGGATCGCCGATAAAAAGGGCAACCACCTCTCTCCTCAGGTTAAGGATGGCATCCACCTTGACATCAAGCCCCGCCATCCTCGCTGCCTCATCCATGTCCAGTTTCACGGCGTTGCCTTCCCATGTCCCTATGCCGACAGTGGGAGAGCGACCAAGCCTGGCGTGATTGGCATCTATGGTCTCCATAGAGGCAATGCCTGGAAGGATTATCTTGCTCCCGCCGCCAAAGCCACTCAATGGGTGAGGTACGATAGAGCCGATGCCGATCTTGAGGTGGCACGCAATGACCTCGCTATTAACCGAGACTGGGGTGCCGCGGCCACTCATTCCGAGGGGAGTGCAGTTCTCATAGGGGTTGTGGTTGTAGACTAGGAATCGACTCATCACCTCATCCCCCAGCTTCTTTCTCAAGTCGACCCCGTTCATCGAACCGTGTGCCCCGATGGCGGCAATGAACCGTATGTTATCATCGGGGATACCAGCTGCGGCGAGTTCCTCCAGGATATAGGGTACTATAAAAGCAGTCGGTGTCGCCCGGGACATGTCATCGAAGAGTATGGCGACCTCCTTCTTCCCCTTGGCCAACTCCCTTATGGTCTTGGTACCAATGGGATTGCGAAATGCCTTTCTGATCTCATCCTCGCTCAAGGGAGGGGCATTGTGGCCATGCATATGGCACACCGTGACATCCCATGAATCGGGGAAATCTATCTCAAGCTCGGTGTCTCCATACCACACCATTTGTGGTAGCTGCACGGTCTTCGATCCGCTCATCGTAGATACCCCTTTCCTCCCCTCAGAGCACAGGCCCAAGTGAATGAATGTCAAACTCTCGATGGCCCAGGATCTCCGCCTTGGTGAGCTTTCCCGATGCGACCTCAACGATCTCCTTGAATATCCGCTGGCCCACACTCTGGAGCGTGCCCTCGCCATCTATTATCACACCCGCATTGACATCGATGTTCTCTTGCATTCGCTGATAGGTGGTGCTATTGGTAGATACCTTTATTACCGGTACGGTAGGCGTACCAACTGGAGTCCCCCTCCCAGTAGTGAAGACAATCACCTGTGCCCCGGAGGCTATCAGACCGGTGTTAGAGTGAACATCAAGGGCAGTGCCATCCATAATTACCAATCCCCTCTTGGCGGGCCTCTCAGCATACTTGACCACCTGCATAATCCTTGTGTTCCCCCCTTTACGGATACAGCCGAGGGATTTCTCCTCGATAGTGGTCAGACCTCCCTCTATGTTCCCCGGCGATGGCTGTGATCCCCGAATGTCCATCCCCATGGACTTGGCCTTGTCCTCAGCAGCGGCAATTCGTTCATAGACCTTCTTTCCAACCCCGGCATCCGCAGCCCTCTTCGCCAGGATATGCTCAGCGCCCAGCATCTCGGTGGTCTCCGTGAATATGGCCGTGCCACCCTCGGCCACCAATAGATCGGAGGCAACCCCCGCGGCCGGGTTAGCCGTTAGCCCTGAGAATGCATCAGAGCCTCCACACTCGAGACCCAGGATGAGTTCAGAGCAATCTACTGATTCACGGTTCATGCCTGAGGCCTCTCTCAAGAGCTTTTCAGCCAACCTCGTGCCCTGTTCCACACACTTGGTCGTTCCCCCTGCCTCTTGTACGCTAACGGTCTCCAGCCTCTGCCCAATCTTCGCCAGCTCCCCTGCAACCACCTCGGGTGTGATCAGCTCACATCCATTTCCCACCAATAAAACACCGGCCACGTTCGGATGCCCGGTAAAACCCACCATGGTCCTCAGTACCTGTTCCTTATCCTCGCCAACGTGTCCGCACCCACACCCGTGAATGGCGTAAACGGTCCCTGGCAGCTTGTTGCTTATCATCTGCGCCACCGTAGCGGAACATACTATAGTAGGGAATATCAAGACGTGGTTTCGTGTGCCCACCGTGCCATTGCCTCTCCGATATCCAAGGAACTTCATCGCTTATCCCCCCTGCCTTTCTGGCTTTCAACATTGTGGATATGGACATGCTCACCCTGCCGGATGGCTTGCGTAGCCAGGCCTATTGCCTCACCATATTTCACAACAGCCTCCCCTTGTCCAATATCCTTGAGGGCATACTTATGTCCAAAGGGAATATCCTGCGACAGGACAGTAGTGACGGCATGATCCTCTATCCCCACGTCGATGGAATCACCCTTGTTAAGTTCGCACAATGCGGTTGCTACATTATCCTTTTTGTCTATGAGGATCGCCTTTTTCTGCATCTCAAAGCCTCCTTATCGTCTAAAAGGTAGTTCCGGTAACCCAGATGTCAGGGAAGTTGCCGTAGCCTAGGAGTTCGGCCTTGGTCCTCTTTCCTGAGGCCACCGCCAGTGTCTCGTCGAATAAAGCCCGGCCCAGCTGGAGGTGGTCAGCCTGGGCAGCGATATCCACATAGAGGTCCATGTGTTCTGACAGTCGCTGATAGGTCTGGGGGTTTGCCGTTACCTTTATCACGGGGACAAAGGGGAAACCCTGGGGCGCACCTATTCCGGTGGAGAACAGAATGACCTGCGCACCGGCGGCCGCTAATCCTGTGACGGCCTTGGGTTCCTGCCCTGGCCCATCGAGGATAAAGAGGCCCTTCCCCTGAGGCCGCTCGCCATATTCACAGACGCCCTTTATCGGCGTGGTGCCGCCTTTGACTATCGCCCCCAGGGATTTCTCCTCGATACTGGTCAGGCCTGCAGCGATATTGCCCCGTGATGGGTTGGCACCCCTCATATCAACACCCATGGCGAGGGCACGCCTTTCCATGCGGTCCACAATCTCGAGTATCTTATGCCCTACCTCAGGTGATACCGCCCTCGTGGCGAGGATATGCTCAGCACCCATGATCTCCGGTGTCTCCCCGAAGATACAACTGCCACCCCTCGCAATTAGCATGTCGCACGCAGCGCCAATGCTTGGGTTTGCACCCAGGCCTGAAGTGGTATCGGATGCCCCACACTTAACACCAATCATTAGCTGAGAATCATCGACCTCTTGCGGGTTGATACGAGACGCATCCTCGGCCATCTGGCGAGCCAATCGCAGGCCCTCCGCAAACGCAGCACCGACCCCTCCAAGCTCCTGAATTGCGACTTTGGCTACGGGTTTACCGGAGGCGGCGATGCCATCGACGATATGGTCAGCGGATCCCTCGCATCCGAGGCTTACCAGTACCACAGCGGCCAGGTTGGGATTGCAGCCGAGGGAGATCAGGGTACGATGCACGGTCTCCATGTCCGGCTTGGTCTGGCCGCACCCTTGCTGGTGAGTAAAGGGCGCACATCCCGGGACCTTCTCGGCAATCCATTGGGCCACGTCATTGGCACAGGTGACCGTAGAGATGACACCTACATAGTTTCTCGCGCCTGCAGACCCATCTGGTCGAGGATACCCCCAAAAGCTCATTGCCTCACCTCCTTGGTAGTGATTTGGTTTCTTACATCTGGTTTTAAATAAATGCCCCGCCGTCAACCACAATGATTTGACCCGTCACAAAGCCCGAGTGGGCAATCAATGCATATGCGACCTCAGCAATGTCCTCAGGCCCCGCAACCCTTCCAAGAGGCGTTGCACCAGCATAGCGTGTAATATGTTCCTCTTGACCCGCAACCCATCGGGTCTTGACGATTCCCGGGGCTATGCCGTTTACCCTCATCTCCGGCGCCATAACACGGGCGAGCGACTTTGTAAGGCTGATTGCTGCGGCCTTTGAGGCAGCATAAGCGATTGAGCTTCCCAGACCCGTTAACCCCGCTACTGACGTGATATTGATGATGCACCCTTTCCGTTTCTTTAACTCTTTGAAAGCGGCCCGGCAACAGAAGAACATCCCCTTTACGTTCACGCCCATTATACGGTCCCAGTGCTCTTCCTTTAACCCCTCCAAATCAGCGTGATTCACAAAGTAGGTGACGCCTGCGTTATTCACCAGGATATCCAATCTCCCGAGCTCTTCAATCGTCCTGCTCACCATGCCCCGTACTTCTTCATCATTAGCTACGTCGGCCTTGCAGATAATGCCCCTTACTCCCAGGGCCTCAACCTCAGATTGTGTCTCAAGGGCTTCCTTCTCAGAGCGGGAATAATTGATGGCAATATTGACTCCTTCACGCGCCAAGCGGAGGGCAACGGATCGTCCGATCCCCGTGCCTCCTCCGGTAATCAATGCCGTCTTTCCCTCTAACATGTAATCCCCTCTACACCTGCTATTCCGAGCGGTCTTATACGACAATCATCTTCATAAGTCCACCGTAAACGCGATCTCTCCTGTAATTTTTTAAGGATGTCTCATCCGAAAGCTCTGAAGCACAGTATGGAACGCCTCCATATCAAGGGGGTCCTCCTCCGTCCAAAACAGGTGGGTGGGACAGTGGCAATCTGAAGATCCAAACCCGGGGGGCCCGGGTTTTACAATCGCGGAAAGCGCCCGGGCAATCCGACATTCCTGCCTTTGAGAAGACCTGATGGGCAGGGAAAGAAACCCATCCGCCACCTGGGTGAGCCAATCGATATGCCAGCGCATTCCCTTTCTCTTTCTCCTGTGTCTTGCAATTCTTGCCCTCAGGTT
>JGI24422J19971_10002680_pt1 | contig 11055 bp, 7 predicted proteins | sample DeeMarSWOR152_54_FD_19971 | JGI IMG/M metagenome (IMG submission 19971)
CTTGTCGCGTATGGTTCAAGCCTTGACCAAATCGGGCCGATAACCCGCACAGTAGCTGATTCGGCGTTAATGATGAACGTTATAGCCGGCCACGACCCGGCTGACAGCACCAGCGTTGACGAAGCTGTTGCTCCTGTTGGTGATTATCTCGAAAAACTCGATGACCCGCTAAAGAAACTCAAAATAGCAATCGTTCCAAAGTTCAATGCCGGCGCTGAGCAATCGGTGCGAAAGGCGCTGGATGAGGCCATAGACGTATATAAAAAGCTCGGAGCCGAAATCATAGAAATTGATATGCCTCATTTGGATTATGCCATTGCTGCTTATTACATTATAGCCACCGCCGAGGCATCGAGTAACCTAGCCCGATATGACGGTGTGCATTACGGCTATCGCACTGACAAACCGGCAGATTACGTAGAAGTCTATTCCAAATCCCGGGCTGAGGCCTTTGGCAGAGAAGTCAAAAGGCGAATAATGCTCGGAACTTATGCGCTCTCGAGCGGTTATTATGATGCCTATTATTTGAAAGCCCTTAAGGTAAGGAATTTGATACGGGGCGATTTCACCAGCGCTTTTGAAAAGTGCGATTGCATTATAATGCCGGTCTCGCCTACGACGGCCTTCAAAATCGGCGAAAAGATTAATGACCCGCTGCAAATGTATCTTTCGGATATTTATACGATAGCCGCTAATTTAGCCGGTGTCCCGGCCATCAGCATCCCTTGCGGCTTCGACGAGAATAATCTGCCGATTGGTCTGCAGATACTCGCATCCGCCTTTGGTGAAGATAAATTACTGCGAATAGCGAGGATGTTCGAAAAAGAAACAGACTGGCACAAGAAAAAATTAGAAATCAAAAAGTAAAAATTAAAATGTCGAGGCTCCGCCAAAGGCGGGACATATAAAAATGCAAAATGAATGTAAATTTCATTTTTGAAATTTGACTTGTGATTTTGATATTTGATTTTTGATATTTAATTTTTAGCTTCTTCTGCGAGATATGAGATACGATAAATGAGCGAGTTAGAGCACAAACTTGTAGTTGGCCTGGAAATTCACGTGCAATTGTGCACCAAGACAAAGATGTTCTGTGGTTGTGCGGTCCAGTTTGGCGCCGACCCTAACAGCAGGGTCTGTCCGGTGTGCCTCGGTATGCCCGGGGTTCTGCCGGTGATGAATAAGCAGGCATTTGAATATGCTGTTCTGGTAGCGCTGGCCCTCAACTGCGAGATACCTGCGTTCACAAAGTGGGACAGGAAGAGCTATTACTATCCTGATTTGCCGAAGAATTATCAAATAAGCCAGTATGATTTGCCGCTTGGCGCCGATGGTTTCATTGAAATACCGCTCCAGTCCGGGCGGACTAAAAAGATTGGGATAATAAGGGCGCATCTCGAAGAAGATGCAGGCAAAAATCTGCACACAGCCGGCAATTTTTCACAGGTGGATCTGAACAGAACGGGCACACCGCTGTTAGAGATTGTTACTGAGCCGGATATGAACAGCGGCGCCGAAGTGCGGACGTTGGCTGTGGAACTACAGCGAATTGTCAGATACCTGGGCGTCTCCGAAGCTGATATGCAAAAAGGTCATATGCGTTTCGAGCCGAATATCAATTTAGTTATCACCAAGAATGAGCACGAGTATAAAACGCCCATAGTCGAAATCAAAAACCTCAACAGCTTCCGGGCACTGGAAAGGAGCGTGGACTACGAGGAGCAAAGACAGCTTGAGGAATTTCTTGATACCGGCCAAGTAATGGAAATGGGCAATAAGACCACCCGTGGATGGGANGATGAAAGAGAGGTAACTGTCCTGCAGAGAGAAAANGAAGAAGCCCACGATTACNGATATTTTCCAGAGCCTGACCTTGTGCCGGTCGAATTGACAAAGCAGTGGCTTGAGGATATCAAGTCTCGACTGTGCGAGATGCCGCTTAAGAGACAAATGCGTTATGTTAAAGAATACGGCTTGAGCGATTACGACGTGGGAGTCTTAACAGCCGAGCGCTCAATGGCTGAGTATTTCGGACAGGTTGTTGCCGCAGGCGGTGAGCCGAAGCGGGCTTGCAATATAATCACCCAAGACCTGCTAAAATTAGCAAACGAGAGAGGATGCAGCGTAGTCGAATTGGGTATTCCTGCCTCAAATATTGCCGAGCTGTGCAAAATGGTTGTTATCGGAGTTACTAGCGCTACGGCGGCAACGACAATAACCAATATAATGGTTTCCTCTCCAGAAAAACCACCTGACGAGATTGCCAAAGAACAAAGCCTCATTCAGAAAAGCGATGCGGGTGAGCTGGAGGCAATAGTTGACCAGGTGCTTGCAGAGAATCCGAAAGCGGTTGAGGATGTAACCGGTGGCGGTAAAAAGAGCAAGAAAGCCAGAGGTTTTCTGCTCGGCCAGGTTATGCAGAAAACCAAAGGTCAGGCAAATCCAAAAGTGGTTGCTGAAATTCTCGCCGGGAAATTGCGGTGAGGCCTTGTGATAGATAGAAGAGACAAAAGATAAATCCCGTTAGACATTCCGAGGATAAGCAAGCGGGTATTTCTAATTCCGTTAGAGGCCCGAAAGGAAAAGGCTCTAACGGGGCTAACGGGGAAAATTCTGTAAGGGGATAAAAATGTCTAACGGGATGAAAATAGAAAAAAGTGGCAATATCAGCAGATCTTCAGTAGAGGTTGAGGGGGCGAAAGATGTGGAAATAAGATGGCTTATTTCCAAAGAGGACGGGGCGGAAAATTTTGCAATGCGGATGTTTGAATTGCAGCCCGGAGGCTTTACGCCCTTGCATATTCATGCTCATGAACACGAGGTGTTTGTCATTGAAGGCCAGGGCGTCTTTGTTTATGAAGGAGAGGAATACCCGTTTGGCAGCGAGTATGTGATATTTGTGCCGCCGAACAAAGAACACCGGTTCAGGAACACGGGAGATTCGGTTTTGAGACTTATTTGCATGATTCCAGCAACGGCAGTGTAAGGCACAGGCCCCAATCTTGACGCTGTTGACACTGTTATAGCCGGGTGTAAAAAAGCAAAGGCCGGGAGCAATCTAAAAGCCGTTTCCGAAATCCTCACAAAAAAATAGGTTGACTTTTTGGGTGACACTCGTTTAATAAGATACATCTATCACCGCGGTCGCAATTGGCGGAAGTGTGAAAAAGTACAAAGGTCTACCTTGTCGAAGTTACAAGCTTGGACTGAGTAGTTAATCTGCAGGAGATGGAGCGATGCAGGATTCAAGCACAAGCGGAAAAAAGCCCATCGAGGAAGTTGAAGAGCTGCGCCCGCACAAGGCAAAATTAGAACGCATGAGCCGAGACATCAGCGAACGAACTAAGATTGCAGAGGCGCTGCGGGAGAGTGACGAGAGATATAGGTGTCTTTTTGAACAGTCTCCTATCGGTATTGGGCTGGCTACCCCTGATGGGAACGTGGTCTCCTGCAATAAAGCAATGGAGGTCATCACAGGATACTCTGTTGAGGAGCTTAAAAAGATCAATATTACTGATACCTATGAGAATCCGGAAGATGGGAAGGCGTTACTTGAAGCCATGGAGCGACATGGCAGTGTTGTCAATTTCCCTGTGCGAAAGAAACGAAAAGACGGGACTCCATACATGGCCCTCTTAAATGTATCGCGAGTTAATTTTGGCGATACAGATTTATTTCAGATAATATGTATAGACATCACCGAACGCAAGAAGGCACAGGAGCAATTAAAGCAATCCAAGGAATTCCTTGCCAAAATGATCGATGCTCTTGATGACCCTATTTTCGTAAAAGACCAGCAACACCGATGGGTGATATTAAACGATGCAGCTTGTGAAGTAATGGGTCGGCCAAGAGAAGAACTTATCGGCAAAAGTGACTGCGACCTTTTTCCCAAGGAACAGGCTGACGTGTTCTGGGAAAGAGACGATTCTGTTCTTAGAAGCGGAAAAACAGATGTAAATGAAGAAGAAATTACCTGGCACGGTAAATTACACACGATTTCAACCAAGAAATCGGTATTCACAGACTCTCTGTCTGGAAAAAAGTTCATAGCAGGCTCAATCAGAGACATCACGGATCGCAAGAGAGCAGAGGAGGCCCTACGTGAGAGCGAGGAAAGGTACAGGGTATTAGTTGGGAATATCCCCGGAATGGTTTATAGGGGTAAAACTGACTGGTCAGTGGAAGTTATTTCTAATCCTGAGAAAATTTGCGGATATTCTGTTGAGGAGTTTACTTCTCAAAAAGTAAACTGGGCCCAAATCATTCATCCTGATGACAGAGAAACGGTTTTCGACGAGGCCTCTAAAATCGAAAAAGAGAGTGTTTCAATTATTCAAGAGTACAGGATTAAAGCGAAAGATGGCACTGTTCGCTGGGTTGAGGACCATAAAGTCTCAATTGTGACGGATACAGGCATTTTTATTGGAGTAGATGGTATCGTCTTTGACATCACCGAGCGCAAGAAGGCCGAGGAGGCATTGCGGAAGTCTGAGGAGCGCTACCGTACACTGTATGATTCTTCCCGGGATGGGATAGCGACAGCCAACCTCAACGGCACCATTACAGAGTGCAACCAGGCATACGCTGACATGCTGGGATACAGCCGGGAGGAGTTAAAGAAAATTAGGTACCAGGATATCACGCCTTCCAGGTGGCACGCGTTCAATGAGAAAATATTCCAAGAGGTAATGGAACGCGGCTATTCGGATGTGTTCGAGAAGGAATACGTCAGGAAAGACGGAACGGTTTTCCCCGTCTCTTTGCACACATGGCGTATAGACGAAGATGGTAACCCGGTAGGAGTTGGGTCCGTTGTCAGGGACATCACGGAGCGCAAGAAGGCCGAAGAGGCGCTCAGTAGTGCGCTCGCCTGGCAAGAAGCCGTATTTGAAGGGGCGCGTGACGCAGTTTTTATCAGTGATGCGGATTCGATGTTCATCATGGTCAATAGCGCAGCTTGTAAGCTAACTGGATTTTCAAAGGACGAGTTGTTAGGCATGCGAATTCCTGACCTGCATAAGGAAGAAGACCTTGTTGCCTATAATATGTACCACGACCGAATTATGGCCGGTGAGGAAATTATTAGTGAGGCCAAGATATTAAGAAAAGACGGCACTAAAGTAGACACCGAGTTCAACAATCGATGCATTAAAGTTTCCGGCACTGCGTACATGCATACAGTTGCCCGCGACATCACCGAGCGCAAGAAGGCCGAGGAGGCACTGCGAGAGAGCGAGGAGAAACTGCGCACCTTAGTTGAGCGGGCAAATGACGGCATTGTCATCCTTCAGGACGAACTGCTAAAGTACGTCAACCCGCGTACTGCAGAAATAACCGGCTACACCGTTGAGGAGATGACAAACACTCCCTTTGACCGTTATGTCGCTCCCGATGAGCTTCCCAAACTATCTGAGGCCTACGAGCGGCGTATCGCAGGTGAAGAAAGCGCCTCGATATATGAGACAGTGGTCAGGCGCAAGGATGGCCGCGATGTGCACATTGAGGTTAATGCAGGCTTAGTGACATATGAGGGGAAACCGGCCGACCTTGCTTTCGCCCGGGACATCACCGAGCGCAAGCGGGCCGAGGAACGACTTCTTGACTATCAGACAAAGCTTAAGTCTTTGGCTTCGGAATTGTCACTGACCGAGGAGCGCGAGAGGCGCCGCATTGCCACAGAGCTGCACGACCGAATCAGTCAGTCTCTGGTCATTTCGAAGATGAATTTGGAATCGCTTCGAAAAATCCCTCAAGGTCAAGAGTTTGATAGGACTTTGGACGAAATCTGTAATTCGCTCGGCCAAACGATTGTGGACACGAGAACTTTGACATTTGACCTGAGCTCGCCTATATTATACGAGTTAGGTTTTGAGGCCGCCGTGGCCGAGTGGCTTGCTGAGCAAATTCAGGATAAGTATGGTATTGAATCTGAGTTTGAGGATGATGGGCAGCCCAAGCCGCTTGATGATAATATTCGCCTGCTTCTGTTCCGCAATGTGCGAGAGCTGCTTATCAATGTTGTTAAGCACGCACGGGCAAAAAAGATAAAAGTTTCTATCTGCAAGGTTGGCAACGAGATATGCGTCAGTGTTGAAGACGATGGAGTAGGATTCGACCCTGACCAGGCAGTATCAATGGCAGCCGAAACAAGTGGATTTGGGCTTTTTAGCATTCGGCAGCGTTTGGAACAATCAGGCGGGAGTTTTGAGATTAAATCCGAGCCCGGCCGTGGATGTAAGGTTACGATGACGGCGCCACTAAACAAAGAATAGATTAACGGAGTGGAGAACGATGAGTATAAGGATATTATTAGCCGATGACCACGGAATTATGCGTGAGGGTCTGCGTTCTCTTCTTGAGAAAGAGCCGGACATTAAGGTGGTTGGCGAAGCCGAAGATGGCCGAAAAGCGATTGGGCTTGTGAGCGAGCTTTTACCGGACGTCGTCATCATGGATATATCTATGCCGGGCTTGAACGGAGCGGACGCTACACGCCGGATTGTTCACCAGTTCCCAACAGTCAAGGTCATCGCGCTGTCCATGCACTCAAATCGGATATTTGTCGTGGACATGTTTAAGGCCGGAGCATCAGGCTATGTATTGAAGGAATGTCTGTTTGATGAGCTGGTTGAAGCAATACGAATAGTTGCTGCCGGTGATAAGTACCTTAGCCCGAAAGTAGCCGGCGTCGTAGTCAGCGACTACGTAAAACGCTTATCCGGGGGCGCCGAGTCGCCATTAGAGACTCTGACAGGCAGGGAACGCGAGGTGCTTCAGCTCATAGGTGAAGGAAAGAATACCAAACAGATTGCTTTAGAATTGCACGTAAGCCCAAAGACCATCGAGGCGAGCCGGCGTAAAATTATGGAAAAGCTGGATGCCCACAGCATTGCTGAGCTGGTTAAAATGGCTATCGTCGGGGGGCTGGCCTCTCTGGAGACATGAGCGCTCCAGGTTGGACGGATACCGATCAATAAGCATTGCGAAACAGCCTTATCACTATTGATATGGCGGTTTGACGTTGGGATCTCGACTCAGGGCCGTTAATATCTACGCGCAAACCTCAGGAAAAGGATGGTGATATGCTAATATTAAGGATAGAGGACGTCTTGCCACGTCTGAAAAGGGGGTTTGGAAACCCGATAATAGGGTTTTGCCAGTCCGATAAAAGGTTTTGGGAAAGTCAGATTTAGGAAAATCCTATTTGCCTTTTTATCTGACCTCAATGTAAATACAGTAAATAGCAAGACAAGTAGCTCTGAACTCGTCTTATATAAGAGGGCGGTTTTTTTGGGGGCAAGGAGGCCGTTTTTTTGGGGGGGGCCTGGAAGGCGGTTCCTTGGGGGGTGGAGAAGGGGAAAGATTAAAAAGTATCAGTGGCCAGTTGTTAATTGGGGGGTGCCAGTCACAAGGTGATTGGTAAGATGCCTCGCCGAGGATCATTTGGGGCGGACAGAATAAGCTTATAAAGATTTAGGCATCGCTTTGGGATTGGCTTGCCCCCTTTATTGTCTAAGCAGCCACCGCACGACAGTAGTGAGGAATAAGTGCTGTCATTACGACTACGCACTACGAAGCCTAATGTTTTTCAGGTTTGTCCTTTAGAACCGTATTTTCCATTCCTGCAGTTAGCTTTTTTCTTTATTTTCCAGATGGCACAGAATCACTACCGGCGGTTTTGCTTTTGCCGGGGCCGGCAATGCTTGTAGATTGATGGAATCTTAGCCGGCAGGAGTCTTGATTTTCGCTTACTCCTATTCTTGGAGCTGCAGAGCTTGCTAAGGAAAAAGAGCAGCAGCTATCCCAAAGCGTATGTTTGAGAATCTTGCCAACGAGCTATTGTGGCTCAGATAAACCATGAAGCGCAACAAGTTAGGTTTTGTAAAAAGTCCCATAATCTTTGTGACAATTGTTTCACACCGGCAATAAGAACTATCATCAAAATTTCGCTATAATCATGACCCTATTTGCTGAAGACTTTGCTTTCTGTCCCTGCGAGCAGCCGTTTTAGATTCTCGCGGTGACGGATAATGACCATCAGTGGTATTGCAATTGCGATAGTTAGTAATGGCCAGAGGCTAACAAAATCCCAGCCCGAGCTTAAGATTATCGCGAGAATCAGAACAAGGGGAAAAGTAATAGAAGCAGCAATCGAGGCCAGTGAGACATACCGCCATATCAAGACCACCGCCGCCCACACTGCAATAGCAAACGAGGCGCAAATTGTATAATAAGGCCAAAGGCCCAGCGCTACGCCAAAACTGGTTGCAACGCCTTTACCGCCCTTGAGTTTCAGGTATATTGGGAAGATATGGCCCAGTATGGCGGCACAACCTACCGCAAGCCAGAGCCAGAGCAGAACAACTCTTTCGGTCTGTGATTGCGTGGATAAAGGTGTAGCAAGAAATAATGTTGCGAGCATTGGCAGCAGGCCTTTAAGCACATCGAGCACAAAGCAAAGATAGGCCCATTTCCTGCCGAGGGCACGGGAAACGTTCGTTGCACCGATATTGCCAGAGCCAATTGAGCGCAAGTCTTTGCCGTGTGCTTTGGCAATGAGCAGACCAAACGGTATCGAGCCGAGCAGATACGAGCCAATAATTAGAATAATGAATCTCATTTTGCCACTTTCTTTTTAACCTCCACCTGATCCTATCTATGAAAATCTGCTCTATTGGTTAGTGAGCTACAGAGTATTCTTTCTAAGGTTACAAATATCCTTTATCCCGTTAGAGGGACCCCGCCTTGCGGGAACCCAAATTCAATAACGAGAAATTATATCACGTCAACCGCCGAAAATTCCACACTGGAAATCTCTAACGAGGTTGACTTTTACCTCATTATACTTAAAATCTGCCGAGAATCGATTAGTTTGACTTGATTATATCTAAAGTTTGGCGAAGCTCAATGATCCCGGTATTAATGTATCATCGGATTGGTACTCCTGGTCGGAAAAACAAATGTAAGGGCCAATATACTCCCGAAAAGATGTTTGCCAGGCAAATGAAATACTTGTTTGAGCACAATTACCAAACCATTTTTCTAAGGGATTTGATAAACTACGCGGAGCATCCGGTGCCGGCCAAATCTAAAAAGATATGCATTACTTTTGACGATGGATATGAGAGTGTTTATACACACGCCTTTCCCGTTTTACAGAAATACAATTTTACAGCGGTTGTTTTTTTGGTAGCCGATTGCATCAATAAAACTTGTCTCTGGGATAAGGATTCCGAGCCCATTTTGAAGACTGAGCAGATAAAAGAAATGGCCGAGGCTGGCATCGACTTCGGGTCACATTCATTTTCACACAGGTCGCTGACGAGGCTGGATGTGGAAGAATTGAAAAAAGAAGTCAAACAGTCAAAGAAAGTTTTAGAGGAGCTCCTGGGAAAGCAAATTGTATCATTCAGTTATCCTTACGGAGCCTTTAATGAAACCATTAAAAGAATCGTGCGACAGCACTACCAAATTGCCTTTTCCACGAAAGAGGGAGTAATTAGCGTTCGAGACTTTGCATTGCCGAGAATCGACATAAATAAAGATAAGATTTTACCTGTTTTTATCTATCTTCTTTGGAAGGCCAGGCGTAGAAAATGACCGTAAGCGGTTTTACTTTTATTTATCATGCCCTCGAATTAGATTATCCTGTTGTTGAGTGCATTAAATCTATGTTGCCGATATGCGACGAGTTTATAGTGAATGTTGGACTGCCCGACGATGGAACCATAGATTTAATAAAGTCGATAGATGATAAAATAAAAATAATCACCACACCTTGGTATCCTAAAAGAATTAGGCCGGGTGGGTGGAGATACGACCAGTTTGCCGATATTCCTTTGTTTACTTGCTCCGGAGACTGGATACTTTTTATGCAGGCAGACGAAATTGTTCACGAACAAGACCTCACGAAAATTGAAGAGGCAATGTCAAAATACACAGACGATTTGGAGGTCGAAGGCCTTTTACTCAAATATTATCATTTTTATGGCGGTTATGACTTCTACCGGATAGACCGAAGATGGCCACCGGCCGGCGTGCGGATAGTCAGAAATGGCATAAATGTCTATTCTGCTGGTGACGCCCAAACATTTTATATTGCCGATAGGAAAAGGATGCGTCACTTAAAGGTAGCTGATATTGGGGCTCATATTTATCATTACGGCTGGGCGAGACAGCCTGAAAAAATGAAAAAGAAAAAAGTATCAACAGCTAAATACTGGCACAGCAAGGAACAAATCTCAAAAATTGAAAGCGGAACGTTTGACTATCACAATGTAAATCCTAAGTATCTGGCGGCTTTTAACGGTTCCCATCCCAAAGTAATGCAGGACAGAATAGGTAGTCACGATTGGTCTTTTGACCCTTCCAAGTGTTATTGTAAGCCAACCGTCAGGAGTCTACGTTACGAGCTTAAAGCGTTCATTGAGCGAATCTTAGGCAGGCGAATCTTTGGCCCCCATTATTACAAAATCGTGAGGTAGCAAATCTACTTTTGTCACATAAAATCTTGAGCTAACGTTCTTAACAATCAGTATGGTGTAGCCGAGCGTATCAGAAATGTTTATCTTCCTAAGTGCTGATATTAAGCTCTTTTGCAGACAGCTTTGTTGAAAACCAAATAGAAAAAATTATTAAAATAAAGGGTGCCCAAGCTTAAGCCGACGACAAGTAGGGCAAAAGCTGGACACACATCGTAGTAATTTAGGAGGAGAAGCACAGTTGCATGTTCTTATGGAGAAATTGTAATGTCCTGTATTTTGTGTAGCAGCAACGAATACAAAGAGCTCCGTACGATAAAAGAGTATAAGATTGTCAAATGTGCGCAGTGTACTCTTGTTTATACACAACCGCTTCCTAAAATTGACGAGCTGATTAAAAAATATAGTCAGCACATACCGGAAAAATTCAAATCACACAAAGGGTTAGTCAGGAAATATAGATACTATTTCCTAACCCGTAGTATAAAAAAACATTTTCAAAAAGATAAATACATAAGATTGCTTGAAATCGGCTGCAGTTATGGCAGGTTGCTGAGTTCTTTGCAGCTTG
>JGI24422J19971_10002687_pt1 | contig 11040 bp, 9 predicted proteins | sample DeeMarSWOR152_54_FD_19971 | JGI IMG/M metagenome (IMG submission 19971)
CCGGCATCGAGGTCGAACAATTCCTGTGTGCCATCCCATTCGGAGTAGCGATATATAGCCATGTTACTGCCTGTAAACTATCTTGCCCTGGACTCTCTCTTTGTTCAGCTTTTTGTTCAGATGAAGCCCTTCAAGGATGAATTCCACTGCTGAGGCTATCACTTCGGGCCTCTCGGAGTCAGCCACCACCTTTATGGCTTCCGTCATACCTGGTATTGCCTTAACATTATGCAGATACGTCTGAGCGCTCATCATATCAGAGACCATGAAGTTGAATCCTTCTCTGAAGCAGGATAACATCTCCTCCCAGTTATAAGCACGGTAGTGGTGGCTGAACACGTTTTGCACCGCCTTCTTTATAAGTTGGTCGATGACCCTTTCCTCTTTTGTGTCTTCAAAGCTATCCAGTTCGATTTTGCCGGTGGTTGACGATAAAATGTATGGAAGGTCGCTGATACGGGGCGCTGCCAACTTCTCGCCAAGGCTGATGGCTCTTCTGATGGCATTTGAGAGCACGGTCTCACAGTTGGCGATAGAGACCCTGACGCTTACGCCCGAGCGCTGGTTGATCTCCGGGCTTTTTCTGGCGAGGTGGGTTATTTCGGTGATGACCTCTTTCATATACTGGGGGATATAATGCTCAACATCATCGCTGCTGAATTGCCTTCGCTCCTGCTCGGTGATGGCGATCTCGTCTTCAATACTCAGTGGATAATGTGTCCTGATCTGGGCGCCGTATCTGTCTTTAAGAGGCGTTATGATGCGCCCTCTGCTAGTGTAGTCTTCAGGATTGGCGCTGGCGACGATGAGTATGTCTAGGGGCAGACGGACGCGGTAACCGCGTATCTGTATATCCCCCTCTTCCATGAGGTTGAACAGGCTGACTTGTAACTTTTCGCTGAGGTCAGGCAGCTCGTTGATGCAAAATATGCCCCGATTGCACCTCGGGATCAGGCCGTAGTGGATAGCCAGTTCATCGGAAAGGTATCTCCCTTCAGCTATCTTGATCGGGTCAATATCGCCGACAAGGTCAGCCACGGTGATATCAGGTGTAGCCAGCTTTTCTCCGTAGCGTTCATAACGGGGCAGCCAATCGATCTTCGTAGCATCGCCTTTCTTAAGTAGCTTGTCCCGGCACTTTTTGCAGATGGGTGCCAGCGGCTGGTCGTTGATCTCACACCCCTTGACCACAGGCACCTCTTCGTCAAGAAGGTTAACCATAAGCCGCATGAGCCTAGACTTTGCCTGCCCCCGTTCACCGAGGAAGATAATGTCCTGCCCTGAGATTGTGGCGTTTTTGATCTGGGGGATGACGGTCTCGTCGTAGCCAATTATCCCTGGGAAAGCTGTTCGTCCTTCCTTTATCATTTTGATGAGGTTCNGNCTCATCTCCTCTCTGACGGTGAGAGGCCGGTAACCTGAGGCTTTGAGTTCGCCAACGGTTCTTGGTTTACTATGTCCTCNCATAATTTAAGACCTCTAGTGCTTTCTACTGCCAGTTTGGGGTGTCATCATTTTAGCACCGGGTGGTAGGGATGACAAAAAAGATGCCCACCAAACTATCCTTTCTTGAACTATCTAAGGGGCGTGGCCCGAAGGCAACCTGTTCTGTAACCACCACACTGTGCCTGCCATTCCTAAGGACACAAACAATGGGCGGCTGCTGCTCGACTACAGCCGCCCATTGCCAGAAATAATACCAGGCTGTTTACTATGGTCGCTCGATTATGGTGGCTATGCCCTGACCACCGCCGACACACATAGTGAGCAGACTGAACTTAACGTCCCTATCTTCCATACCGTTGATCGCCGTAGCCAGTAACTTAACGCCAGTCTCACCTAGCGGGTGCCCCAGAGCAGTTGCGCCTCCGTGAGAGTTGATTCTGGGGTCATTCCACGGTATGCCCATCTCCTTGGCCCAGGCAACGACCACCGAGCAAAAAGCTTCATTGACCTCAAACCAGTCGATGTCACTCAATTTCATGCCCGACCGCTTCAGGACTTTCTGAGTAGCTGGTATAGGTCCAGTCAACTGGTAGGGTCCCGGATCACAGCCCAGAACACACCACCGGTTGGGCTTTATGTAGGCACGTGCCTTAAGGCCCAGCTTCTTGGCTTTCTCCTTGCTCATCAATAGCGCAGCGGAAGCACCATCACAGACTGGGCTCGAATTGGCTGCGGTAACTCGGCCTTCGGTGATGTCCATAAAGGGCGGTGGGATAAATGCTGGCGGTAAGCCCTTCATCTTTTCACGGTCTATATCAAACCTTATAGTCTCATCGATATCCACCACCTTCGTTGTCCCATCTTCCATTTTCACCGGTATGGGCACAATCTCGTTTTTGAATTTCCCGGCCTGGGCGGCTTTTATGGCTTTTTGTTGGCTCCAGAAGCCGAAGTCGTCCATTTCGTCTCGTGAGATATCCCACTTACGAGCTATAGCCTCGGCAGATTGTCCCATGTTGGCAAAGCCGCCGTATTTAGCAAAGGCAGCCATCATCAGCTCACTCGTATAATCTGGAGGTAAGGGGGCGCCGGTCGTCGCTTGGGCTGGTGGTGGAACAGCTTGGCGCATGACCTGCCAATCGCGGGACATAGATTCAACTCCGCAACCTATAGTCACTTCGGCATAGCCGGTCATTATCTCCATGGCTGCAAAGTGCAGGGCGGTGTGCGCGCCAGCACATTGCCTATTGACCTGGCATCCGGCAACTTCTGCCGGAAATCCCGCGGCTAGACTGCCGAACCTTCCGGAGTTGCGCGGGCGGTCAGATGTCCCGGCAATGACATCCTCAATTATCATGGGGTCAATGCCATTGCGCTCCACCAGCGCCTTCAAGCAATAAGCCAGAAGGTCATCGGGCATCACCCGGCATATATCCGTGAATCTCCGCGTAGTTCGGATGCCAACGGGTGACCTCACAACATCCACAATAACTACATCTGTCATATTTTTTACTCCTTTCTAAATTTGTTATTTTAGATTCGCTGTCATATGACAGCACCAACCTATGTGCCGTTAACAGGATGGACGCAAAAGGGAAGTTTATAAAATTATTCAGCTAATTGTCAACTCCAAGTGGTTCCCAAGTCCGCACTTTTAGCGTGAAAAACTTGTGGAAGGATATCAGAGTTGAAGGATATATATTTAAGGAATGAATGTCTAAAAGTGGTAAAAGGGGGCTATTTCCAAGCTAAGGCCAAGAAGGCCTTCTTAGCTGGCAAAACTAGAGCCCCAGCCCAATGGCTATCACTTCCCTGTGCAAGTCAGTATCGCCGGCAGCAAACTCTGCCGCCTTGACACGGCGGTAATAGAGACCAATATCATGGTCCATGGTATATCCGATAGCCCCATGAACAGCAATGGCTTCAATACAGATTCGCTGGTAAGCTTCATTGGCTTTAGCTTTGGCTACGGAAATTTGCCAAGTCGATGGTGAACCAACGCTTATTCCCCACGCTGCCTGATAAAGTAAATACTGAACCGCCTCCACATCAAGCAACATGTCAGCCAGTTTGTGTTGCACTGCTTGAAAAGAGCCGATTGGCCGGTCAAACTGAATCCGTTCCTTGGCATAGCTACTGGTCATGTCCAAAACAGCCTGACACGCTCCAGACATCTCGGCACATTTCAGCACAGCAGCCCGCTGTAACATAAAGTCCACTATATCCCAGCCATTGCCTATCTTGCCCAGGATATTATCTTTGGGCACCGCTACCCTATCAAAGCTGACTTTGAACTGCCTGTCACCGCCTATAGTCGGGATCACCTCCATCTTCACATTCGGTCCCCTGGCATCCACCATAAACAGTGTGATTCCGTCCTCGGGTCTTTCACCATCTCCGGTCCTGCCCGCTACCAGGATATAATCAGCTACATGGGCATCGGTAACAAAGAGTTTACATCCCTGGAGAACATAATTTGTCCCCTCCAACACAGCCTGAAGTTCTACCTCAGAAGCTTTATATCTGCCTGACGACTCGGCTAAAGCGAAAGTCCAGATAGCCTCGCCCTTAGCTATTTGCGGCAAAGACTTAGCTTTTTGCTCACTGCTTCCATATTCAAGTAGAGGCAGAGCACAAAGGGCGATAGTGGAGAAGAAGGGACCAGGCAGGATATTCCTGCCCATCTCCTCCATCAAGATAACCAAGTCCATAAAGCTGGCACGCATGCCGCCATATTCTTCGGGAAAGATGAGCCCCATCCAGCCCAGTTCTGCCATACTGTGCCACATCTGCGGGTCATAGCCTCTTTCATCCTTAGCTATCTCCCTGACTTTAGCTTTGGGACATTCCTTGGCCAGAAAATCTCTGGCTAAAATCCGCAGCATGTCCTGTTCTTCTGTAAAACTAAAGTCCATGATAGCCTCTTAAAAATCTACCTTTTTATCACCCTGAATATAGTGGAGAGTTTACATTCTTCGCTCTACTCACAATGACAGGGACATGTTATTAATTAAACTCTAAAAAACTTCAATATGATTTGGGTAATCCCAGCCTAAATTGCGCAATGATGCTTTTTTCTATTTCAGCAGTGCCCGCCGCGATTGCCTGACCGGGAAATCCCAGATATGCACCCTGTATGGCGCCGTTGAGTTTAGCCCACCCGGAATCCGGATCAACCTGAGAATATATTCCTAAAATCTCCGCCCCAGTTATAGCCCCCCGTTTCATCAAATCATCACCCATTATCTTATTCCGTGAAGACTCATAGGTGGGAATTTGACCTTGACTTATCCGCCAAGCAAGCTGGAAGGCGAACATCTTCAGCACTTCCAGGTCGATAGCCAGATCAGCTAGCTTGGCACGAACCACAGGATTTTGAGACAACGGCTGGCCCTCATACTCGGTTTGACAAGCGTACTTGGCTAGCTCTTCTAAAATCCACTTTAAACTACCGTAGGTGGTAGGCGCTATGCTGCGCCGCTCAAAAGCCAGTGACTGCATAAGATAATACCAGCCTTTATTTTCTTCTCCCACCAAGTTGGAAGCTGGCACTCTCACATTATCGAAAAATACTTCATTAAAGTGATGCCGCCCATAATAGTTCAAAATAGGATTAACTGTAACACCTGGACTCTTCATGTCCACAATAAAGATACTAATTCCCTGGTGTTTCTTAGCGGCATTGGAGGCTGTTCTGGCAGCCAGCCAGCACCATCTTGCCTGGTGAGCAGCACTCGTCCACACCTTTTGCCCATTTATAATATAGTCACCTCCATCCTTCACTGCCCGTGTCCGAATATTGGCAAAGTCTGAACCAGCATTTGGTTCACTGTAACCAGTGCACCAGATACCATCTTTTTCACCTGAGGCAATTAACGGCAAATATTTTTCTCTTTGCTCTTCGGTACCGAACATCATCAAGCAAGGTCCTACCCATTGTGTTCCGCTTATGCCCATCCATGCCCCCGGTATACCCCAGTAGGCTATCTCCATTTCGTATACTGTCTGCTCCCAGAGAGAGGCACCACGTCCACCATATTTCTCTAGCCAGCTCATAACGAGCCAACCTCTTTGTGCCAGTTTCCTGGACATGGATATTTCGAACTCGAAATCTCTGAACTCCCCATCAATTACGGTGTTTCGCACAAAATCCGGAGGTAACTCGGTTTCAGCAAACTTGCGAATTTCTTCCTTCAAGGCTAGTTCCCTTTCGCCCAGTCTAAAGTCCATTTTTACCTTCTTGGAAATTAATTGTCCAAGGTGTAATGCCTTTGCCTTTACTACACTGCAAGCGACGATTCAAACAACAAAGCACGCTGCCCAGCCAAACAGACCAAATTGTAGCGATAGCTGTCGATATCCAGACTTTCACACAACTAGCCAAAGCGCTGATTTCCAAATATTCGACTGCAAATTGAGCCCCGATGATGGCATGCAGAAAGCCATTATTTTGGTTGGGACGGGTCTGGATTTGCCAATTCTCCGGTCAGCGTTACTGGCATAAACATGAATAGCTCATCAATTGTCCATCCGCCAACTTTAACCAGTTGCTTCTCCAACACCGGCTCTGAATAAAGCCCGACTCTGCCTGTTTCTACATAAAATACTCGCCCATTGACATTAGCAGCGGCATCGGAAGCGAGCCATACTACCAGAGGAGCGATATCCTCGGGCTTCATTTGCTCCAGCATCTCGATAGCGTTCTTTGGCCAAGTTTTCCTCATTTCGTCGCTGAGTGTAAGCCGCGTCCCGGCGTTGGGCCGAATACAATTACATGTCACGCCATACCGGCCCATGTCCCGCGCCACTTTTCTTGTTAAGCCAACGATTCCCTCTTTAGCTGCACCGTAATTAGCCTGCCCGTAAGTCGTGGCATAGAGGCCCGCTATCGATGACGTGTTTATTATTCGTCCATACCTCTGCTGGCGGAAGAAAGGGCTCACCGCTCTGATGGTATGGAAATGACCGTAGAGATGCACTTTGAGCACTAAATCCCAGTCTTCCCCGCTAATGTTGAACACCATTCTATCACGCAGAATGCCAGCATTGTTGACCAGTATATCAACCTTACCGAAGCTATCCGTGGCAGTCTTTACAATGTTCTCGGCACCTTGCATAGTGGTCACTGAGTCGTAGTTGGCAACTGCCTCTCCGCCCAGTTTTTTAATCTCTGCCACTACCTCATCCGCTGGTGAAGTTGATGCCCCAGTGCCATCTCTAGCGCCTCCAAGGTCGTTCACGACAACTTTAGCACCCTCCGATGCCAAAGCCAGGGCTTCTCCTCGTCCAATACCTCGTCCGGCACCGGTAACTATAGCTACCTTGCCTTTCAGTCTATCGCCCATTTTTGCCTCCTTGAACTTTGTTCTCCTGGAAAACACGGGCTCGATCAGTATTTCTAGGAAACTGCCTCTAAATAGCTATCAAAACCAATGCTCTCGCTTATTTCCCGCTCCGTGTGGGTAAGGCAATCAGGGCTGAGCCAGGCGTCGTCTTTTCTCCCTTCCCATTCTCCACCCAAATCTCGCACTCAACAAGGTGTTCACCGCCCTCTTCATATTTCTTGGTCACCTTGCCTTTACACCACCAAGTTTCGCCATCGTGAGGCTCTTCTCTCGTCTTCATTTTCCGGGGATAATCCATACCGCGGTATTGGCAGGACAATTTCTTGAGTTTCCCTTGCTCTCCAATCCAATCAGTCATCAATTGTCCTAACCAGGCACGTTTAAGCGCGCCGTGCACAATGGGGGCACCTACGCCCATGCCTTTAGCGAAATCATCATCATAGTGCAAAGGGTTGAAATCCCCCGATGCCCCCGCCCATTGGACTAACATGCGGGTTGTAGCAATCTTAGTCAATGGTGTTATCCCACTGCCTACTTCGACGTCTTCATAATAAACTTGTTTAGCCATCTTTCCTCCCAAAAATAGATTAGTTAAAACAGGCTAGAACTGGATGAATGTCGACCGGCTTTTAAGCGCCACATCGCCCTTTTGGTTCACAAAAGTAGCCTCTACTGTGGTGAACATGGTCTTGCCCAGTCTGGTTTCTCGCTCGATCATGTTAGCAATTTTAGTTGTGGCGGTTAATACGTCGCCAGCGCAAACAGGTTGAATAAATTCGAATTCAACACCCCCGTCGAGACCCCTTGTAGGTGCTCCAGCTTTTGCTAGAGACTCCAACAGTCTTTCCGTAGGGCGCCCAGCCTTGATCGGCCAACCAGTGAAACCTGGAGGAGCCAATAACCGACCATACTTGGTTTTTTTGGCAAAATCCGGGTCATTGTACAGGGGGTTCGGGTCCCCTATAGCCTGTGCGTACCTCTGGATTGCTCCTTCCTCGACCTTGGAAACGATAGGCCCTGAGGACACGCCTATCAATTTCCGTAGCTCATCGGTAATCAGACTACCTTCAGCCATAGCTAGCCTCCTATATTTAGTTTCTTTTACAGTCCTATAATAGCAACACTAACGATGTTCATGGCTGGAAAACCACCCATATTGTGGGTTAGACCTAGCTTGGGATTTGTGATCTGTCGTTCTGGTAGCTGGGCTTTACCCTGCAATTGTTTATACATCTCATACAGCATCCTGAGACCAGAGGCCCCGATAGGATGCCCGAAGCACTTCAATCCACCATCGGGCTGGATAGGCTGCGCGCCATCCAGATTAAAACGGCCAGCCTCGATGTCTTCCTTGACTTTTCCCCTGGGGCTGAATTGCAAATCTTCCATTGTCACTGCCTCAGTTATGGAGAAGCAATCGTGCACCTCAGCCATGCTTATCTCTTCACGTGGATTCTTTACCTCCGCCTCCTTATAAGCGAGCATGCCAGCACGATAACCGGTCTCAACATGAGCCCCATCCCATTTGGTATACATTAATTCCTCGCCTGAACTCAAAGCAATTTGTAGTGCCTTAACATATATGGGGTCTGGCCGAAAGTTCTTGGCTATGTCAGCTCTAGTTACGATTGCAGCCGCTGCGCCATCACTGACTCCACAGCAATCAAAAAGCCCCAGCGGCCAAGCAATGATAGGCGCATTGAGTATTTGTTCCTCAGTCACTTCGCGGCGCAGATGTGCCTTCGGGTTTCGAGCTCCATTATAATGGCTTTTGGCTGACACTTTAGCCAACATTCTTTTACCTTCCTCTGGGCTGAGGCCATATACAGCAAAGTATCTGGTCGCCATCATAGCAAAGGCCCCAGGAGCGGTCAATTTGGGCATAATCAGTGCACTTTTTGTCCCCAAAAGACTAGGGCCACCTGGAAGCCCACCATATCCTGTATCCTTGAGCTTTTCTACACCCAGAGCCAGGGCGATATCATAAGCTCCTGAAGCTACACCGTAGCAGGCCCCCCTGAAAGCCTCTGTGGCAGTAGCACAAAAATTTTCCGTCCTGGTGACCGGAATGAAGGGCAACTTCAATGCTAAAGCCAAAGATGTAGCCCCTTTCCCTACACTCTGTTCCTCAAAATGCACGCCAAACCAGGCTGCATTGATGTCCTTTTTTTCTATACCCGCGTCCTCGATACATTCTTTAAAAGCATCTACCATAAGGTCATCCGCGCTCTTATCCCATAGCTCTCCAAACTTAGTGCAACCCATCCCTATGATAGCAACTTTGTCTTTAATACCTTCTGCCATTTTGCTTCCTCCATTAATTTTATTACTTCCCGCTGTGGTCAGGCACGTATTGGCATTGCCTTCCAGGAATAACCGTGAACTCCACTTGACTCATCAACATATCGTCTGCGGAAGGTCATCTCTACTGGCATGCCTACTTTAACGGAATCCAGGTCACAATCAGCGAAATCAAACCAGAACCTACCGCCACCATCAAAATCCACCAGGCCATATATTGAAGGTGGGTCGATACTGGCAGCTAGATTATCACCGGTATAAGTAAATACGACACCTTTCTTATCAGAAAAGCGATAATCTTCCATCTGGTCAATGGCTCCGCAATCAGGATTTACACACACTCTCTGATAGGGATATTGCGGCGTGCCGCATTTTTTACACTTTGAGCCACAAAGAGCCAAAACTACTTTCCGCTCCCTGAACAACGCCGACATCGGTGTGCGAATGTTTATCTCGCCGCGCATACCTAAGTCCATCGGTGCTAGATTTCTGAAGGCGAGATATTTTTCATAGCTGGTAAGCTCTTTTTTAGAGGCTAGGTGTTTCTTCACCGCCATCCTATCACCCGCATTTTTGATTTTTTCAGTAACCTGGAAAAACAGTGCGTCGCCACCGTTTCCAAAGCTGGTGACCAATATTTTGTCGCCTGGCTTGGCGTCTTCCAATGCCGCTACCAACATCATTAAAGGCGAAGCTGACCCAGTATCACCGACTGTGCTAAGCAATGTATCCTGAAGCTGACCGGGGTCAGCACCTAATCGCTTGGCTATAGCTCCATGCTCTCGTGCATACAGGCCGGGATAAGCTATCTTGGCAAAGTCTTTGATGTTCAGGTTGTATTTCTTCAATAGCCCAGAAATTACCTCCTGAATAAATCGACCATAGCCAGAATCACGAATGAATCTATCCTCCCAGGCATGCTCGAATTTCTCTCCGCTTGCTCTCCATCGGTCGGGGAAATCATAGGAAAGAGAATATGAACCTTCAAAAGTAGCAGTTACATCATCACTGCCAACAAGAAGTGACGCAGCGCCATCACCATAGAGAGACTCTTGAGGACTGCCCGGTTTGCTCAAACGACAATCAGAGGCACAGACGAGAATATTGCTTGACGTCTCTCCCTTTGCAGTATCAAAGGCGGAAAGCAGTGCAGTAGTCCCTGACTTCGTGGAGCCTATGAAGTCAGCAGTCCTCATATTTGGCTGCAAATCAAGAGCAGTGGCGACCAGAGCTGAATTTTGCCTTACCATATAAGGCTGACTGGTGGTGGCAAGATACAGGCCATCAACCACCTCCCGTTTTATATTACTTAAACAATCAATTCCTGCGGCTACTGCCATAGTGAGAGCATCTTCATCATGATTAGCAACTGCAGTTTCACCGGGCGGTGGGAATGTTCCCAGGAACCCAACAGCTGAGAAGATAGTGTTGTGATTCATTCGATACCGTGGGATATAAGCTCCGTAAGACTTTATGCCGACCATTGATTAACCTCCTGATATAAGGTTTTTGGGCTCAAGAGACTATGGCATAGAAGGCGTATGATGTCAAACCCTGACAGGCTCTATTCTGAATGTTGTGGAAAATTCTTGTTATAGGTGGCAAGACCAGAGAGACAAGGAAACAAAGGGGGTCTCTTACCGCCATGGGCAGAAGTCAAGGAAATGGTATCAGAGCCCACTACCTACCACTAAATCTCCTTGACAATTACATATCGGTTAAGTAACATGTTCAGTAATTAACACAACACGGAGGAGGGAAGAGGCATAAACCGGATAAAACATCTAGTAATTACACTCGCCTTAATTATTTCGCTTTTCTTGATTTTCTCGCAGACAGTTTATGCCTCCACCGATGTTGGTACATTCGACCAGGCGGCTTATGCCTATTATATCGACCCTGGTACAGGTAGCATTGTCATCCAGGTCCTTATTGGATCGGTTGTCGG
>JGI24422J19971_10002692_pt1 | contig 11032 bp, 11 predicted proteins | sample DeeMarSWOR152_54_FD_19971 | JGI IMG/M metagenome (IMG submission 19971)
GACAGGGAAGCAATTGACTGGGTAAAAGAGAACACCTCCCCAGAGGATTATGTTATATCAGATAATTTAATAATCAATTTTTGGGCAGAAAGAAGAAGTCCATTCGCAGAAGTATCAAAAGATCGAACACATCTTGGCGAACTTACCGGAAAAATGTTCATCGAAGCATGTTACGAATATGACGTCAAAGTCGTGGTGAAAACTGGAAGATTATTCGGAGAATACGAAACATACAACATTTTCCTAGCATTTCTTAATGAAAACTATAATACAACCCAAGCAGGTTATATTATATACTTCCGCACATCCCAACTACCCTAAAATAATAGACTTTTTTGTAATCTTGAAGCATAATTTTGAAAACTTTTTAATTCTCAGTTGGTTCTTTGGAGTTAAAACTAATTTTTCCATTATGAAAAAATATTGGTTTTCAAATGAGACATAATGTAAATTTTTAAATTTTTTTAAAAAAAACCGTAAATTCGAAAATTTAATTTCACTATATAACTAAATAAACAACTACTAGAATTTTATTGAAAATTAACGAGAAAAAGTACTTTAAGAAAGTTAACGTATTTTATTGTAGTAGAGGGAAAAAATAGGTAGGGAAGCTTCTTTTGATAATTAATCAGTTTGTTATTTTTTCGAAGAATGGTCTTGATTTTTTTAATTTTAGTGAACAGACGTTGATGGAGTCGTCTTTGTTATCGGCGTATATAACGTCTGTTATGGAGAATATTAAGGGAGGGACTGTTTCGATNGATGATTTTTTCGGTATTCTTTATCTTGACCCTGAAAGGAGGATGAGTGCAGGGTTTACAGTTTATGAGGGNAAGGAGGTATATGGTGCTTGTAGCTATTATAGCCATGATTTTTCTGTACCAGATAAGAAGTATTGTAAACATGTTTTTTTTGCGGAAGATAATTATGTGATCAATCCGAAAAAGGGTTTTGCTCTCGAATTGGATGAAAATGCTAAAGCTCAGATTGAATTGGAACTTACTTCAGATCGTTTTAAAAGAAATGTTTATGAGAAGGAAAGATCTTACACCATAATCCCTATTGTCTGGCAAAAACACAAAGTAAACGTGGAAAAAGGGGAGTGTGAAAGTTTTTCTAAAATGCTTGAATCGCCGAAAAGTCAAGTTTTAAAGGAGTCCATTTTACCGATAGTAAGTCATGCTAAGAGATTTGAGGAAGCTGATGATGATGTTAAAATCAGGACACTTTGCTATGCTCGTGATATAGGTATGCATCTAAGCACCCATTTCATATCAGAAGAATTGGTTTTAGGAGGGAAGGAAAAGATTTTATGTTATGGGATATTGAGAGGAAGTAGAGATGAAGGGAGTTTTACAGAGCTTGACTTATGGGTTCATAATCCAGAAAAAAGTTATTGGGAGGGATGTTATTCTGCCCTTTTTGATTTCACTTTTGACAGAGAATTGGTAAAAGAGAATGCTTATGATGTTTTTGAAGCGATAGATGAGTTAAAAACGAGAATTGTTAGTTATTCTTTTACACATAAGGGTCAAAAGCTTACGGCGATTCTTCTTAAAAGTAGGAATTTAAACGTATTTCCGCAAGAGGCTCCAGCTTATGAGTTCTCGAAAAACCATGAAACTAGGGGACGTATTATAATAGTGCCGGAAGAAAAGGGGAAAATATTTTCAGACCTTGTTTTTGAACGTGAATTAGACTTAGACGAGATAGAAGAAGATTTGAACGAATTTCTTCCTCCAGAAGATATCTTAGAGAGATTTATTTATAAAACAGGATCTCTCTATATAACCTCTTCAAGGAAAGCACTAGACCATGACAGACTTTTAAAATTCCTTAAAAAACAGGATCGTCAACAAAACAATAACAATTATGAATAAAAAAAATAGAACTTCGGAAATTGGTGATTATTTTCTATTATAAGCTTCAAAAACCGAGATATTTATCATTTTTCCTATCTTCTTTTATCCTTTAAAGTATTGCTAAAAAATCGAAAATGGATGAGTTTAACTGTGAAATTTTTATGTTTAAATTTGCTTTTATCTCTTTCCACGCATTTTTTTCATGTTTTATAAAATGATAATCGCGGTTCATGGAGAGTTTTTCAGCGAGATCTTTCAAAGTTTTAAAACTGGAGGCAGCATAACCAAGTTTATCGTTAAAAATCAGCAAAACTTTTGGATCTAAAAAGCTTACTACATCGATTAACTTTTCGAAAACTGCTTCAACAAACTCTTTCCTAGCGATTTCAGGCAAATATCCTCCTTTAAAAGCAGGAGAACCTAAACGTTGAGGAAAAGCCACAAAATCCCCAAAATTCAAGTAAAAAACATCATAATTTTTCGGTAAATGATCCTCCATTTTTTGCAAACGCCCTACAGAGAGGGCTGAACACACGTGAAAGTCCTCTGGGAAAAGTGCTTCCTTTTGAAAAGATGAGGATTGGGATTTCAAGTTAGGAAGCATCTTCTTCAAAAAATTCTTAATGCTAAATACTATACAACGTTTACTGAGGCGCTCATACATCTCCTCTAAAACTAAGTATCCAAGGGAAGTCCTTTCAAAAGTGATCGTTGATTCCCTAGGTATGGGGACGACATCAGTATTTGCCCCTAAAAGAACCATATTAACTCCAGGCATTTCGGAGTAAATCGGAAGATCTTCCCCCCTAATATCAATACAACTGAAAAAATATTCTCCTTTACCTTTTTCNATTATCTTTGCTTTTTCAAGCATNGGGAGATCAAAAAAATCTATTTTAGAACCCACGACCGTTTTAACATCATGACCTTTTTGAGCAAAGTAATTAGCAAGTTTTACACCCTTTAAAAAACCCGTTTCCCCATCTATTATGTAGAGATTCTCAATTTCGCACAAAATAGAATCAGGTTCAATGCCAGTGTTCTTCTTTTTATGCGGCATACCTCGCCATTGATAGGCAGAGATTATAGGAGAAGTAACATGACTTGGCAACACATAGTCGGGGGCGATTAATATCTTGTAAGCAGATTTCTGAGGCATTCCTAAGCCTACTAGAAAATCAGAAAGCCATCTATCATCCAACACCAAAAAGGATCACCAAACTAGTATTTCAAAAAGGTCAAAGATTTACATATAAATAACAGGAAAGATTAATGTCTTGAAAGTGAAATTTTAAGGGCTGATAAAACACAAAAAACCGATAAAATACCTAACAAGGCCTTAATTCCTTCAATATCAGAATCATTTAAACCCTCAAAAACGTTAAAAACAGGGTCACTTACGGTCATAGACTCAATCAAAATGAAAAAACTCAAAGAAAGAAACGCTAAAGCCATTAAAAAAATCGGCGCTTCTCTCTGTCTTGCAAAACCCCTAAAAGTAAAAGCTGAAACAATCAACCAACCAAAAAAAATCCCTAAAAAAATATGAGACTCAAACTCAAAAAAAAACTCCCCCACACCACCCCACATGAAAGAAGAAAAAATCAAGAAAAAAACCAAAGAAACTGAAAATATCACGAACCCGTATGGGCCTATAGGCCTAGGCCCATAAAAACCCTTTTTCTTTCGAGAGTAAAGCTCCATAACAGGTTTCTCCGTAAAAACTTCATCAGTGGAAGACGGTTCAGTTGACTTAACCGTTTTAACATCCACACCCGAGTTTTCAACCTCTTCATCATTATCATCAGAAGCATCGTTGTTAACTGGTGAATCCATTAAAACCTACCCCATCCTTTTTCCACAAAAACCTAATAGAACATTAGAAAAACATTTTTGATAAAACATGTGCCCAATTATCTTCTACAAACAAAGAATAAACTATTATTTCCTCCATCTCTTCATCAAAAGGCTGAAAAAGATCCCCCTTCATCGTCGCAGCAATTCCTATCTTTTCAACAACTCTTTCTGCCACACGACTAAGTTTCCTTTTAACATCAGACTCTTTTTCATAATTATCTACAATAAAAACAAAGACTAAACATCCTCTCTTCTCGGCATAAAACCTTGTGCCATCAATTAGACGAATCGTTTGTAACCTGGACTTAGCAATATCTAAAGCAAAATTATCAATAGCGCTTAAAAAGTTAGTTACAAGCAAAGAATCAACTTCGGGGTTAATAGAACTACTAACAAAAGACCTGTGAAGCAAGCAAATACCAGTATCTGTATACACAAGACAATCACGAATCAAAGCAAAAACCCTCGCTCAAAGAAAAACCGTCACTTAAAGCCTAAATACAAAATTAAAAAAAATAATTTCAATAATAAATCTCTATCACTATCTATTTAGCTTTTCTCTTATACGTTTATAAAACAGTTTCATAAAAAAACCAGTACAACCTAAAAAAACATGGAAAAACTTGGAAAAAAAAATCCTCAAAAAATAGCAAACATAAAAAAAAGAAACTATAAAATGATGATCATTAAAAAATTAGGCAAAAAATTTTTAACCTTCTATAAATTAATAAAAACGATTTAAAGCCCTTAAAGCCAAAAATTAAACAAAAAAACGGTATATAGCAAACAATAGAAGGAAAAATTTAAATTTAGTGTCAACTTTAATCTACCAATTCCTAATTTAGTTATGGGGTTAATAATATGGGAAAAAACTCGGTATTAGGCCTAACGATTTTTGCAATGGTATTGCCGATATCAGTTTTTTACGTCGACTTTAATGGGCTTGATGCAACCTGGGTTATAGGACTGTTTTACGCATATTTCCGTGTTTCTGCAGGATTTGGTCCAGTCACAGTCTCTGCCGATGAATATGGCATCCTTGAATATCCGGATGTAGGCTATACAGAAAGAAGCTTCTTTTCGGTAGACGCATGGAAAGAAGTATGGGGTGCTGATGATGGACAAACTATGATGATTCTTTGGGCAGCAACCTTAGCACTAGTAGCATTAGGGTTTCTAATTACGTTTTTTGACCCAAAGACAGGAGGAATATTCTTAATTCTTGCCGCAATTGCTGGTTTTGCTTTCACCTTAATGGGATACACAGTCCTCGACGATAATCTAGGAGCTGCGACCATATATCCAATACCTATCGGTGCATTATTCTTACTTATAGCCGGTTTAATCGGTCTCAGAACAGAAGAGTTCTGACAATTAGCACAACAGAGGATGAAAAAAGGGTTATAATTAAAATATNATCCTTTTTATTACGTTTTTTTTTAGTCTATTTTGGGGTAGCAGTTCACTTTGATTTTTGGAGTAGTTCTCCTAGAATGAAGAGAAAGTTTATGGTGNTTTTCATATCCTTTAAATAAGNGGGAAGGTAAAATATTGCGCGCATATTTGGCGCTTCTTTACCTATGGAGACGCTGAAAACGAAGGGCTTTATTTTTAAAAGAGGATTGAAAATTCTTTTGTTTGTTGAAATTTGTTTTCCGATGCTTTCGTTTGAAGCACGGATCATGTAAAAATCATCGATTTCTGCTTTATTGATTTTTACCAGTTGAAACTTCATTAAGTGTTCTTTATACTCGCTGATCAACTTTGTTTCACTTTTTGGAACGATTATGAATTCTGCTTTTGGTTTGTGTTTAAAATCTGCATCGAAAGCGATTTTGTCTAAAGATCTTTTAAACGCTTTTTTTATGTAATATCCAAGAGTGCCCCTATGACCTAAAACTACCGTGATATCTAAAGAGTTAAAGGGAGCTTCTTTGGACAAGCTAAAGGAAAAAGCTGCAGCCCTTGAAGATTTTCCCAAAATTTTTACCCCGGTAACGTATTTTGTCAAAATTCCTTCGATTTCTTGCCCGATGTCTCTTAAAATCAGTTTGTTTTTCATCCTGCCAAGCAAAAAGAAAACAGAAAAAAAAGCCCCAAAAATAATCAAAAATAGTATCCAGTTAAAAGCCAAAGGAAAAACCTCACAAAATACCTAAACTAAAACCATTAAAACGACTATAATAATATATTAAAAGAATTTGAAAAAATTTATTTTAAAGGTTTATGTAGGCATACTGGGAAAATTATCGCTAATTTTTTCTTAGAAAGATTTAAAATCGATTTTCCCAAAAATTTTCCGACCGACCTTGAGATATAAGAAAGCTGTTTTTTATGCATTTATTTCTGGAATACTTTTCATATTAACTAATTGGCGCATATTCCCCTGGTTTTGGAAATTATTAACAGACTGGCTAACAAAAGAATTACCCGAATACGAAAACTTTTTCCGCACCATTTTTGTCATAATTTTTATCTTAGCTGCTTTTGGGGGCATAACGGTTATTTTAGGTGGTATAGCAATAAGCAAGGAACACCTCTTTACAGGAAGATTTCTAATAATTATAGGGGCAGGAATAGGCTTAATAACGCTCATAATATTATTCATATTCGTAGCTATAATCGAGGGGCTTTTAGAAGCCATGCGACTCCTTTTTACCCTCCAAGGACTAGCCGTAATATTAGCAATACTAGCGAGAAGAAATGCAAAAAAGAAAAAAAGATGGAAATAAACCCAAAAAACTGTTGTTATATGAACGTTGGTTCTAAAATTTCTCTAGTATTAAAGAGGGTATACTGAATGGTAGGTTTAGTAGCTTGTATATCTGGTTTCTTAGAATAGATTGAAAATTTGGTAATTAAAGAGGTATGGGAATGATAAGAAATAAGAAGGTGAAAGGTAAATAAATAAACTAGATGTTATTTCTTGGGGTCAGATTCTTAGAGAAGTTTAGGAGGAAACATATTAAACAGCTTTAAATGCGTTTAAATTTTTGAGCTTCAAAGAATATAAAAACCTATTTTTAAGGTTTATAGGGGCGAGATAAGTGTGAGTAATAATGTAGATGTTGCGAAAGAAGTTGTGGAAGACTTTGTCGGGGATATGACGAGGATTTTGAAATTTGGGGAAGTCCAGGCTTATGAAAACATGGCGGTCATACCTTTAATTCTTCAAGATCAGGGTTTAGACTTTATCACCATCCGAGAGGCTGAAGAATTAGAAGTAGCATGGATACAGGAACAGGTTTCAGAATTAGTTGGCCAGTTAGAAGCAGTAAATGTGGGAGAAAAACCGGTACTTATTCCTTTCCTGCAAACAGTTAAAGGGGGCAAGCAAGATAGAACCGTCTATGAACCGATCCTTATCCCTGCTGGGCGTAAAAAGAGCAATCCCTTACCTATACCAGCACGGTGTATAGAAGCCTCCAGGTGGACTTATGGGACACAATTAGATGGGGGAAGAATACAGTTTGATGGTGGAAAAGAGACGCGGAAATTTAAGACCTCAGGAGCTAGAATGAACCAAAGTATTTCAAGGAGGCTTATGGAAACACAAGGAGACCAATCAATGCTTTGGGACTCGGTAGAAGCTTACAGTGAACTCATGAGAATAGAAAGAAGCAAAGCACCCACAAGAAGTTATCTTGACATGATTGAAACGAAACAAGAGGAAATAGAAGAATACCTATCAAAGTTTAAGGACGTTGAAGGTCAATGCGGCATCACGGTGCTTGTAGACGGTGAAGTTATCGCTTACGAATTTTACGGCAATCAAAAAGCTTGGAAAGACTTCAGAACTGACGTATTAAAAGGATATATATCTGAGACCCTACTAAGACAACAAATTAAGGAAAAAAGCGGAAAAGAAGAAGAAAAAAAGGAAAAAATTAGCACGTCAGAAGCACATAGAAAAGCGTTAGAAACATTAAGCGAAAAAACTTCTAAAATTGAACCACGAAAAGGAACAGGACTAGGTTACGTCGTCGAATTCAGTTCATCAGACGGAGGATGGCATGGAATAACTCTCATAAACGAAAATAAAATAGCACACTTCTACGCAGTAGGAAAATCCAGCCTAGAAAAAATAAAACCAAGACGGGTATTAGAAACAGCACAAGTACAACGCATCCTGACACCAGAAGAGATTTCAAGAAATCTGCCGCCGCCAACACCACAACAACAATCAATAAACCAAGAATAAAAAAAGACAATAAAAAGAGAAAATTGTGAAAAATATTTTTTCACAAAAATTTCTATTTTTTTATGATTTTGAAAACCAGAGAAAAAGGAAGATATAGCTTAGTGAAAGAGATATTTGGTCATTAAAAGGTGGAAGGGAAGAAAGAAGGGGAGATTTTTTTCTTTTGTTTATTTTTTGTTGTTTTTTCTTTTTTCTAGGGCGAGCATTTTGTTGTAGCCTGTGAGCATTGCTTCGACGCTTGCCATTACTATGTCTCCGCCTGCTCCGCTTGCTGTGATCATGTTATCGCCTTTTCTTAGGGTTATTCTTACGTTTACTACTGCTTCTGTTCCTCCTGTTATGGCGTCGACGTGGTAGTCTGCGAGGTGGATTTGCGGGATTTCTGTGTTTTTTAATGCTGATTCTATGGCTTTCATTGCTGCGTCCACCGGGCCTGTTCCGAAGCCTGATGAAAAAATTTCTTTCTTGTTTGTAGCTATTTTAACGCTTGCGGTGGGCGTGATTTTGTTACCAGTTACTACGGTCAATTCGTCAAGTTTCACAGCTTCTTCTATCATTCCCTCAGTAACTGTTTCTGCTATGGCTACAAGGTCTGAGTCCGTTACCTTTTTTCCAAGATCTGCGAGTTTTTTCATCTTCTCAAAGATCTCGACAAGTTGGTCGTCAGTTACGTGAAAACCGAACTCTTCTAAAACTTCTTTGAGGGCTTTTTTCCCTGCATGTTTTCCCATTACTAAGCGTCTTCTTCTTCCTATTATATTGGGAGGGATGGGTTCGTATGTTTCTGGGTTTTTCAATACGGCGGAAGAGTGTATCCCAGACTCGTGGGCAAAAGAGTTCTCGCCAACCAATGGTTTATTAAAAGCTATAGGGAGGTTCATATTGTCTGAAACCAGTCTAGAAAGCTCGAAGATTTTCTCTGTTTTAACCGGTAATTCTACGCCGTATAGAGCTTTTAAAGTCATGATGACTTCCTCTATGGCGACATTGCCTGCCCTTTCTCCCACACCGTTTACCGTGCCATGAAACTGTTTTGATCCTCCTTTTAGCGCCGCAATTGTGTTAGCTACAGCCAAACCAAAGTCGTTATGACAGTGGACGCTTATAGGAATATCGGGAAAAGTTTCTGTAAGGATTTGAAATCGGGCATAGATCTTTTCAGGGACAGCTATGCCAACAGTGTCACAGATACAAAACCTGTCAGCTTTAGCCTCCTTACCTGTGGAGAAAAGGGCTATTAGGTCGTCTATGTCTGCCCTTGAACCGTCTTCGGCGCTTAACTCTACTATAAGGCCGTTATCTTTAGCAAAATCTATGCATTTTACGGTAAGGCCAAGAATTTCTTCCAAAGTTTTTCCGAACTTTTCTCTCCTGTGAAGCTCTGAACTAGGCACTATTAGGTGTATACTGTCCACATCACACTCAAGAGATCGTTCTATGTCGACTATTACTGCACGACAACCACCGCAGATCTCGGCATTTAACCCTTCTCTTTTAACTGCTTTTATTCCTTCACGCTCACCCACGCTTGTTATAGCCATCCCGGCCTCAATCACGTGAACTCCAAACTCATCTAAGGCTCGAGCGATTTTAACCTTTTGAGGAGGAGTTAGGATGCATCCAGGGGTTTGTTCCCCATCACGCAAAGTTGTATCAAGAATCCGCACATTTTTTAATCTTTTAATAACTTCTTCATCGTAGGAAAAAACATCTTTACGATCCAATAAAGTATTCACTTCCATTCACCTAAAACACCTCAGAAAACGGGTCTTGCTCCGCAAAAATATACAGTTAAGGGAACCAAGGGTTGAAGTTAACTAAACCCATTAAAGATCTTAAAACCTTAATAAACTTAACTCATTTATGGGTTTATAGCATTTTTAACTCTTTTTATTTAACCTGTTTTGTCTCTTTTTTTATGGCTTCTATTGCTTTGTACATCCGTTTATAGGCTTCTTTAAAGAGAGGGTCTTTTGAAANGTAAATGGATGCCTTGGAGAAAATTTCTTCAAATGCTGNTGGATCTTCGTTTTTTATNGCGCTTNTAAGGTGGAGTAAGCGGTCTTTAAAACCTTTAATAACGGGTTCTGAATGGGGATTAGTTAGATGTATGAGNGTGGGGAGTTCTGGTCCTTGGTATANTATAGATTCAGTTAAGGTGAGTAGAANTTTAAAGCTTGATCCTGCAAACTCCCTGAATCTTTTGGGCGAGATTCCGCTTTCCGCCATCATTGAAGCAATTATCATTCCTACGCTGTGAGGTAAACCAAGAACGTAGGCCATTATGAGGTCGTGCTCTTCAAAAGTTGAAAATATTATTTTGGCACCATCTTTTCTAAAAAATTCGCCTAAAGACTTTGCAATTTCTTCACTTTTTTCGGTTACGGGTATGATCACGATGTTTAGATCTTTCAAACTTTTTGCGCCAGGACCAAACATAGGGTGAAGGCTTATCACGTTTATAGGGGTTCTAGAAGCCTCCCTTAAAGATTCTACTACGGAGGCTTTTATGGAAGTAATTTCTGTAAGAATCGCGTCTTTCTTTATGTGAGGGGTTATTTCTTCGATTACGTTAGCAGTTTTATTAATGGGTACAGAAACCATGATAAAGTCTGCATCTTTAACGGCCTCAATATTTGTTTTTTTCCAAGAAAGTCCTTCTGCTAAAGCAGTTTTTTTAGTTTTTTCAGGATCTCTCCCGGAAATAACTACATCAAAACCCTTTTTTTTGAAATAACGGGCAAACCACAACCCCATCTGCCCATAACCACCAACAACAGTAACCTTCTTAAAAAACAAAAATAAGACCCCCAATTTCCAAAATACAAACGGTTAAAAAAATATATGTTTTCCTCTCCTCTATCTCAGAGCCCTTCATGACCGACTAAAACCAAAAACTACATAAAAAAGGGATGATACTAATTTTTAAATAGATATTAAATCGTTTCGCTATTTCTTCTGGTGTTGATGATGGTCGCAGCCTCAAATTTCCAGTTTTCTGACAAAATAAAAGATGAATTGGGTGGAAAAATCGTTGGTCGTGAGAGAGAGTTAGAAATTATTTTAGCGGCATTAGATTCAGGAAGACATGTTTTATTGGAAGGACCGCCAG
>JGI24422J19971_10002695_pt1 | contig 11028 bp, 9 predicted proteins | sample DeeMarSWOR152_54_FD_19971 | JGI IMG/M metagenome (IMG submission 19971)
GTTTTTTGTCCCTCAGTTTATTCACGAGGAAGGGAATAATTATGACCGGGACATCTTTAAAATGTGTTATCGAGCTCTGGATTCTTTCCAATATAGAAAGAGACACAGATTGGTTGAGATAACGTCTTATTGAATGGCGTTCAAAAATGATTTTCCAGAATTCGGCAGTCATGATAACACCTTAAATACTTCATATATAGTCGTTCTTTGAACAGGAGTTTTATTGCAGGATTTTATTAACGCTTCAAGCTCCTTAACCGTCATAAATGAGGGAGAGTTAGAACCAGCCATTCTTGATATATGCTCTTCCATTAGTGTCCCTCCAAGATCATTTGCACCGGCATACAGACAGGCCTGAGCCAATTGCTTGCCGAGTTTTACCCAGGATACCTGAATGTTATCGATAAAACCATTGAGCATTATTCGAGCTATGGCATGTACTTTAATATCTTCTATCCCTGATATTTGTGGTTTGTATAACCCCTTTTTATACAGGTCAGTATTTGCATAGATGAAACGAAGCGGCACAAACTCGGTGAAGCGCCCTCCTTGTTTTTGCATGCTTCGTATAATGTGTAAATGCATGGCCCGATGCACCGGTTGTTCAATATGCCCGTACATCATTGTCACACTTGATGGAATATGCAACTGGTGAGCCACTCTAATCACTTGCTTCCATTCATCCACCTTTAGTTTGTCTGCACAGATAACACTACGGATAGAATCATCTAAAATTTCAGCCGCAGTACCGGGCATACTGTCCAGGCCCGAGGATTTCAGCTGTTTTAAAAAATTTTTAACAGTACAGCCCATATTTCGGGAAGCGAATAAAACTTCCATGGGTGAAAATGCATGAATATGCATNTCTGGCAATCGATCTTTTATAGCCTCGCAGATCTGTAAATAAAAAGCAGGTTTAAGCTCAGGGTTCAAACCTCCCTGAATGCACACCTCAGTTGCCCCCAATGCATCTGCTTCTTCGGCTTTAGAAACAATTTGCTCTATCGTCAGTGAATAGCCATCGTTGCTATTACGGGGAGAGCAGCGAAAAGCGCAGAAGAGGCAGCTTCCAACACAGTAGTTTGTAAAATTAATATTCCGATTATGCACAAAACTGACAGTATCGCCAACGGCTGATTTACGAAGTTCATCAGCAACCATGATCAAGGCCATTAACTCCTCATTTTCTGCTCCAAACAGGTCAACAGCTTCTTCAACGCTAATTTCCTTTCCTTCCAGTGCCTTATCCAAAATCTTTGCAATGGTGGCATCGATTGTTTTAAGTATTCTGTTCAATGAAGGTATCCTCTCTCACGTACCCTTCATGATTTACCAGAGACATAGTAATACTTTTTACCCGGGGATAAAGAAACTCATCCTTAATGAAACTTGGATAAACNGCTAACCTTTCTTTCAGTACATATCCGGCCTGTTTAGTTTCTTTCTTTAAATCATCGAGATTCNGCCATTTTTTTTCTGGATTTATAACATCCTGTGTTAATGGAGATACTCCTCCCCAGTCATTTGCACCTGCACGAATCAAGAGGCGCGGTGACGTTGTATTTAAATTATACGGCGCCTGGATATTCATTTCACTCCCGAAAATCAATCTGGTGAAGGCAATTGTTTTTAAAATCTCATCTTCCCGGGGTTGTTGAACCATAGCCATTGGCGTATCTTCCTTGGGGCAAAATTTCTGTATTATAATTTCTTGAATATGTCCATATCTTCGGTGCAAGTCTCTCAGAATCAGTAACGCATCAATTCGCTCTCCCGGGTCTTCTCCTATCCCAACCAAGATGCCTGTTGTAAAAGGAATCCTCTGTTTTCCTGCTTCTTCAATGCATTTCAACCTTACTGCAGGTCGCTTCCCCGGGCTGAGCTCATGAGGTCCTCCTTTTCTGCACAGGTTTTCACTCGAACTTTCCAGCATCAATCCCATGCTCGCATTTACCTGATGCAGATACCCAAGCTCATATTCATCTAAAACTCCGGCATTGGTGTGCGGAAGCATACCGTATTCCAATGCAATTTTACACATGTGAAAAAGATATTGCACCGTGTCATGATATCCCCATGATGCAAGTACATCTTTTATCTCAGGAGCACTTTCCTCCGGGCGCTCGCCCATCAGAAATAAAGCTTCCTTACAGTTCCATTTTACTCCCCACTGTAATAATTTTTTTATTTGTTCAGGGGACAATATTTGCCTATGGATTTGGCCCGGATCTTCAACAAAGGAGCAGTATCCGCATCTGTTTCTACAGATTCTTGTCACAGGAATAGAGATATTCTTTGAGTAACTTATGGTCTTTGAAAGTCTTTGAAAGGAGCCCCTGTCTAGATAGTGTAGCAGGTCTATCAAACTCAATTGAGCATTTATAAGCCTAAATGCCTCCTTTGAAGTAATACCGGTGTTAGTTATTTCCACCATTTTTAAAAACGTTTAACCTTGCTTTATATAGTATGAAATGGACCTCTGGTTTCATCCATTTAGAATCTGGTACAAAAGAGCCGGGTTTTTTTAAAATAACAATCATGTATTTTTATCTGGCAATTTCAGTATTGATTAAATTAAGTAAAAAATCATAAGTACCTTCATTCTGATTTTCTTACACATTCAACGAGAAAATCTACACAAATAAGAATATGGCTTGTTCACATCAGATAAGTGATAAATGGTACTTTTCGCGATTGATAAGTTCGCTTACCTATATTTCAGATCTTGACATGATCTATTTAAAAATATCGTGTGTTTCATCCCTTATAAGATCTTTCGCAGTTCCAGATGNAGGATCAAACTGATAATTTCTAATGATTACAACAGGAAGTTTCTTCGTTTTCCCTGAAACCAGTTCTGCAGCAGAGGATAGTTCGTCAGCAACAGCAATTTGAGTAGCCTTCATCTTTCTTCCATTGTTGTCCTTTATACCGCGATAGTCGACTATTGGTTTCAATCCTGCAATTCCTATTGCCATATTTACCTGTCCATTTCTCCATGGTCTTCCAAACGTATCAGAAATGATTACCGCAATTTTCTTTCCAGTTAAGGACTCAAGTGATTGTTTTATCTGCTGTGCACTCCTGTCGGGTTCCTCAGGCAAGGTTACAATTCTGTCTTTTCCTCCTGAGTTGGAGGAATCAACTCCGGAATTAGCCATTACAAATCCATGGTGAGTTTGAGATATCACCAACCCATCTGCCATTCTGACAATTCTTTTACTGTTCCGAAGCACTAACTCCATATATTCTGGCTCATGCCCGGTGTATTTACTCATTTGTTTCGCGAAGGCAGTAACCTCTACACTGTCCTTGCTATAGACGCACCCTTCAGCCTTGGAAACAATTTTTTGTGCAATAACCAGGATATCACCATCTTCTAAATTTATTTGATTTTGAATTGCTGATTCCAGAATAATCTTGGCTAAATTATCGCCTTTCCTTATTTCGGGAATACCCGGTATTGGGAATATTTCTAAATGAGACCTCAATCTCTTACCATTCTTACTAATGATACCAAAACCTCCTTATTAGTTTATTTTTTTTACTGCCTGTTCACGTTTCCGGGAAGCCAGTCTTTCAAGTAAATGTAAGGCTTTTGGAAACTTATCTGCACTGCATGTCTCAATCGAACCGAAAGACCGGGCAGCTTTCATTACTTCTTCTCCAGCTTCGGTTCTTATCACTGCTATTGTCCATTCGTCAATACCCAGTCCACCTACAGAAATATCAGCACTTTCTGCAGAAAAATCAGCACAGGCTGAACATCCACTGTGGCTGTAGTTCTGTAACTCTTTAACTGGAATCTGATAGATTTCCCCCCATTCCATTTTAATGGTAAATAAACCTTTCCTGATATCCATCTTTTTTACATCAGCAATTGGAATTTCCATTTCTTTCATAATCTTATTTTTTACAAGTCCTTCATACGAAAAGGCTTTTGAACAAAATAAACCAATGCAGAGTACTAACCCTTTTACGTATTTGGATTTCAATTCTTGTAATTTGCGTATAGCAGCAATATGACACGGCAAACCAACGATTGAAAAAGGCTCGGAAGCAAACCCTAACCTGTGAAGCTGTGAAAGACCGTCTATAATTGAGATATAAGTATATTTAGATCCGCAGGTTTTTATTACTTCGCTACTTTCAGTGACTACAAGCGGGAGTACCTGCCAGTTCTCGTCACGAGTATAACCCACGAAACTTGACCATCTCTTTGTTACCAACCCCCATTTGAGAATACTACTGACGAGCCCGCCATCCTGGCCTTTTTCTCTAAACACCTGATCCGTTGTTCGACCTGCCAATATTGAAGTATAATTGCCGATTGCATCTTCTTCTGTAATAAAAGAAGCATACTCTCTGTTGAGTACGGGACAGACCATTGCGCAAATACCACATCGTCCATCTATATTTACAGGACATACATTCTTATCTCCGGAAACTTGCTCCGGCTGGAGGTTTTTAAATATCAAACGATTCTTTGGGCATATCAGAACACAGGCTCCGCAACGTGTGCATAAAGATTCTGAAGATATTACTTTATCATAAAGCTCCGAAAAGGATGGTTTTTTATTTTGTTCCAAGTAAAACCCACCTTTTTTGGATGTGTTTGATTGTCATCGAATGTGAGGATTGATCCTCTTGCAAAGAATTAGCCGATTTTCTAGAGAAATTGTTGGAAAGATCGAACATATTTTTCTAATTGTAATACAATCGGGAAATAATGTTAATATTTTTTGTTGACTAAAACAGACTGAATAGTGTCCCAGAAGAAATCTCAAATTCATTGGCAAGACGAGCACATTTTCACCGAACAGATCCGTCATAAAGAACATGCTTTCGCCCTCTCCTGGTCAATAGGAGAATTGGATAATCTCCAATACTATTATCATGCTCATCACAGCAGTGGCCCAACCGATATTTCAACTTCTTCAAGAAGCTTTCCAGATTCAATCAGTTTCCTTATTGTCCTGATATCCTCATGAAAGGGTCGGTCTTCGGTTACAGGCTTTACCACCTCCCTGATCACCTTGTAGGCGGCCTGGGTCCCCTTACCAGGTTTAAGGGGCAAGAGGAAGTGGAGCCCCTGAGTGGAGGCGAGGATTTCCATTGCCAGTATGTGCTCAACATTTTCGATTATATCACGAGCCTTGTGCGCGGCTGTTAATCCCATGCTCACATGGTCTTCCTTGTCTGAGGATGTGGGAATAGAGTCGACGCTTGCAGGAGAGGCGAGGATCTTGTTCTCCGATGCGAGTGCCGCCGCAGCTACCTGTACCATCATCAATCCTGAATGGAGGCCACCCTTGTCTGTAAGGAAGGGAGGAAGCTCGCTGAATACGGGATTCAAGAGCTTCTCGATCCTTCGCTCAGAAATCCCACCGATTTCACTCATGGCGATTCCCAGGAAATCCATGGCAAAGGCAACAGGCTCGCCGTGAAAGTTACCTCCAGATTCCACCTTATCCTTATGTGGAAAAACGAGGGGATTGTCTGTTGCGGAGTTAATTTCGGTGGTGAGCACCTTTCTTACGTATTCCAGCACATCTCGTACAGCACCATGGACCTGGGGAATACACCTCAGGGAGTAGGCATCCTGGATCCTCGGACAGTCTTTATGGGAAATGGTTATCTCGCTGGATTCCATGAGACGGTGAAAGTTCTGGGCAACCTTCATCTGACCTGGATGAGGGCGTACAGCCTGGATATCTGGATCAAAAGCGGTAAGAGTTCCCCGCAGGGCATCAAGCGTTGCCGAGCCAACTATATCTGCAATCTTCACAAGGCGCTCGGCCTTGAGCAAAGCGAGGCACCCAACAGCGGCCATTGCCTGTGTGCCGTTGATCATCGCAAGCCCTTCTTTTGCCTGAAATTTTACCGATGAGATTCCTGCACGCTTAAGAGCTTCTGTACCGCTCATCGGCTTACCGCGATAGATTGCCTCACCTTCTCCCATCATGACTGATGCGAGATGTGCGAGGGGAGCAAGGTCTCCTGAGGCGCCAACAGACCCCTTTACCGGAACCAGTGGATGTACTCTCCTGTTGAGCATCTCAAGTAGAAACTCCACAAGCTCGAGCCGGACACCAGAGTTACCCCTTGCGAAAAAGTTTGCCCTGAGAAACATCATTGCCCTAACCGCTTCTTCAGAGAAGGGATCACCTATCCCGGTGCAGTGGCTCCGTATCAAGTTCTCCTGAAGCTGTTCTATTTGATCTGAATCGATAATTATATTAGAAAGGGCACCGAATCCTGTATTCACACCATAAATGCGCTTGCCCTCCTGAATGGCTTTTTCTATGCAATGTCTTGAATTACGGATGCGATGTTTTGCATCTTCAGCAAGGCGAACGTGGACCTTCTCCCTGGATGCACGTTCAACATCTTCAGGTGAAAGAGAAAGGCCATCAAGAATTATTTCGTTTTTCATATTCTGCTATCATTCTCCTTTTCCGTATTTATTACATAAAGAAGTTTACCATGCCTGGGAGGTAAATGGTAGGTAAATAGGTGCCGGTACAGCAGATTATGACATATATACTGCTTCTTGGATGATATTCCTTACTGCGGGGGTGAGATCGAATTCAGCAAGCTTATTTAAATGAACCCATTGTGCATCGAGAGCATCTGAAGAAGAGAGAAGCACACCGCTTTTGTATAATGCTTTAAAATCGAATACAATGTAGTGGTATTTTACTCTCCCGTTGTCGTCACTTTCGATATATTCAAACTCCTTTATCAGATCGATGACCTCGATATCAATCCCACACTCCTCCTTCACCTCCCTGATGATAGCATCCTTTAGAGTTTCTGATGGTTTTACTCCTCCTCCGGGAAGTGACCATGTATCAGCAAGGGGTGGCTTTCCCCGTTTTATTAGAAGAACAGAATTGTCCCTGAACACAACAGCCCCAACACCCAGCACAGGTTCCTTTGGATAAAATCGTGTGCTCATATGGCAGTCCCAAAATGCTGTAAGTTTGTCGCAAAGTCGGTTTCACATGATGATCCCTTAGCATACTTTACCGATCAAAGGATTGCAACAAGAAAATGTATTTTGATAGACCCTGGTTGGATTATTGTGTAAATTAAGCTCTAAAATTATAAGGGGACGGAAGTCGGATTATGGAAAAAAGGAATGAAGGCCTTCTGCTGGGAGGGGTTTCAGCGCGTGAGCTCATTAAGAGGTTTGGGAGCCCACTCTATGTCTATGAAGAGGACACCATACGGCGTTGGGCTGATGAGCTCCTGGATGCAATCGCCTATGAAGCCAAGGAAATCAAATACGCGTGCAAGGCAAATACAAACATAGAAATAATGAAGATACTGAAAGAGGAGGGGCTGGGGATTGATGCTGTTTCTCCGGGGGAGATATATGCAGCGCTGAAGGCCGGGTTTGAACCGGAACAGATTCTTTTCACCTCCAACAATGCGACATGGGAAGAAATCGAGTATGCAATGTCAAAGAACGTGATGGCCAACATTGATTCACTCTCCTTTCTCCGTCGGTTCGGAAAAGAATTTCCCGGTAAGGAGATCTGTGTGAGGATTAATCCAAATGTCGGGGCTGGCCACCACAACCATGTCATCACAGGGGGACCGGAGAGCAAATTCGGGATTCATTATTCAAAGATACCTGAGGTAACTGAGATTGCAGGGGAGGCTGGGCTCAAGATAGCGGGAATACACCAGCATATCGGATCGGGTATTCTTGATCCAGATATGTTCATCAAAGCCATGGATGTGCTTCTCGAGGTAGCGGTACTGGTGAAAAATCTCTCCTTTATAGATTTCGGTGGAGGCATCGGGGTCCCTTACAGAAAAAACGAACAACGGGTAGATGTTGGGATTTTGGGGAAAAAGATTACCGAGGATTTCAGAAGTTTCTGCAGGTCCTACGGGAAGCAGTTGAAGCTCATCATCGAGCCGGGACGGTACATCATTGCAGAAAGCGGATTTCTCCTTGCTACTGTTACATCGGTAAAAGAGGGAGAACGACACAGGTTTGTGGGAATAGATACAGGATTTAACCACCTGGTTCGACCCGCGATGTACGGGAGCTACCATGAGATTTTGCATGCTGATAATCCAAATGATGAAAAGAGACCCCAGACGATTGCGGGTTATCTCTGTGAATCAGGTGACACCTTTACAAGGGATGAAAATGGAATCGTGGATAGAGAACTTCCCCTTTTTAACGAAGGAGACATCGTGTGTATTTGCAATGCAGGCGCCTACGGATTTTCCATGTCATCTCATTACAATTCCCGCCCCCGTCCCGCTGAAGTGCTTGTTCGCAACCAGAAGGCGCGCCTGATAAGAAGGCGGGAAACTTTAGAAGACATTTTTAACCTCCAGCTGTAATCTTCGATCATCAATCATAATCCCTGAATAAAGGGGGCTTTTAATCGATGAAAGGCAAAATACGGGTGGGAGTCTTGTTCGGAGGCAGGTCTGCAGAACATGAGGTTTCTCTCGCTTCGGCGCGGAATATTGTACACGCCATCGATAAACATAAATATGAGGTTCTGCTCATAGGCATCGATAAAGAAGGAAGATGGAGCCACATTGAGGACCCGGACTTTTTCCAGACGGTTGAGGAAGGAAAGCTGATTTCCCTGCCCGAGTGCAGCGAACCGTTGTTGGTCGTTCCGTTTAGACATGCAAAGGAGTTTTTCTATAAAAATGATGGGACGTCCATTGGTCCCGTTGATGTGATTTTTCCTGCTCTCCATGGAACTTTTGGAGAGGATGGCACGATCCAGGGACTATTAAAGCTTGCTGAGGTTCCCTTTGTCGGTTCTGGGGTTTTCGCTTCGGCAGCCGCAATGGACAAAGATGTGATGAAGCGTCTTCTCAGGGATGCAGGTATTCCGATAGCCAGGTTTATTGTGTTTAAGTGGCATGAGAAGGGGGCTATTACATTTGAAGGGGTCAGGCGCTCGGTGGGTCTTCCCCTGTTTGTGAAACCCACAAATCTCGGCTCATCTGTGGGTATCAGTAAGGTGAAGGGGGAAGGGGATTTTTGGACGGCAGTTGATGAAGCATTTGGCTACGACAATAAAATAATCATCGAGGAGTTCATCCAGGGGAGGGAAGTAGAGTGTTCCGTAATTGGCAATGAAGATCCTATTGCCTCTGTTCCGGGTGAAATAATCCCCAGCCACGAGTTTTACTCCTACAATGCAAAATACGTGGACAAGGATGGTGCACGTTTTGAGATACCTGCGGATCTATCCAGCTCTCAGATCGAAAGGGTGAAGGATCTTGCGGTACGATCCTTTCAGGCTATATGTTGCGAGGGTCTGGCCCGAGTCGACTTCTTTGTGAAAGGAGACGGGGAGGTGATCGTAAACGAGGTAAATACATTGCCTGGATTCACTCAGATCAGCTTGTATCCCAAGCTATGGGAAGCAAGCGGAATACCCCAGACAGAGCTCATTAATAGGCTCATCGATCTCGCACTGGAACGCTCAAAGAGAGAAGAGGGATTGAAGAGAACCTATTTTTAATAGCCTTTTAATCACCTCAAGTAAGGAATGAACATTGAAGCGTATAGAAGATTACTTGCGTCAGATCGAGCCTGTTCAAAAGAGCGTTGCTGACCGTGTTCAGAAGCGGCTTGATTCTCAAACCAAACCCCAGGGAAGCCTCGGCAGGCTCGAGTCCTTCTGTATCCAGCTTGCCCAGGTTCAGGGAACCGACTCCCCATCTTATGGGAAAAAGATTATTTTTACCCTCGCCGCTGATCACGGAGTGGTGGAAGAGGGTGTTTCGGCATACCCGCAGAGCGTCACAGCGCAGATGGTTGCAAACTTCCTGCGAGGCGGTGCAGGTGTGAGCGTGCTTGCAAAGCATGCCGGGTGCGATGTTGTTGTGGTTGATATTGGCGTCGCAAGATCAATTGATGTGAAAGGGTATGTTGATAGAAAGATAGACTTGGGGACTAAAAACTTTACAAAGGGGCCTGCAATGACAAGGGAGCAGGCAGAGATATCCATTGTAACTGGAATAGAGCTTGCCGTGAACCACGATTTTGATATCCTCGGAACCGGTGATATGGGAATTGGTAATACAACCCCCTCTTCTGCGGTGGCGGGTGTTTTAACCGGAATCGATCCGGAGAGGATAACGGGAAGAGGAACGGGTATTGATGAGGTTACACTTGGCAAAAAAATAGATACAATAAGAAGGGGAATAGAGATCAACAATCCTGATCCCGCCGATCCGATTGATGTCCTTGCGAAGGTGGGTGGATTTGAGATAGGCGGGATCGCCGGATTGATCATTGGCGCCGCCGTAAAGCGTAAACTCGCAGTGGTGGATGGCTTTATTTCCACAGCTGGGGCAATGATCGCTTCCAGCCTCAACAAAGACATAGCAGACTATTTTTTACTTTCTCATCTCTCGGCAGAAAAGGGACATGATTTGTTTGCCGAATACCTTGGGAAGAAACCAGTTCTCGACCTTGGCATGAGGCTCGGTGAAGGAACAGGCGCTGCGCTTGCGATAGAACTGATCGATGCAGCGATGTGCCTTTACTACGAGATGGCGACCTTTGAGCAGGCTGGCGTTGATAAAAAGAAATAATTTTAGGCTGGAGGGGAGAATATCCCTCAATGGGTGGGATCATGTGTGCAGGTGCACATTAGCAGATGCACATTAAAAGAGACAAATAGACCATAATGAAAAGATTTGTAAAACAACTCCTGTTTGCCTATGGGTTCCTGACAGTAATACCTGGGCTCGGTAAAATTACAGTTGATCCTGAGGACACGGGAAAATCAACGGTATTCTATCCAGTGGTGGGAATGACAATCGGACTGGGTTTCTACCCGATCAGTCTGTTAAGGGGCCTGTCACCGCTCACCACTGCAGTTGTAATGAGCATTTTCCTTCTGATCTTTTCACGGGCGCTTCATGCTGATGGACTCATCGATACTTTTGACGGATTTTTATCCGGGGAAAAAAACAAAGATGGAATCCTTGCAGTGATGAGGGACTCGAAGCAGGGTGCTCTTG
>JGI24422J19971_10002696_pt1 | contig 11028 bp, 8 predicted proteins | sample DeeMarSWOR152_54_FD_19971 | JGI IMG/M metagenome (IMG submission 19971)
CAAATTCATTTGCTCCGCCCGAGCAGGAACCACATAAAGCGTGTGAAAAAACGATCCCATGAATGCGTGCTCTTCCGGCTCGATGTTTTGCGTTTGTACATGGGGCACTCCCTGTGGGCTGAAATCGATAGGCACAACAGTTTCAAATGGGCGAAACTCGGCACGAGCTCTAACCCGGTCTTAGTGCCGCAGACTCTCAAGGAATCCCATTGAGTTGCTTTTTGATAAAAGGGGCACGGCATGTCCGCTAAACCCCTAAAAAGTGCTTTACGAGGGATAGATCAGCTGAGACCTTTAGGGCGGCTGAAAGCGGTCTCGTTATATTCATGAGGGAGGATTGCCCCAAACAGCGTTAGCTGTTGAGGATTGTGTCAACCTGGGCCTTGTCTACGTCCATCACATAGTGAATCCCGCTAATGTCAGCAGCCCCACGGCTCAAAGCCGCTATGTCGTCTCGCGACAAATGCTCCACGGAAAACTTCCGGCTTCCGGCCATGAGCTGGCGCAGCCCTTGAGCGAGTCGTTCGTAGTATGTATAGAGTCCAAGGGCGCCGGTAGGGAGTTCTTCGAATTCCGCATCGCCCAATTCCTTTCGGAGAGCGGCAGCGGTCACAAAAATCTCATCCTTTGAATTACCAAAACGCTCGATGTAAACCGGAATCTGGTGGTTTTCGATTGCCCACCCTATAGTCTTCCCGACCATCGCGGCAGCGATCGGGCCCCGGGCCATGCCGATGAGTTTCACAAACGGTGCACCCATGGCAAGCCCCTTGAAGATCTGATCCTCGAAAGCAAATCCTCCTCCCACCGCCAGGGCGGGCACATACTTTCCTTTTTCAGCAAGGCATTTGGCATACTGGTACAGAAGCGAATGCAGCTCAACAGGCGGCACGCCCCACTCATTCATCATTCGCCACGGGCTCATCCCCGTACCGCCTCCCGCGCCATCGACAGTGAGAAGATCAAGGTTATATTTGGAGGCAAAAGACACAGCCCTCGCCAGGTCGGCCGGCCGATAGGCGCCTGTTTTGAGGAAGATATACTTGGCACCTGTTTTACGCAGTTCTTGTACCCTTTTTGCGAACGATTCTTCGGAAACCATACCGACCCGTGAATGCCGCTCGAACTCCTTGAACGCCCCGCGTTCGAATGCCTTGATTACGTCCGGATCCGTTGGATCAGGAAGCACGATATATCCGCGGGAATGGAGCATCTGGGCCTTCTTAAGTTCGCCAATCTTGACTTCACCCCCTATGTCCTTCGCGCCCTGTCCCCACTTGAGCTCAACACACTCCACACCAAGCTTCTCGACGGCATATTCATGTGTCGCCAGGCGGGTGTCCTCGATGTTCGCCTGAAGGACGATGGTTCCGTATCCATTGCGCTGGTAACCCTGGTAGAGCTTCACTCGGCGCTTGAGATCCACCGTGTCAACGACTCGGCCGTTTTTGATTACTGCCTCAGGATCCATACCGACGACGTTTTCGCCGATTGTCAGAGCGGTACCAGCCAGAGCAGATCCGATGGCNAGCCCCTCCCAGTTATTCTTGGCAACGGCTGTTGAGCCCATGGCAGAAATGATCCATGGATATCGAAACCGGATCCCCTTATCATGACCTATAACGACTTCGAGATTCACAGCCGGAAAGATGGCCTTATCGCTGTTGGCCTCTATTCCGTGAGCTCCAACTGCGGTACCCATGATGTTGAAGTGGGAGTAGTCAACGGGATAGCTCTTTTCTGCAGCGGTGGTGATCACCCCGAATGGCTGTGGATAGATCACCTCGTGCCCCCGGTAGGCAGACTTTCCTATCTCACACATGCCGATACAGCCGTCCACGCACGTCACGCACATGCCCGAGGAGGGTACCACCGAGCCTTCTGTTCTGTTTTTCGTCAGTGTTGCAGCTGAGGCGTTCGTTTTGGAGAGTGACATGGCTTTTTCTCCTTCTTACCATCAATCCTTTCTTATTTCACAGGCAATGCAGGGTCTCATATAGCACATCATGTCGTCGAACTGTTCTTTTTCGATGCACGGAGGAACCAAATTTTCGCAGCCTCCGCAAATGGCCCTTTCAGGCTCGGTATAGGTGCACCTGAGCTGACAAGCCGGGCAAATATACATACACGCGCCGCAGAGGCGACACACTTCAGACTGGATGTCAAACGGCGTGCCGATGCTCCGGTTTTCGCCCCGTCCGCGAAACCCGATTGCCTTGGCCATCATCTGTTCCTCACACATCCGCACGCACAGCCCACAGAGGATACAGTCCTCATGCTCCTGCTTGAACCGCTGCTGGCGTATCCCATGCGCCGCAGCTAAGTCTTGGATCGTCTTTGACTGCGGGCACGAGGCCAACAGGAGTTCCAGGATCATCTTGCGCGCCTTGATCACCCGCGAGGAGGCCGTTCTGACTTTGAGTCCTTTCTCGACGGGATACGTACACGATGAGACCAGCTTCGCCTTTGGCCCTTCCCCTATCTCCACGACACAGAGTCGACAGGCACCGTAAGGAGAAAGCCCGTCCTTGTGGCACAGGGTTGGGACAGTGATCCCCATGAATCTTGCCGCTTCGAGCACGGTCGTGCCTTCCTCGACTGAGACATTCATCCCATTAATGGAAAGAGTAATCACCGCAGACTTCCTCCTCTGGAATCCAGGCCGTTACTTCACGTCCACAGCTTCAAACGTGCAAACGCTTTTACACCCTCCGCATTTGACACACCTGCTTTGGTCGATGACGTGACGCTCCTTCTTCTTCCCCGATATCGCCCCCTCCGGGCACGCCTGCAGGCAGAGCATGCAACCCGTGCAGTTCTCATTAATCGTGTAGGTGATAAGCTCCTTGCATACACCCGCCGGGCATCGGTTGTTCTTGATGTGCTCGAGATACTCGTGGCGGAAGTACCGGAGGGTCGTAAGAACGGGGTTTGGCGCAGTCTGCCCCAGGCCGCACATCGCCGTGTCCTTCACTGCTTGAGCCAGCTCCTCCAAGAGGTCGAGGTGTGCAAGAGTTCCCTCTCCCCTCGAAATCCCGTTAAGTATCTCGTACATTCGCTGGGTGCCTTTACGGCAGGGGAAACACTTGCCGCATGATTCATCTTTCAGGAAATTCATGAAATACTTGGCGATATCGACCATGCAGGTATTCTCGTCCATAACAATCATGCCACCGGATCCCATGATAGATCCCGCCCGTGTCAAGCTTTCGTAGTCGATGGGCAGATCGAACATGTTTGCCGGGATACACCCGCCGGAGGGCCCCCCTGTTTGCACTGCCTTGATCCTTGCCTTTCCCACCGGTCCGCCGCCAATGCCATCAATGATCTCCCTGATGGTGATGCCCATGGGCACCTCCACTAACCCGGTATTCTTGATCTTGCCGACTAGGCTAAATATCTTGGTACCTGAGTTGTTTTCCGTTCCGACCTTCGAAAACTCGAGAGCGCCACGCTCGATTATGACCGGGATGTTTGCCCAAGTCTCTACATTGTTGATCGCCGTAGGCTTCCCATCGATGCCTTTCTCGACCGGAAAGGGTGGACGCTGACGCGGCTCGCCCATTTTCCCTTCTATGGATTGTATCAACGCCGTTTCCTCGCCGCACACGAACGCGCCGGCACCCCTTACGAGGGTAATCTCGAAGGAAAATCCCGTTCCCAGGATGTTCTCACCCAAAAGTCCGAGATCTCGAGCCTGTCGAAGGGCGATGATAAGGTGCTTAATCGCTAGTGGATATTCATTGCGCACGTAAATTACTCCCGCCGTGGCCCCCGTACCATATGCGCCTATAAGCATCCCCTCGATGATGCTGTGTGGATTTCCCTCCAGAATACTTCGGTCCATGTACGCGCCCGGGTCCCCTTCGTCCCCGTTGCAAACAAGGGTCTTGGCTTGCCCATTCGACTGTTTCGCCAACAACTCCCACTTGAGGCCCGTCGGGAAACCGGCGCCGCCCCTGCCGCGAAGCTCAGAAGCCTTTATCTCCTGAACCACCCATTCAGGACTTCTGTGAACGAGCACCTCGCTTGATGCGGAATAACCACCATTTTCAATGTAGTTGTAAATGCGAATGGGATCGACCTTCTCATTTCGCGCCAGGATAGTTCGAACCTGCCTCTTGAAGAACGGAATGTCGCCCTTCTTCTCCACTGGAACTCCGGTTTCCGGCTCAACGAACAGCAAATCCTCCAGCACTTCTCCTCTGGCAACGGCTTCGACGATCCGTACCATATCGTTAGGCCCAACCCTTGGGTAGAAAATACCCCGTGGCTCAATGAGGAGCGATGGCTCCATTTCGCAGAATCCGTGACAGCCGGTGATGCGCAGTTGGACTTTCTCCGTCAGTTCCCTGGCAAGAAGCTCCCTTTTCGCTACCCGGATGAGGCCATTGGCACCACTCGCCTGTCCGCAGGTACCCGCTGGAATAATGATGGTAGGGATGTTCAGGTCACGGTCGGCAATCATACGCTCCTGCAATTCCTTGAAGTCATCAATTGATTTAAGTCTTTCCATGGACATACCCTGTTCCTGATTTGCTCAAGGGTCTTTCAGATGCTCTAAACGAGAGAATCTCAGCACATCAGAAATTGACGCCATTGAGATCCAGCATGTGCTCCCTACACCCGCGGCGCGAGCAGATCTGCATCATCCCCCCCCGGCGAACAATCATTGGCACCATCGGTGCCCCACACTGAGGGCAGTTGAAGGAAGCGATGAGCTCAGCATGGCAATGCGGGCAGAAGAAGTGAACGACCGTATCCATCGGTGTTTCGTATTCAGAGGTAAAATTGTAGCTGCCATAGAGACAGGAGAGTCTGAGCCAGCCATGCTCGTCATTAAAAGAAATGGTTACCCGAACTGACGGGTAATCGTCGATGAGATTGTCTTGGTCCATCAGGCTGTGATTGCACCGCGAGCAGTGGACCTCAATAGGGAATACACTCTCGTCCGTCTTGGCCTCGACTGTATCAAGCCCAACACGAGCTTTCTTGAGTATGTGCTTGACTTTTCCCGTGTTAACGTTGGCAAAGTAGTGGCCATCGACAACAACCATTGGTCCCAGCGCACATGCGCCCAGGCAATTCACGGTCTCAAAGGTAAATTCATTATCCGGGGTCGTCTCCCCGGCCCTGATTCCCAGTTGGCGCTCGAACTCTCCGGCGACGATTGGTGCCGCTCGGACATGGCAGGCCGTACCCATGCACACCGAGATGAGGTGCCTTCCCCTGGGCTTCAGGCTAAATGACTTGTAAAATGTTGCGACACCGAATAGGTCAACCAGGGAGCGCCCTGTTTTCTTGGCCACGATCCTTAGCGCACTCTCAGGGAGATAACCAAACTTAGCCTGGATATCTTGGAGGGTTGAGATAATTCCACCCCGATCGTTATTATGCTTTTCCACGATTCTTGCGATAGGTTTCGCCTTCATGTGTTCCCTCTGAGGCTGGGTGCCTGGCAGAATGGCCGGACACAGTCATTCTATTCGTACTCTTCGCAGTGCCATACGCCGCCTTCTGGTCTGGGATACCTGCATGTTTCACGGTGCTCGCAATTAACGCACAAACCCGCATGTCTCCCCGGACTTTCGCCCTCGACAATCGATTTAAGAGGGGACACCGTTGGAGGCGAGAAGTTCACGGGGGCGACTTCAGGCTCGAAATCGCAGCAGTCCCAAACTGGCTGCAACGGCACTCTCCTGTACCCACAGGTTGAGGCATTCACACAGGTCGAACAGAGACCACCGTATTCCCTGAGCTCTTCGATTCCGATTTTCCGAACCTCCACGCTGGCACCTTTTTCCAATTGTGAAATTTCTTCGCTCAAATTCTGGTCGAGCTGAAACGCGCCTTTTCTCATATTTCGTTCAACCTTTGACATGAAACCTTCCCTCCCATTGACATGCCCACTTTCCGTTCGTTTAATCGATGGAATTCACTTCCACCTGCAGGGGGGGGCAGTATCTCCGCGACATCCTTGAGATCACAAAGCCGGGTAGGAGTTTGGCCACGGCACCCCCCTAAGTAATCGACATTTCTTTAATGGGCGCTTAATAGGGTTCGGACAGTTCGTATTTATCTAAGAGCAACGTCCATGCCAGTAGTGGATCTACCCAATCGCCGGCCTATTTTTGTTCCGCTGAGGCGATGCGAAAACAGTTCAAAATGAGATTATGTTACTGAAAATAAAAGGCTTTTCGAAAAGGCGGGCCTTCGGGTTAGGCGCTTCTCTATCTCGTCATGATCACTGAAAATGCGGAGGGAATGGCGAGGAGATCTGAACCAGTGGAGAGAATTTACTCGGTTGGTGACTTACCGTTATTCCCCTTCCTCGGGCTTCAGCTTTTCTCGCAACGTCTTGCGGTCAATTCCGAGTATCCTTGCCGCTTGTGTCTTGTTGCCATCCACACTTGCAAGGACATTACCAATGTATTCGGCTTCCACTTCAGCCAGGGTTCGGTTCATACCTGTTTCCCGCAGGGCCGAGAAACGCATGAGCGAAGGGAGGTCGGGAACCTCCACGAGTTCCCCATCGGTCATGACCACAAGACGTTGGATCACGTTCTCCAGCTCTCTGACATTACCAGGCCAATAGTAGTTTCTGAGAACCTGTAAAGCCTTGTCGGAAAACCGAGGCGTTGGCTTGCCCAATTCGCCGGCAAACTTCCCTGCGAAATGACGGATCAACAGGAGAATGTCGTTCCCTCTCTGTCGCAAAGGAGGTATAGCAATGGTAATCACGTTAAGGCGAAAGAACAGATCCTCGCGGAAAGCCCCCTTCTTCACCAGGCTGAGCAGATCCTTGTTGGTCGCAGCGAGAATCCTCACGTCTACCTTCCGCATCCGCCTCGCTCCGACCATGCAGATCTCCTTATCCTGGAGCACGCGGAGGAGTTTTACCTGCATGGAGGGACTGGTATCGCTGATCTCGTCGAGGAAGATCGTGCCCCCATCAGCAGTTTGAAAGAAACCCGCCCGGGATTCATTTGCTCCAGTAAACGCTCCTTTCACATACCCAAAAAGCTCGCTTTCGAGCAATTGCTCAGGGATGCCTCCGCAGTTTACCGGCACAAATGGTGCAGGACCCCGCGGGCTATTGTAATGAATGGCCCTGGCCACGAGCTCCTTGCCAGTTCCGCTTTCCCCCGTAATGAGGACGGTGGCCGAAATTGGCGACACCTTTACAATAGCCTCAAGAACCTTCCGCATTTCCGCAGACTCCCTCAAAATACCATATGTATCTCGAGGCAGCTGACGCACCTTGGACAGCCCGGCCCGGCGCGCATCGAGTTTATCGAGGGCTCGTCGGACAGCGGAAAAGAGCTCCTCATCGGTAAAAGGTTTTGGGAGATACTCTTCAGCCCCTGTCTTGACTGCCTGGACCGCCCCCTCCACCGTGGCGTAACCAGTGATCATCATGACCTCGGTTTCCTTGAGATTTTCGCGGACGTGCCTGACGAGATCAAGGCCGCTTACTCTGGGCATCTTCAGGTCCGTTATTACTAAGTCGATGGGCGTTGCGTCAAGAATCTTGATCGCCTCAACCACACCCGGAGCAGCCAATACCCTGTACCCCTTCGATGTCAAGTTTCTCTGGAGAACTTCCAGTGTATTAGGTGCGTCATCTACAATGAGTATGCGCTCTTTTTCAAGCGAACGTGCCATCCCCGTCACTCTCCTTTAGGTCATGTGGTCCCGCCAAGGGAAGCCAAACCTCAAACCGCGTGCCACGGTTGAGTTCGCTCTCAACCTTGATAGTACCCCCATGCGAAGCTATAATTCCGTGGGCTACAGCCAAGCCCAAGCCCGTTCCCTGGTCAACGTTCTTCGTCGTAAAGAACGGGATGAATATCTGCTTCATAACCTCCTCGCTCATTCCAATCCCTGTGTCTTCTACAATGAGCGCGACATGGCCTTCCCGCGCAAGTGTCTGTACTGTCAGTGTCCCACCTTCCGGCATTGCCTGCACCGAATTGACTACCAGATTGACCAGAACTTGGTTCAATTGTCCCGGATCGGCCGTGATCTCCGGGAGGTCCGGTGAAAGCGAGCGCACCAATTCAATCCCCTCTCTTGCACAGCGGGCCTCGAGTAAATAGAGACCATCTGCAACAACCTGATTGAGGTCGACGTGTGTCTTTCGCGGCGGCATTTGGCGGGCAGATAACAGAAGCTTTTTGATGACTTCCCGTGCGTGCAGAGATGCTGAGATTATCTGCTCGATGTCTTTTAGAGCCTGTCTGGGCAGCCCCAGGCATTTGTTCGCAAGTTGGGCAAATCCCAGGATATTGCCCAGTGGCTCATTCAGCTCGTGGGCCACGCCTGCGGCAAGTTGTCCGAGGGTGGCTAATCGGTCGGCATGCCTGAGCTGATCCTGGAGCTGCGACTTGTCCTTCTCGGCCTCTCTCCGTTCAATGATCAGCGCCAGCTGTTTGGCCACAGCATCGATCAAGCTTCGCTCCTCTTTGAGAAACGGACCTTCGTCAAGTTCTGGCTTGTTCCCGGTGTAGACTACCTCGACGACGCCCCGCTTCTTGCCATTCACAAAGATATCCGCAGATTGCTTCTGCCGGACCTCTTGAAAACCGGAAGTTGCGTAAGGGATCCCGTCCAAAACAATTCTGCCCATGGCGAACTCCGGATATTGCCAGGCTCGAGGAAGAAGTTCAACAATGGATTGCAGTATCCCCTCCAAAGATATATCTGGCCGCTCTGCTAACTGCGCTATACCGTACAGGCACGTCAGTTCCTTGACCCGCTCGTGAGAAGCCGCCTGCACGCGCTGATTCACCAGGGCGATTCCCAGGTTTTGGGCGATACCTTCGTAAGATGCTATCTCATCTTCGGTGAAGTAGTCCCCCTGCTTGCTCTTCAATTGCAAGAGGCCGATTTTTTCGTTGCCAAACAAAAGCGGAATCAAGGCGAGCGACTTAAAATCGCCGCCGATGAAAAAGTCATGAGCACGCTTTTGCTCCTTGGATCCCGGATAGCAGGCCAGCGGAATTTCAGTATGTCCTGTCCAGAAACTCCCCTTCTTTGTGAAGAAGGGCAATGAAGGATCAAAGCGACCGTAAAGAAGGCAATTGCATAGCCGTTCAAGGTCTGAGTTTTCCCGCGAGCATGAAATACCCGCGCCCCCACCATTTCCCACCGGGGGAACCATTTCGAACCGAAAAAGTTGTCCGGCGTGCCCTCTGGACTCATAATGGGAGTAATCTTCCCCATCCTTCAACCACAGTTCAACCGCATCACACTCAGAGAAGTTCAAGAGCATCTTCGAGACTTCTCGCAAGAAGTCGATTGTCGGAGCCCCACGGTTCGCATAGTGCAATATCCGGTCTGATAGACCACGAAAGTCCTCAGCCACTTTGGGGCGGGAGCCAAAGGTTTCAATTCGCTTTGAGCGTCTCATCTTTGTTGTTCCATCAGTGAAAGCGTAACACAACCACGAAACGGCCCGCTTCTCAGTGCCATTTTCTGTATAATAGCCATGGCATTTTCCTGGGGATTCTGGCTCAGCTCAAAGGATTCCCGAGGGGCCTTTTGGCAGTTGCGATTAGCGGGAGCAATCTTTAAATGAGGAAACCAATGGCCCTCATTTCATCTGCCTGTAGGACGATCGTCTTAAAGGTACCAACCGGAGAAATATGTGTCAAGCGAAACCTAACGCAACCTTGGAAACTATGATACTCAAGGGTTATCCGATTCTAAGACGATACGGTCAGGATTTGGGTAGCTAGGGCGTCAAATTTCATGATCTCACAATGATATTCGCGGGAAAGGAAGATTCTCCTTATGCTGACGATTGCTGTCATGTGAATGCGGAAGGATATAAAATATACAGAAATCGCTTATTTAACCAAGAACTTCATCGCAGGCTTTAATGCAGACACCGCACGTCAATCCGGCCTTGCGATACGCCTGGCAGGCGAATTTGTTCATGGAGTAAGTCGCATCCGATTGTGGCAGCTTTAGGGCTTCTGCTGGACATTCCCGAATGCAGGCATCACAGTCGATGCAATAATCCTTGTTCGATACCGGAAAGGCTTCCAAGGAAGCTTCAGTCAGCAGGCAAGCTAATCTCACCCGGGGCCCATAATCAGGCGTTATGAGCAAGCTGTGGCGCCCGAGATTTCCCAATCCCGCCGATTGTGCTGCATGTTTATACGAAAATATGGCCGTCAAAAATCTCTGATCAGTTGGGCATCCCGCAGCAGGCAAGGGTAAAGATCGGTACCCGTCTTTCCGGAACAAACCAGCTAACTCGTAAACGGCCCTGTTCAATCGACCATTTATGTAGTCACCATGGGGACCCAGTAGGTCGCCGTATTCAGCTTCTCCAGCTCCCTTATGAGGCCCCAGTAAAGCAACCACCTCCCTGTAAATTTCCTTGCCCACGACCACCACGGACTTTGCCCCCGGCAAAAGAGAAGTGGCCGTGTCTCTTAGCTTCGTCGAAATTGGAATCTCAACAGAAGCCACACCGAGCAGATCAACATCCAACTTGGTCTTCATTTCCTGCAAGAAACCCTGGTCAAATGTTCCCATCTTTTTCTCCTTTCAGGAATAATTTTCAACAGCAGCAATCACACCACGATTATGGATTATATAGCACTCTTGATACTCTTTTCCATCTCTCAAATCTTTACTGACAATATCTCACCCACCGTTTAATCACCGAGCAGTCTTTTCATTGACGAACACACTTGCCCCTTCGCTACAATGCTCTTTGGTCTGTTTCCCGAAATGACCCGAGATCTTCGGAAAAGTCGCTCTTCGCCACAAGGGGCTGTTGCCCAAAACCCATTCCGCTCACCGAAAATAATTTTTGACCATTCTAAAGTTCGCTTCACTGCAAATCCAAAACTCGCCCTTTGGGCTCAGACAGTTGGATTTGCGGCCGTTTCGCTTCGCTGAGAATGATGAGCTCGTAAAAAGTCAAAAAATGGGACGGCAAAGTAAAAAGCTCCAAATGCAAGGCTTGTGAATCTTGAGGAGTGAGGCGTACTTACCAGTACGCCGCAATGA
>JGI24422J19971_10002697_pt1 | contig 11027 bp, 8 predicted proteins | sample DeeMarSWOR152_54_FD_19971 | JGI IMG/M metagenome (IMG submission 19971)
GGCGATGTGCCGCAGGTTGATGCGCACGTTGTAGGCCGCCGCCTGGGCTCCCGCCTGCGCCATGTGTGCCCCGGTCCCCACATCGCTCACCATCTCGGGATCCGCCAGTTCCGCCATCTCCTTGCACAGCACCAGAGCGTCCCGGCACAGCCTGACGGTGCCGAGCGGAACTCGCGTGGCGGCCTTGTATCCTTCCTCCAACGCCTGCGCACGCTCCGCCCGCTCAGCCTCGGTGTCCTTGGGCATGCGCATGGCCTCGATGACGGCATCGAAGGCTCGCGTGTCCTCGTCGACAGCGGCAATCAGGGCGTCCTTGACCTGCTGAGCACGCTCCGCGATCGAGCACAGCTGCTCGTAGTGCGGATCGAACTCGCCTTTGCCGACCGACAGGTTGGCGACCATGCCCGCCAGCGCACCGCCCAGTGCTCCGGCGAGTGCTGCCACCGAGCCGCCGCCGGGGGCCGGCGTGTCCCGCGACACCTCGTCCACGAAATCGAAGGTCGGACGTAGGACCAACGGGCCCTCGACCTGCGGCATCCCGAGCACCTTCTCCTCGGCCTCGAACGGTGCGACATCCCGCAGACCCATCGACTGAATGGCGGCCTCCACGAGATCGGGCACCGGGACACCGGTCGACTTACGCATCCGCCTCAGGTAGAAGACGGCGGCGCGTCGCATCGCCTCGTAGGGTACCACGCCGACGATCTCCGATCCCGTCACCACGATCCCCCGCTTGCGCGCCTCCTCGCGGGCCGCCTCCAGAACCTCGTGCGGAGGGCTCACGTTGTAGTTGGTGAGGTTCATGCTGATCTGGGCTTTCCTGTACTCATCGATCACCCAGCCGATCCCTTTCACGTGTGTGAACATGCCGTCGGTGAACACGGGACCGCTGGGATGGTCGGGGTCGATGCCCAGATCCTCGTAGCGCTTGCGTAGATCGCCGCCGTGGATGTCCCGGTAGTGCTTTTCCAGCGCCTCGAACGAATCCGCGACGAAGTCGCAGGGGCCACAGGGATACGCGCCGTCCTCCGGGAAGTAGACCACTTCGCCCTTGTAGTAGAACGGCTCCGTGTTACCCCGCCGCTTCCAACGGCCCCGCTCACGAAGCACGTAGGCGATCTCGTTGGCATAGCGCCGGTCCGTGGTGTTGAGGTCGATGTTGTAGGCGATCAAGAACTCGCGCGCACCCACTGCCGTGGCGCCAGCCGTTGGGTTGAAGGCCGCAGGGCCGAAATCCGGCTTCCACTCCGGGTCCTTCAGTCTGTCGGCCAGGCCCTCATACTCACCGGCCCGGACTCGCGCGAGGTTCCTGCGCTCAGGGCGCGTCGCCGCATACTCATACAGGTAGACCGGGATGCCCAGCTCGGCACCGATGCGCTGTCCCACGCTGTGCGCGATCTGAACGCAGTCCTCCATCGTTACACCGGACACCGGCACGAACGGCACGACATCGGTGGCACCGAAGCGCGGATGCGCACCCCGGTGCTGCTGCATGTCAATCAGCTCGGAAGCTCGTTTGACGGCACGGAACGCGGCCTCGGCGACACCCTCCGCTGAACCCACGAACGTCACCACCGTCCGGTTCGTATCCCTGCCGGGATCGACATCCAGCAGCCGAATGCCGGCTACTGCCTCGATGGCGTCCGTGATCTCTTTGATCAGCGCGTCGTTTCGGCCTTCAGAGAAATTGGGTACGCACTCGACGATTCGCTCCATGCTTCCGCTCTCTCATGTTGGCTTGGGTTCTGAGTTGGGAATCCAGATGCCGGGCTCAGCCCGGCTCGCTGGAGGCGCCGATGAGCCGGTCGATCTCACGCAAGATCGTCGCGGTAGCGAAAGGCTTCGCCAAGAAGTGGGCCTGCAGCGAATCGATCGCTTCCACAACGTCCTGCGCGGGATGTCCTGTGATCACGATAGCAGGCACATCGGACAACTTGGGATCGGCTCGAAACTCGCGCAGCACGACCAGCCCGTCCATACCCGGCACCTGGATATCCGTGAGCACGAGATCGGGCGCGCGCTCACGCGCCATCTCCAGTCCCGCCTCTCCGCCTGCTGCCTCGAGGCAGGCGTAGCCGGCACGCCGCAAACCACGGGCGAGGCCCGTACGGACCGCCGGATCGTCTTCAATCAGCAGGATCACCGGCCGCCGCGGGCCGGCAAGCAGTCGGTTCGCTTCCGCTACCAGCGCATCAGCGTCCCCCACGATCCAGCCATCCGCCCCGTAGGCCACGGCCTGGGCAGCATCACCGCCCGAGCCCACCAGCAGCGCAGGTATGTCCACGCTGGCGGGCGAACCTCTCAGCCGCTGCAGGAACTCCAGGCCGTGCATGTCCTCCAGCTCCAGGCCAGTCACGATGAGACTCGCGCTACCCTCCCGCGCCTTCTCCAGCCCCTCCGCGCCGCACGACGTCACTAAGACCTCCCAACCTTCTTCTTCGAAGTGCGCTTGGAAAAGCCGCTGCAAGTCGGGATCCCTTTCCACCAACAGCACGGACCGCGGCCCGGCGGCCAGCGGCACCGCTACGCGAGCCTCCGGCCTCGCGTGGGCGATTCGCAATCGTACGAAGAACTTCGATCCCTGGCCCTCATCGCTCTCCGCCCAGAGGTGGCCGCCGAACTGCTCGACGATGCTGCGACAGATGGCGAGGCCAAGACCCGCACCGCCGTACTTCCGTGTGGCGCCGCGCTCGAGTTGGCGAAACTTGTCGAAGACGGCTTCCAGCTGCTCCGCCGGTATCCCTGGTCCCTGGTCGGCGATCTCCACGACCGCCTGATCGCCCTGCTCCCACCAGCGCAGCCCCACACGCCCTCCGGCCGGCGAGAACTTCACGGCGTTCGACAGCAAGTTGACGATCACCTGCTGCAAGCGGTCGGCATCCGCCATCACCAGCGTGGCTGCGGGTGACTCCTCAACCTCAAGCCTCACCTCGCGCTCCTGCGCGAATCCCGCCACCGCGTCGACCGCCCGTACACCCGCTTCCTTCACCGAGATCGGTACCAGCTTCGTCACTACGCGACCGCTCTCGATCCTCGAAAGATCCAGCAGATCATCGACCAACCGGATCAACCGGTCGAGATTACGGAGTGCGATCTCCAGCAGTTCACGGGTCTCCGCCGACACCGTACCGGCCGCTCCTCGCAAGAGCAGACCGAGCGACGTTTTGACCGACGTGAGCGGGGTCCGTAGTTCGTGGCTGACGAGAGAGACGAATTCACTCTTCGCCGCCTCCAGTTCCGCCTCCCGGGTAATGTCCCGATAGAGAACCAGTTGGCCCAGCACGTCACCCTCGCTTCCCCGCACTGTCGTCACCGTCCGCTGGCAGACGAGCCGCCGCGGGAAGTGGAACTCGACGCGATCGCGCAGCGACCCGCTGCCACGCAGCAACGCGGATACCTGCGCGGCCAGGTCAGCTGGATCCGCGAAGGAACGCGCCAGTACGCGGTTGATTTCTTCCAGCGGGGCTCCGAGGATCACCTCGCGGGGAAGCGCAAGCAGCTCCGCCATGGGGCTGTTGGCATAGGCCACGCGCTCGTTGCTGACCATGAGGATGGCGGCATCACTCGCATCGATGAGCGACTCCAGCCGCTTGCGCTCCGACTCGACGTGCGCGTGCTCGCGGGCCAGTGCCTCACGCTGCTGCTCGATCGTGGCAAGCAGCTTCGAGTAATACAGCGAGGTGGCGATCTGTCGCCCGAGGAGAACGGCGAGCTCGAGATCATCGTCGCCGTAAGTCTCCGACTCCTGCGCACCGAGGTTGAGCGTACCGATGACCTCACCGCCAACGTGCAGAGGCACGATCAGTGCAGAGACCCTCTTCTCATCGTCGGTACGGATCCCTTGGGTGCCCTCGAACGAACCGAGGCGCATGGCTTTGCCGGTCCGAATCGCCTGGCCGGTCAGGCCGCGCTCGATGGGATAGGCACCCTCCGCGTCGGTGAAGCCACCCTGCGCAGCATCCCAGAGCGTATGCAGGTAGTAGGCCCGGCGATCCTCGGAAACGAGCACCACGCTCGCCCGCCGGAACTCCAGAACCCGCCGCAGCTTCTCGATCGCCGTTCGGAAGATCTCATCCAGGTCGAAGGTGGTGTTGATGAGCGATGCCAGCTCGGCAACCACCTCGAGACGTGCCGCCCACAGGCCGTGAGAGTCCGCGCCCGCTTTCATCCCGTCCCACCATCCTCAGTTCGCGAGGCGAACTCCCGCACCGCCGCCGTCAGCCGCTCCAGAACCTCGAACGCGGCGGCAACTTCGGCGGCCGCTAGCGCACCGTCCTCGCACCAGCGTAGACCGAATTCCGCAAGGCTCGCAGCCGGCTCGACCAGCTCGTCCGCCTCGAAGGACGGGGCGGCTCCCTTCAGCGAGTGCGCGGCGCGATGAAAGCTCTCCGCTGCCCCATGTTCGTAGCCACGAGCCAGCTCCTCGAGCGCGGCACGCATCCTCTCCAGGCGGTCCGCCAGCCCCTCACGGAACTCGCGCCGGATCTCCTCCAGCTGCTCATCAACAGCCCGCAGTTCATCAGGTGTCGACGTGGACACTCAAGTCCCCTCCCCCTCACAGAGCGCGCGCAACTCGCTGGCTAGCTGGTCCGGATCGAACGGTTTCACGACCACGCCTGCCGCACCGGCCGCTTCCATCCTCGCCCTGTCGAGTTCCTTGCGTGCCGTCAGAAAGACAACCGGAATATCCGCCGTCTGCGGATCCTGCTTGAGACGTCGGCAAACCTCGTAGCCATCCATCCCCGGCATCATGATGTCGACCACCGCCACGTCGGGTCTGGCGTTACGCACCGCCTCGATCCCCTCAGTCCCGTCGGCCGCCGTCGCCACTCCCAGCCGGCCGTGAATTCCAGGGTCAGTTTCACCAGCTTGCGGAGGTCGGGGTCATCGTCGATCAGAACGACTCGGAAGGCGTCTTCCACAGGCATCCAGTATAGCGGCAGGGTCGGGGGCTGGTGAGCCGGGCTTGTGTAAGTTCAACAACTGTCGCTAAATATTGCATTCATGATACCGAAAGTCTACATCCTGGACGACGATCTCACTTACGCCAAGCTGCTGGCCGCCAACCTGGGCAAGGCTGGCCGCTTCCGAAACGAAGTCTTCGACAACCATCAGGCGCTCTTCGAGCGCCGCAGCGAGGAGCCGCCCGACGCGGTGATCACCGACCTCGTGATGCCGGGCCTCAGCGGCATCGAGGTCACACGCCGCCTGCGGGTCTCCGATCCCCACCTCCCGATCTTCGTCCTCACCGCCCACGGTGATATGGCAACTGCCATCGAGGCCCTCAAGGCCGGTGCCAACGAGTACCTCACCAAGCCCGTCAACATGGACGAGCTCACCACCCTGCTGAAGCGCGCGCTCGACGAGCGGCCGCTGCGGGAGGAGGCCGCCTCGATCCAGAAAGTGCGGGAAGCGGAATTCTCGGTGCGGGCGATCCTGGGCAGGCACCCCAGGATCGAAGAGGCCCGCTCCTTCGTGCGGCGCATCGCCGAGATTCCCCGACCCACGGTGCTACTGCTGGGCGAGAGTGGAACCGGGAAGAACCTGGTGGCTCGCGCCATCCATTACTCCAGCCCTCATTGTGCAGGGCGCTTCGTCGAAATCAACTGCTCCGCCCTACCCTCGCAGTTGCTCGAGGCCGAGCTGTTCGGCTACCAGAAGGGCGCGTTCACCGACGCCCGCGAGTCCAAACGCGGATTGATCGAGGTTGCCGACGGCGGAACCCTTTTCCTCGATGAGATCGGCGACCTATCACGCGAGCTCCAAGCCAAGTTGCTCAACTTCTTGGAATCGAGAAGATTCCGGCGCCTGGGTGGCACCGACGAAATCGAAGTCAGCCAGCGCATCATCACGGCGACTAACCGAGACCCTGAGGAGCTGGTGCGCCGTGGCGAGTTCCGCACTGACCTCTACTACCGGATCAGCGTCGCCACGCACGCGCTGCCGCCGCTGCGCGAAATCAAGGAAGACCTGCCGCTTTTCGCCGAGCATTTCCGCGAGGTTTTCAACCGGGAGTTCCGCAAACAGGTCGGCCGCATCAGCCCCGAGGCCCTCGAGATTCTCAGTAACTGGGAGTGGCCCGGGAACGTCAGGGAACTCAGGAACGTCATCGAGAGGGCCATGATTTTCGCCGATGGCAGTGAGCTCACGCCCGCCGACCTCCCCGAACTCGGCTCGATCGAGGTCCAGATGGCGCCCGCAGAGACCGAGACAACGGACGCGTTCAGGGTTCCTGCAGGTCTCAGCTTGGCCGAGGCCGAGAAGGAGTACATCCGGCAAACGCTCGCGGCGTGCGGCGGCAGCGTGCAGCGCGCCGCCGAGATCTTGGGCATCTCCCGTAAGAACCTCTGGGAAAAGCGGAAGAAATACGGATTGCTCGACTGACGGCGCGCCCGCCAGACCAGGGTCCCCCGTCAGCCGAAGACCATCAGGCCTCGACAAGGTTACGCGAGGCGTTACCCAAGGGTAACGACCCGCCGGCCGCCGGGAAGCCCCCAGCCCGTAAGACGCTGTAATTTAAACACTTAGGCTCTCAGGTACACTGGCACGCGGCCTGCCCATCGGGGACGGCGCGCCCCGCCTTCTCACCCCGCCAACGGAAGAGGAGAGCCCCATGCTTCTGCGCTGCCCACACTGCCGGAGGACTGGAGAGCACGTGCGCAGCGACTTCTTCGGTGACTGGGTCGTCTGCCCCGTCTGCGAGCTGCCCTTCGCCTGGCGCGAGGCGGATGCAGGAGGTGACGGAGTGGGCCCGCCGCAGCATGGCCCTAACGGCACCGGCAAGAACCGAAGCCGCAGCCAGCGCGATCCAAGCCACAGCAAACGGTGAGATGAGGCGTTCACGACTTCACCGCCGCTACTCTACGGTCTCGGCCGCGGGCGCAGCTGCCCTCGGGGAGGACACCGATCCCTCCTCCATCGGTACCAGCTCTGCTCGGATCCAGCGAGCTGGCTCCAGGTGGAGCTGCGCCGCGGCCTTGAGATCGAGAAGCGCGAGCCCCAGCCGGCGATACTCCGCTATCTATCATCCAGCACTACCCGGCGCCGCGGCCCGGCTCTCCACCGGCCCTGATGCCTGGAACCGCTTCGATAGGTGGACAACGCAGAATCCGAAGCTACTCCAGACCCGCGGCGCCGGCATCAAATGGACAAGACCCCGATGATCTCAAGCCGGCAGCAAAGGGGCAATGAGCAGGCCGCACTGGTCCGCAGTACGACCACCCACGCACCAGCGGGGTTGGCCTTCCTCGCCTGGCACGTGACAGCGCTGACGAAGCTGGCCGTCGATCACTACCGCTGGTTGCTCCTGATGATCCCGCTGTACGCGTTGGTCACTTATGGTGTATCCGCCTGGCCGCTCGCTGCCGGACTAGTGGCGGCAGTAGCCGTCTACAACATGATCGCGTCAATAGCGGAGCGCCGCTGGTCGGACTGGGCGGCGAGTCGAGCGCTCTATCTCCGCTGCGTCGAGATCGGTCTCATCTGCATCGGTCTGTCGCTGCTCTACCTGCAAGGCGACAGCCTCCAAAATCAGTTCTACTACGACGGCTTCTACGCCATCTTCGTCGCTCTGGCCGGCGTCAGCGGCGGCCGCAAGGGCGTCTTCTACTCCGCACCCCTGGCGGCGTTGGCCGTGGCTGTTGGGCAAGTGATGCTCGCCCCTGAGATCCCCGTGATACTCTCCTGGGCCGGGATCGAGTACTGGGTCAGTGTGGCTCTCTACGCGGGTTCGTTCGGTCTCTTCTTCGTGGCGATCGGGCTTCTGGCTTACCTCGCCAGCGATATCGAGTTACAGCGCGTGCTCAGCGATGCCGGTTTCGGCAACGGCAACACAGCGGCCTCGGTGGCCAACTCGCAGGACCCCGCAGACCGCAGGCAGTTCGTCGAAACCGCCGCCCACCGCGAACGACTTGCCACCGTAGGTGAGGTAACCGCCCAGGTCATCCATGGGCTCGCCAGCCCACTGACGGGTATCGCCACGATCATCGACTACCTGCTTGATACGCCCGGCGAGGTTCAGCGCGACTCGCTCGAACTGATCAAGAGCGAAGTCGAGCGCGCCTCGGCCTATGTGCGTGAGCTGCTGTTCTTCACGCGCCGCGATGCCGCTGGCCCCGCGGTACCACTGAACGAGGTGCTGAACCGTGCCGTTCGCCTCTTCGCACTGAAGAACCGAGACAACCGTATCGAGATCGTCAAAGAGCTAAGCCCCGAACCGATTTCCATCCCAGGCAAACCCATTCAGATAGAACAGATCGTCCTCAACCTGCTCGAAAACGCACACTATGCGATGGAGGGCCGCAATGACAGGCTCATCATGATTCGGACACGTGTCGACGGTGAGCATGTCGCCCTCGAGGTCTCGGACAACGGCTCCGGCATTCCAGTTGAGATTCAGGACCGCATATTCGATCCGTTCTTCACCACGAAGGAACCCGGTTTGGGGACGGGGCTCGGCCTCGCCATCGTCGAGGGTATCGTCCGCGACTGTGGCGGCTCGATCACGGTGCGCTCCAGCCCGGGCGCTGGCACCACGTTCAGCATCCGCCTCCCGCTGGACGGCCAAGACTTCCCAAGCTCCTGAGGCCGAGGCGAGCTCTCCGACGTTCCGCACCTGTAGCTCCAAAGTCTCTCCCTCTCACCACTACACCAGCGGCAGAGCCGCCGCCCTGCTCATCTGAAACCGGCGACCTGCCGGTGTCGTAGTCATCTACGTATCCCGAAATCCCTCGTAGAACTCGAACAGCGGGCCGATAACAAGATGAAGAAGCGATGGTGGGTCGCTGGCGGCATCGGCACCCTCGCCGTTGTCAGCGGAATCGTACTCTGGCCGCGCGGAAGCGACTCGGCCGCCTCCTCCCCCAGCCTGCGGACCGCCCGGGTGAGCCGCGGCGAGATCAGCGTCGTGCTCAACGAGACGGGCACGGTGGAGCCGGTGCGGCAGGTCGTGGTGAAGCCAGCCGTCAGCGGGGTCGTGCGGCGCCTGCTCGTGCGCGAAGGCGATCAGGTGACGGCCGGCGCCGTACTGGCGACGGTAGAGCCGGACCTGAGCCAGGCTCGCGCAGTGGCGGAACTCCGCTCGGCCCGGAATCGGGCCCGTGTCACGCTGGAGCAGGCGCAGCGCGACTTGGAGCAGGGGCGCGCGCTCGCCGCCTCGAACCTGATAGCACAGAAGGATCTGGACGACCGGGAGGCGGCCGCGGAACAGGCACGACTCGAACTCGAGTCGGCGGAGGAGCAGTTGCGGATTGTCGAGCAATCCGGCGTCTCGTCGCAGGTGCGGTCGCTGAACGTTGTGGCTCCCGCGGCCGGTGTCGTGATCCGGCTCGGAGCCGAGGAAGGCGAATCGGTCCTCGCGGGAACCGGCACCTTCGGTGGTGGCACGGAGCTTGTCACTGTCGCCGACCTCTCCAGCCTGATGATCGAGGCGACGGTGAACGAGGTCGATATCGGCAAGGTGGCGCTCGANCAGAGTGTGACCATCANCGTNGACGCGTATCCCAACGTGGAATGGTCAGGTCGNATCTCCCACATCGCACCCGCCGCCCGNGTCGANNAAGACACTCGAGTGCGGGTCTTCGATGTCGAGGTCGAGGTCGTCAGCCCCGACGAACGCCTGCGGCCCGGCATGACCGCCAACATCGATATCCGCGGTGAGCGCCGAGAGGATGTCCTCACCATCCCGGTCGAGGCCGTGTTCCGGCAGGACGGCGACGATGTCGTCTACAAGATGGTCGATAACCAGCCGGTTCCCACGCCCGTGANNCTCGGCCTCGTAGACATCGCGCGTGCAGAGGTCATTGACGGCGTGGCCGAAGGCGANCTGGTGGCGCTCGAGGAGCCAGCGGACACGCNAACNGGATCCTGACNATGANNAACGGCAAGAACGGNGGCGANCCGGTCNTCCGTGCTGAGCACATCCGCAAGGTCTACCGGCTCGGCAAAATCGAGGTCGAAGCTCTGCGAGGCGTGGATCTCGTGATCGAGCCAGGCGAATACGTGGCGATCGTGGGTCCATCAGGGTCGGGCAAGTCGACCCTCATGCATATCATCGGTTGCCTCGATTCACCCAGCGCCGGCGACTACTGGCTGGACGGCGAGCGTGTGTCCGAGCTCCAGGGGCGGCGGCTCGCCCGCATCCGCAACCACAAAGTCGGCTTCGTGTTTCAGAACTTCAATCTGCTCCCCCGGGTCGACATCGTCGAAAACACAGCCCTCCCACTCCGCTATACGGGCGGTATCAGCCGCAGGCAGCGGCGCGAGCGCGCCCGCACAGTCCTGGGGCTGCTGGGGCTCGGCGACCGTTTAAGGCACAAACCGGACGAGCTGTCGGGCGGTGAGCGTCAGCGGGTCGCCATCGCCCGCGCGCTGGTCAATAACCCATCGATGCTGCTGGCCGACGAGCCTACAGGCAATCTCGACTCCGACACCTCTCGGGAGATACTCAAGGTCTTCCGCGACCTGCACAGTCGCGGGCACACCATCGTCGTTGTCACCCACGACCCGAACGTGGCGTCTGAGGCCGAGCGCGTAGTCCGACTCACGGATGGCCGTGTCCGTTCATGAACCTATTCGAGTCGATCTCCGCCGGCATCGATGAGGCACGCGAGCATCGCGGCCGCACGGTTCTCAGCCTGGTCGGCCTGACCTTGGGCACGGCATCCATCATCGCGGTGCTGGCCCTGTTCGGCGGGGCCCAGAAGAACAGCGAGGACTTCCTCGCCGAGGTCGGGGGTGCCGGCAGCGTGATCGTGCGCAACGATCTGGGCGGCAAAGTCACGCTCACGCCTCGGGAAGCGGCATCGCCACAGCTTACCTGGCGGGACGTGCTCGACCTGCGCGAGGAGGCCCCGCACCTGAAGTACATCAGCGGAGCCCGCCACTGGTATCTGCGCTACACGGGTCCCCGTAACAGCTTCGAAGGCCAGGTCGTCGCCACCGTGCCGGACTACGCGGCGATCAACGACATCGAGCCTCTCTACGGGCGCTTCATCACCGAACTCGACCTCCGCCAGCGCACGAGCGTC
>JGI24422J19971_10002698_pt1 | contig 11024 bp, 10 predicted proteins | sample DeeMarSWOR152_54_FD_19971 | JGI IMG/M metagenome (IMG submission 19971)
TTGAATAACAAAAGCCGAGTTATGCTGAGCCGCCACATCGGCAGCCCTCCTTCGGAGCGTTTGCGTGATAAAGGTGGCGTCCAAAATAACCCCCTCGCCCCTACGTGCGAACTCATCTGCACTAGAGAACATCGTATCGTAAACGAGTTCCCTCTTCTTCATATTTGATGCCACCTTCTCGTCAAAAATATCCTCGCCCTTTAGTACGTCAAGCCTAATAAGGTCTGTTCTCAGGATCTTATATCCCTTAAGCTCTGCTATCACCTCTGTTGTTTCCGTTTTGTATGAGGCGGGAAGCCCGCACGCAATGAGCACTGTTTCGGGTACCAATTCCCTTTCCATAAATGCTATGAAGGGCTCTCTCATAACTGCTTTATTCTATATACGATCTTGCAAGCTGAAAATACGTCCCAGCTATCCGTGCCGCCTGTTCTCTTTCCTCTGGTGCTATGCTTTCATCATCAAGCTGGAAGCTATTCACCTTCCCTCTCACATAGGCGCGATACACCTTATAAAAGGTGAGCAGAAAATCCACCTCGGCTTCACCAGCAGCCTCTTTATAGAAGTCCCACAGTACCTGAGAGAAAGCGTGACCCCCGTGATATTCCAGGTCCATCAGGAGAAAGGCAATGTCAGCGAGAGTATCAGTATACCTGAATCGGTCGTTAAATTCAATGCAATCGAATATGGGGAGGTCTTCTGTAAGACAGATATGTTCCATGTGAAGATCCCCATGACAGTCTCGAATCCTTTTGGACCCAATCCTTTGATCGAACAGATCCGCGAACCTGCCGTAAAAATCAGCCGTCCAGTTCTTCAGGGCCTTGAAATCATTTTCCTGAATCGTTATTCCCACATACTTCTCGGTCTGGGAGAAATTCTCATCCGTGCTGATGGCAACAATTTCTGGTTCACCATAATTATCAATATCTGAACTATTTTGGGAAGTTAAGTGAAATTCTGCAAGTTTTTTGGCAAGTTTTTTCAGATGCTCATTATTGAGCTCTCCCCGAACAAACAACGATTTCATGAGCATCTCATCAGGGAGCCTTTTCATCTTGACCGCGTAATCAATGACCTTGCCCTTCCCCTTTGAGATTCTGTGCACTTCGCCATCATAGATAACGGGCAGTACATCGACATATACGTCTTTTGCTAAACGCCTGTTGAGCACCATCTCCTGCTTGCAATAGTAGTGTCTCTTCTCTAGAGTCGAAAAGTCCAGAAACCCAAAGTTGACTGGCTTCTTGACCTTATAGACGTATTCATCTGCCAGGAAAACGATGGAGATGTGGGTCTGAATAACGGAGACCCTGTCTGTCTCATCTGGTAGAGAAGCTGGATTTGCAAGGTCATCTATTACGGAAGACATCGGTGCCACCGAGCGTACGCAGTGAGCTGCCGTGAGCATACTAAAGAGGTGCGAAATAGGGGTCAAGAACAAAATGGCAAAGCCGGTTGACTTTACTTTTGATCTCATCTAATAAGGTACAAACCCGTTGGTGGGAGTGGGATGTATCCAAAAATAGTTGAGGCAGCCGAGTTCATCAAAAAAACCATTAGCACGGAGCCCCTTGTTGGGATGATTGCTGGCACTGGGCTTACGTCTATTACCGATGCCATGGAAATCGATGAAAGGATTCCCTACTCAGAAATACCTCATTTTCCCAAGGCAACGGTTCCTGGTCATGCTGGAGTTTTGGTCTGTGGACGGATTGCGGGAAAGCCAACCCTGGCGATGCAAGGAAGATTTCATCTCTACGAGGGATATACCGCTAAGGAAATAACGTTTCCGGTAAGGGTCATGGCGCTTCTAGGGGCTAAGTTTCTTTTCATCTCCAGCGCAGCCGGTGGATTGAATCCCCGTTTCAAGCCTGGAGAGTTGATGCTCGTTACTGACCACATAAATCTCACCGGCAACAACCCCCTCATAGGGCGGGATCTGGAGGAGTTCGGGTCCAGCTTTCCGGATATGACCTCTGCCTATGATAGAGATTTGATCGCGCTCGCCCGTGAGAAGGCGGTGGAGGCCGGAATTTTCATTAATCAGGGTGTCTATGCAGGTATAATGGGGCCGAGCCTTGAGACACCTGCTGAGACAAGATTCCTTCGGATGATTGGATGCGATGCGGTAGGAATGTCAACTGTTAATGAGGTCATCGCAGCTGTTCATTCCGGGCTCAAGGTATTAGCAATCGTGGCTATCACCAACATTAATCTGCCTGATTGCATGAGCGCTACCTCTATCGAAGAGGTGATCGCCAATGCTGAGAAGGCGTCTCCATCGTTGGCAAGGTTACTGACACTAATAGTTGACGGTCTGGCAAAATGAGCACGGCAGACATTCTTGTTTATAATGGAACCATCCTTACCATGGATGATCAAAAAACGATGATCCCTGAGGGATTTGTGGCCATAACGGGCAGTAAGATTAGTTCCCTGGGAAAAAAGGAGGGAAATTGTATAGATTCACACAAACGGATTGACGCTCAAGGCGGCCTGATACTCCCCGGTCTCATCAATAGCCATACCCATGCAGCCATGACCCTTTTCAGGGGCCTTGCCGATGATCTTCCCCTCATGGAGTGGTTGAATAATTACGTCTTTCCCGTGGAGGGGAAAATGGATGGGGATTTTGTAAGGGTAGGAACCCTTTTGGCATGCGCCGAGATGATACTGTCGGGAACGACGACCTTCTGCGATATGTATCTGTTTGAGGAAGAGGTAGCCCGGGCTGCCAGAGAGTCTGGAATGAGATGTGTCGTCGGAGAGGTCCTTTACGATTTCCCCTCACCCAATTACGGGTCACTGGAGAAAGGGTTTGCCTATACGGAGGCATTGATTGAAAGATGGAAGGGGGATCCTCTCGTCAGTATTGCCGTTGAACCGCATTCGCTGTTCACCTGCGGGGTAGATCTCCTTCAAAGGGCCAACGACATAGCGCTAAGCAACGGCGTTCCCCTTATTATTCACGTGGGTGAGACGAGAACGGAGGTGGAGGAAATTCAAGGCCGATACGGTAAGTGCCCCGTTCAGCATCTGAGGGATCTCGGTCTCTTAGGCCCGCATGTCATTGCCGATCACTGTGTATACGTCGATCAGTCAGAAATACAATTACTTGCCGAACACCAGGTTAGCGTCGTTCACAATCCAGAGAGCAACATGAAACTCGCATCTGGTATTGCTCCCATTCCTGAAATGATCGCGCAAGGGGTAACCGTTGCCTTGGGTACTGATGGATGCGCATCCAATAACAACCTCGATCTTTTCGCCGAAATGGATGTTGCGGCAAAACTGCATAAGGTGAACGCGCTAGACCCTACCGTCATGGACGCACAGACTCTTCTCAGCATGGCTACGAGAGAAGGCGCCAATGCGCTTGGAATGGGCACAATAACCGGATCATTGGAGGTCGGCAAGAGGGCTGATTTGATAGTAATTGACATCCAAAAACCCCACCTTACTCCCATGTATAACCCTTACTCCCATCTGGTCTATGCGGTGGGCAGTCATGATGTGAAACACTCGATCATTAATGGGAATATCGTTATGGAGGATAGGAGACTAGTCACGCTGGATGTGGAAGATGTCATGAGAAGCGCAAAGGAGCAGGCGGAGCGGGTAAGGGAATGGGTGAAAAAAGACCCCAGCAAAGATTAAAATCCCCTCCCCTTCTGGACTGTCCCTATACGGCCTACACACAGCACAGCACGCACAGCATGACTTGGTTGGTCAAAGAGGCTCAATAAGGGTTCTGCTGACGCAGATGCACGGCCTCTAAAGCTCAGCGCTCGTCTCAAGAGTTAAAGCAACGCTCGAGGGCTTCACCTCGTAAGCAACGAGCGGATTGCTGCGTAGGATTGGGTAATCGCAGGTGGGGCAATCCAAAGAAGACCGATTAATCCATGTTTTTCGAGAGATCGAGCGAGGTTTACGATATAGATTACCGGTTCTGTAACCATGGTTAGAAAGCCAACAATCAGCAGGGTTGCCGTTTCAAATTCAGGGTGGGTTTCACTGAGATACCTATTCTCAAAATCCCTGATGATGTACTTCACAAGCGGCGTGATGTGGATGATTGCGGTCCCGCCCAGAAACCCGAAAAGTGCTGACCGGGCTACTTTTGCGAGGTTGTCAGTGAACTTCCCTTCCACCCGTCCTCTTTCAGAGGTGGCCTCTCGGCTACCTCGCTTGAGCTATCCAATCGAAAAGCACCTCGCCTATTCTAAACCAACTAGAGAGCGACTACAAATCATATCTGCAAACCTTAAGCCCCATCCCAAACCAGCCGCCATGGTCGTCTCAGGTACTGGTTTCCTCATTTGATCTATAACCCCCTATGAGGGGTTGTGACTATTAATAGTTGGCCTTGTGCCTCCCCTTGAGGCCTAAGATCGCCCTTGCACCATCAGGGCTTTCAACTTCGCGGTTGAGCGCTTCCGCTAAGTGGACGACTTTTTCTACTAGCTCCGCATTGCTTTTTGCCAACCTGATGGGTGATGTCTTGATATTGGAAATGAGGAGAATGTGGTGTCTGTGCCATCGATAAGACAGGTTAATCTTCGTCCACAATGGCTACCGGTCGAACCCAACCGGCACTTGCGTTTTTGATTTTGACCGGGAAGCAACATACGGTGAATCCATAGGGACGACCAATACCTGAAAGGTTGGACATCTTCTCCATGTGACAGTAACCAATCTCAATCCCGGCAAAATGGGCCTCCCAAATCACCTTAGGATCTCCTGTTTCCTTGAATTCCTCTGCCAGAAACGGGAGTGGACGATCCCAACTCCAGGCATCGATTCCGACGACTTTCACCCCTTTCTCGGTAAGGTAAAGGGTGCTCTCTCGGTCCATCCCCGCGCCCTTTACCAGATATTCCTCTGTGCCCCAAAACTCATCAGCGCCGGTCTGGATGAGCACAATGTCCAAGGGCTTGATTTCATAACCGATCCGATCTAGTTCTTTCTCTAAATCCCAAACGGTGATCCGTTCACCATCCTCCTTCAGGCGGAAGTCTAGAACTACACCGTTATTGAAGCACCACTCGAGGGGAACATTATCGATCGTTAAAGCAGGTTTCCCCTTATCCATGGTGGGGTGATAGTGGTAAGGTGCATCCAGATGCGTGCCGCTATGAGTTGTGAGTGTCAAAACTTCCAGCGCCCAGCCTAAACCTTCCGGCAGCTGCTCCTTGCTAACACCTGGGAAAAAATCCTTCATTTGCTCAGCCCCTTGGTTGTGGTCCACGTAGTCTATCTTAGGAATCATCATAGGTGGGTCACTTGGGAGATCTGGCTCTATGCCTATGCTGAGATCAACAAAACGCTTACGCCCCATATCGTTATTCTCCTTTCCCCGCGCGGACACGGAGATAATATCCGGGCAGGTAACTAAGATTTCTGGAATCAGGGCAGAACATGGAATCCTACTTATTCAACCTTTGCATTTCGGCTCCCCCACCTCGAAGAGACGTCCCCGGCTAGATTCATTGACTTAGTGGAAATAGATGCAATGAATGCGTGCTCCGCTAAGAAAGTACGATGGGTGGATGCGAGGTCTTTCAGTCCTCGAGATTCTCAGGAAACTCAAACAATTCGAAGAACTTAGGCAAAAAAAGGAAAGCAGTCAACAGAATTTTGGCTATTGATAACTGGATGCTTGTTCAATCAGATGCGGAATCGAGTGCATCGACAATCTTCTCAATCAAGATCTCGGGAATATGATCTTCTCTAACATACTGACTGTCAACCATCTCACCCTTTACAGATATGAATTGAGGACTGCCAGTTTCCCTCGGGTGTTTTTCATCGAGGCAGGCGTGCATGCACCCATTTATCAGCAGAACAATATCAACTCCGCGCTGCCTCACGGTGGTGAAGTCTACCTCCATATCCATCTTCGTGAGACCCTGTTTCAGGCTTCTCACTACACTTGATCTATCTATTTGGGGATTACATCCACCGCAATACCTGAGTCCGATTGAGTACATGAATGGAGAAGCCCTGATAGAGAAAAGCGTGCTTAGTATATCTGTACGCTTTTTCCCCTTATCTTTTTCTTTACCTCGTCCCAGTGTGCCTTTTCATCCTTACCGATGATACCTTCAAAGCGTATATCCTGGTTTATCCCTGCCACGGTCTTGGCAAGCTCCATCTTTCTATCGATCCCGCTCCTCCGTGCAATCATGATCTTCTGGGCGGCAGGAGAACCAGCCCCGTGCATTGCCTCAGGGAGCCCAGCCCCCACAGACATGTTCTCTATCAGCCTCAACATCTTGATGATATCCATTGGCGGGAAGCCTTCCTTTCCCGCGAAACACTCGGTGAGCATCTCCATTGTTTCAGGGTTTTCAATATCTTTCTCCGAGGGCAATGTTATGATCTTGCCTCCTGCTATATCCTGAGCCAGTCTCATCCATTCATACACCATCCTGGTTATATTCAGCTTGGTCACGTTTGCCAGAAGCGGATTTATGTGATACGCACCGGAAGGAGTCCTATACCCCTCATATGAGCACGCTAGAGTACAGGACCAGCATGTCTCAGCCATTGCAATCATCTCCGTCAATTTATCAACGATGTGAGACGCTCTCTCAATGCCGTGTGCCTCGGCTATCCAGTTTGATCCGCCTATCACCACGTCAGCCAGGCCCACCTTGCACCCCCCGTAGTTGCTCCTGTGGTATCCGGCAAATGTCTCTACAAGTTCGTTGCTAAATTCATATTCGCCAGCCATGAATACCCTCTCCCAAGGGACAAAGACGTCCTTGAAGACAATTATGGCTTCACCGCCTACGATCCCGTATTTGGGATTTCCACCATCCAGAACCCCATCGAGACGTCTCGTGTCATTGGTCTGCCTGCTGAAAACGTATGTGACGCCTTTTGCATCAGCAGGGATTGCAAAGGAAAGGGCATAGTCTCTATCCTCTTCACCCATAGTTCTGGTAGGCATGGTAATGATCTCATGGCTGTTGATAGCTCCGGTAATGTGTGCCTTCATCCCCGAGACGATTATTCCATCTTCAAGCCTCTCTTTTATATGAAGGTAGGTATCGGGATGCTTCTGTTTGGAGGGACGAAGGCTCCTATCACCCCTTGCATCGGTCATAGCGCCTGAGGGCATCCAGTCGTTTTCTTGCACCTCGAGGAGGTATTTCTTAAATCTCTCGTGGTAGTTGGTGCTCTGCTTTTGATCGATATCATAGGTGGTAACATACACTGCATTGAGGCCATCAAGGCCGACACATCTCTGGAAACACGTTCCGGTTTTCTGACCAAGGAGCCTCATCATCCTTACCTTCTTGACCAGATCATCTATGCTGTGATGGATATGGGTAAACCTGTTGATTCTTTTTCCTGACAAATGAGAAGTGGCTGTCATGATTTCTTGATACTCTGGGTCGTGAGCCAATTCATAGGTCATGGCTGCAGTATGGATATGCGGCTGGAACATCGGCTCATTAGCAATACTCTTTATCTTCTGGCCAAGAAAATAGACCTCTGGATTCAGGCCCCTGATGGACTCTATATACTCTTTTCCATTCATCATGGTTTCGTACCTCTTCCAAAGTCAAAGATGCAGGCTTAGTGCCTCCAGAATCTGGGCCGACACTCGATCTTTCATCTTTACGGCACAGCTTAAGTTTCAGCGGTAATCACAGCACCTATTTGTCTATCCCCAATAGGACCTCTAACCTGGGATCTTGTCTGAATACTGAGAAATTGTCATACCCCAATCTCTCACCCAGGGTAAGCTTACCGGACGCCACCTCTATCACCTCGTTGAAGATCCGTTTGCCCACTGATTCCATGGACTCATCACCAGTGAGAATCGTGCTGGCGTTGACGTCCATATCTTGAGACATTCTTCGGTAGGTCTCGGGATTCCCTGTGACCTTGATAAAGGGTATGATAGCATGGCCGAATGTACCGCCACAGCCGGTGACAAAGATAACCATGTGGGCTCCGGCGGCTGCCATAAATGACATGGCCATGGGTTCCATATGCGTACCATCCTGAAGGTAAAGCCCGCCCCCTTTCGGAACCTTCTCCAGGCGGCGATCGGTGTTTTCCAATACATCCTTGATCGTTCGGCTGCCGCTCTTATGAATGGCGCCCAGGGATTTTTCCTCTATAGTGGTCAACCCCCCTTCGACGTTTCCCTTGCACATGAACTCCATCTGGGCTCCGGGAACGGACCAGCGTTTTTCCTCGTCCCCGATCATCTTGTAAATCTTCTCCCGCACCCTATTATTGACTGCCCTGGCACCCAATGGCTCCTCCGCACCTACTGCTTCAATGGGCTCCATCATTATCGCTGATCCGCCTGCATCTACCAGCATATCCACGAACACGCCGACTGCCGGATTGCCAGCGAGACCACTACTGGTGTCCGAACCTCCGCACTTCACACCCACGATCAGCTCGCTTACGTCGAACTCCCGCCGTTTCAATCCGGCGACCTTTTCGCACAAATCCCTCAGGATCTCTTTGCCTTTAGTCACAGCATTGCGCGTTCCGCCTAGATCTTGGATTGTAATCCACTCCACCGGTTTACCTGATCTCTTTATCATCTTTGCGAGAGCATGTGCGGGCATTCCCTCACAGCCCATGCCGATCAGCAAGATTGCGGCGACGTTTGGATTTTCCCCTACTCCGATCAAGGTATTAGCCACCATTTGCCCTGGAATACATCCATAGTGCTGGGTGATGGCTACTGCGCATTTTTGCCCTTCCGCGATCATTCGAGCCACAGGTTCACTGCAGTCAGCTACGGATATTACCAAAGTGAGGTTTCGGATGCCAACCGATCCATCCGGCCGCTCATATCCAAGGAAGTTCATGGATCAATCCTCCTCTCTGTACCACACTTCAGGCATTTGCATACGATTGCTCATCACATTGTGCACATGTACATGATCACCAAGCCGTATATTCTGTGTTGCGTTGCCAATTACCTCCCCATATTTCACGACTTGATCACCTTTGCTTATCTGTTTCACGGCGAGCTTGTGACCGGTTGCTATGGTCTTACCGGGTGTGACCTCTTTGAATTCCGCCTGGGAGGGAAGAATCACGGTGGCGGGGACTCCAGCCTCTAGCTCTTCTAATGCAGTTGCCACATTGTCTTTGGAATTCATCATCAGTGCGCGTTTCACGTCTTCACCTCCTTTGGATATCCCCTATCAACGCATAGTGGAGGGCAGCCACAATGCAATCTGAGGGAAGAAAAACAGGACCGCAAGCGTTAATATATCCATGATCAAGAATGGGATACACCCTTTAAAGATAGTGCCTATTTCCACTTCTGGCAATATACCCTTGATGACGTAGACGTTAAGCCCTACTGGGGGTGTAATAAGGGATACCTCTATGAGCTTTGTTACCAGTATCCCAAACCAGATACCGCTGAATCCCATGGCCTTCACCACTGGGAATATTATGGGGAGCGTGAGAAAAAGCAGGGAGACGGTATCGAGAAACATTCCCAATGGGATGTATACAAATAGGAGTATTGTTAATATGAGCTTCGGGTGCATGTTCAGCTCGGTGAGGTAGGTCACCAATGCTTTTGGGATTCCGGACACCGTGAGACCCAAGGTGAAGAAGTGGGCGCAGATTACAATGGTGAAGAACATACAGGTTACTTTTGCGGTTTCGACTAATCCCTCCCTCAAGGCATGGAAACGCGTCTTAGATTTTGTGAGGAGCAGTATCAGGGCAACAGCTGCCCCGAATGCACCTGCCTCGGTTGGCGTGAAAATACCCGTGTAAATGCCCCCCATTACCACACCGAATATGAGCACGGCACCATATCCATCCTTCAGGGAAACAAGGCGTGTTCTCCAGGAGACCCTAATGTCAGTGGAGGGGGCAATGCTTGGTTTGATAGAACACCATAGGTATATACCGGACATATAGATCAGCGCGGAAAGCAGTCCCGGCAATAGGCCGGCAATTAAAAGCTGACCGATTGATTCCTCGGTGATGATCCCATATATAACCAGAATGCCGCTCGGTGGTATCATCACCGAAAGGGTGCCACCTCCAGCTACGCAGCCTGCCGCGAGTTCCATGCTATAGTTATACCGACGCATTTGTGGTATTGCGAGCTTGCCCATGGTTGCAGCAGCTGCAATGCTGGACCCGGATGTGGCCCCAAACACACTGCAAGCCCAAATCGTTGCCATTGCCAGGCCGCCTTTAATCTTTCCTAACCAGTAATTGGCAATGGTAAATGCATTTTCGTTGATTCCCGCAGAGTAGGAGAGCATGCCCATAAGGATGAAAAGGGGCAACACCACATAGAGCCAGCTCGCACTTGTATTGAAGGGCGTAGTTGACAGAAAGCCATAGGTAGTCTGCCACCCGGTTACCATCAAGACACAAATCACCCCCGAGATGCCGAGCGAAAAAGCAATAGGAAGCCCGATTGCTAGAAGCACAAGCAGCAGTACGATCATCACCATTCCGGATGTAAGGGGATCCACGACAACTCCTTATCTTCCTTCAACCGTGGCTTTCGGTGTTGGACCGTCATTTGCTGTTCGGCTCATGAAGACGGTCAAGAACTCACTCCCAATGTCGATGAGAAACTGTACACAAAGCAAACCTGAACCAAAGGCCGCCAAGATTTTTCCTGGCCAGACGGGGAACTTCTTTACCCCCCAGAGGTTTTCTCCTATCCTCACCGAGTTTATGGCCTCCTCGGTCCCGCCAATTGTAATAGCCAAAAACAGAACAAAAGCGATTGCCCAGCAAGTAATGTTGAGCGCATTCCGTATGGTAGGCCTTGTTCTTGAGATGATGACCTCAACCCGTACGTGGCCGCGTTGTGATTGTGTCCACGCCAGTCCCAGGAACACTATCGCCGACATGAGCAGCATATTGAGTTCAAGCGTGCCATGGAGGGGTTTACTGAAAAAGAATCTCCCGATGCTATCGGGCACAATAGTGCATACCATGACGAAGATACAGCAGCTGGCTGCAATGCCCGCTGCATATCTCACTGTCCTGTA
>JGI24422J19971_10002699_pt1 | contig 11024 bp, 7 predicted proteins | sample DeeMarSWOR152_54_FD_19971 | JGI IMG/M metagenome (IMG submission 19971)
AACTATGACTGGCTCGTTGTCCATCCCGCCAATCCCGACATAGCCTACGTTGGCGGTAACGCATGGGTGACTGCAACCATCTTCAAGACCACCGACGGCGGCAACACTTGGACGGACATCGTTCGCCGCCGCGGCGATGTCAACATCGACGTCGGATGGATCACCATGTTTGGGATGACCGTCGAGTGCCTCACCATGTCGCCCCTCGATCCCAACGTGCTCTACTACGGCACCGCAGGCATGATATTCAAGACAACGGACGGAGGTGGGCACTGGCAGCAGGCATACACTCGCGTGCTGCCAGACGGACGGTTTCACACAACAGGACTCGAGGTGACTGGCCTCCGCAATATCGTCGTTCACCCCAACAACCCCCAGCGCCTCTACTTTGGCTACAACGACATCGGCTTGCTCATTTCCGACGATGCCGGGCGCTCGTTCCGGCGCTGTGTCAAGGGCATTGAGCCTAGGCCTCTGCGCAACTCCTGCTTCGATGTGGTTTTCGACCCCGATGAGCCAGACCACTGTTGGGGAGGCTTTGGCGCATGGGCCAGCAACAAAGGCGTGGTGGCTGAGTCAACCGACGGCGGTTTCACATGGCGGATGGTGGGCACGCCCGAAACTGGCCTGCCCAATGCCCGACACCGCATTCTCCTACTCGACCCCACAAGCCCTCGCGACGCGAGGCGGCTGACAGCCATGGTCGACAACCATGGCGTGTTCGTAAGCGAAGATGGGGGCCGCACCTGGCAGGAGCGCAACAGTGGCCTGCCTCACGGCAATATTCGTGGCCTGGTGCGGCACCCGACGCAGCCCACGACCTACTGGTGCGCGCTAGGCGACGATGGCAAACAGCCAGGAGCCGTGTTTCGCACGGACGACGTTGGCAAGACGTGGCGCCAGGTGAGCCGCGACCTCATGGTGGCCAACGTCAGGGCGCTGGCGGTCGCGCCGAGCGATCCACAGAGGCTCTTCTTGGCTGTGGCCGATCGCATGCTCGCCGGCCGTTTCGTCAGGGGCGGGCTCTTCCGCAGCGACGATGGCGGACAGGCCTGGCGTAAGATATTAGAGGATGATTTCGTGGAGGGGCTGGCGGTGGACCCGCGAAACGCGGACGTGGTCTACGCCGGCCTGTGGGACGCCCCGTACCACGACGAATGCACCGGCGACGGCATTGTCATGACTCGCGACGGGGGAAAGACATGGACGTCCATCAACGGCACCGGGCTCACGTGCAAGAAGGTCGCCCGCATCGTCGTCGACCCTCACGACCCCAATCGCCTCTACCTCGGCACTACAGGCAACGGCGTGTTCGTCGGGCGCGCGTCGAATCCATGAGAAGCGCGCTTGGCGCGTGAAATAGGTGAATCCGAATTATATGAGATAAATACAGTTGAGACGGAACCTCTCATCCCTTTAAGACCGCTAAAGGCACCATTCGAGCGACGGCTCTGGCCCAGCCACATTCGACAACAATTCGGACGACCTCATCGATGTCCTTGTAGGCGTCCGGTGCTTCCTCCTTTATTTTGTGTTTATTGCCGGCGATGAGCTTTATACCCTCCATACTGCGTCTGAACTGCTCATCGCTAATCAAACCTGGGGTAATGATCCTACCCCTACGGGCTTTGCCCAGGGCGGCCGTGCGACTCATCACTCTGCCAGCGCCGTGATTGACCGAACACAAAGACTCATCAGAATTGCCGGTTCCGACAAGTAGAAAACTTGCTGTACCCATCGAGCCGGGGGTTATTATCGGCTGGCCTGTTTGTGCAAAAATGGTAGCGGCCATACGCTCCGGGCCGAAGGCGCGGGTAGCACCTTTGCGGTGGACCCAGAGCTGCTTGCCGTTATGCGTTTCGAACTTTGCCATATTGTGGGCGACGTCGTAAACCATTTTTAGCGGTGTCGGGCCGAACATTCTGTTAAAACAACGCCTTACGAGCAGTGCCATAACGTGGCGATTGGTAAATGCAAAGTTGGCAGCGGCACCCATTGCTGCGATATAGTTCTTACCGGCGTTAGTGTCGGTGAGCAGATACGAGAGCATCTTTCTTCGGTCAGCATTCTCCGGCCTCTGGGCGGCGATGTTCATATATTGATCGGCAATTTCATAGCCGAATCGACGGGAGCCGGAGTGTATCATCACAACGATCTGGTTTTTGAAAAGGCCGAAAGTCTTCGCTAAAGCTTGGTCAAAGATTTCCTGGACGTATTGGATTTCAATAAAGTGGTTTCCGCCTCCAAGTGTGCCGAGTTGATGGATACCTTTTTGCATCGCGAACTTTGGTACGGCGGCGGGATCGCTGGGCATGCGGCCATTTTCTTCGATTCTTTTCAGGTCCTCGGCGAACTCGTCCGGGTCAAAAGCCTCCCAGGCGCGGTGGCTGGTTCTTTGTGCAAGGGCGGGTATGGAGGCAACACCTTTATTAATAACGGCTTCGATTCCGGTTTTGTCCAATTGCAGATTTTCTCTGCCCTCGCCGAGCGGGATNTCGCGGGCGATATCAACAGCGANTTTGCCGGTATCTATCTCGCCTCTGGAAAAGGGTGTGCGTAAGAGGCGCATCCCACAATTTATGTCATACCCGACGGCAGGCGGCATAATTGCGCCGTCCAGTCCCAATACGGCCCCGATAGGAACACCGAAGCCAACGTGGATATCGGCAGTGGCGAGGACCTTCTTGGCCGGCGGCAGAGAAGCGGCATCGCGAAGCTGGCGGACTGCATCGGGTTCGAGCTTGACAGCTTCCGAGGCGAAAATGGTTGCATCGGTAACCATCTGGCCGCTGCGTTCCATACGCAGGCGAAGAGGGTCGATACGAACAAGTTTTGAGGATGGTTCAGCCATAAATAAACCTTCTAATACCGACTCATGCTTTCTAAATCCGAATTCTGGTCTGTTCTAATATTTTACACTTTCTTTGAACTTTTTGTCCGGCTATAACCCTGCTTCTTGTACTTCTCCAGCAGGCTTGCCAAACGCTCAACAATTTCCGGATGTTTGTCCCAGAGATTGTTGGTTTCGGCGAGGTCGTCTTGCAGATTGTAAAGCTGTCCTTTGGGCTCACCGGGCTTCGGGTTGTAATTTCTTGGCGAGCTGAAACCGCCTGAGCCGCGACCAAGTATGAGCTTCCAGTTTCGGTGGCGAATGGAGAACATTCCCGAGCCGGAATGATGCACAACGGCCTGGCGGATTGGCTTGTCCAGCTTTTGCCCTAATAGAGCCGGCAAGATATTGTAACTATCCTCACCGGCATTATCCGGCAGTTCCACTCCAAGAATAGCCGCACAGGTCGCCAGCAGGTCCGTCAGGCAGATAAGCTCATCGCTGGTGCTTCCAGCCGGGATTTTGCTAGGCCACGAGGCGATGAACGGTTCGCGATGGCCTCCGTCCCAGATATCCGCCTTGATACCTCGCAAATCGCCGTTGGGGTAATGACCATACAATTCGATAATGGAATATGGTGCTCGCTTAATTTTCGTCCGTCCCGGTGAGCCGTTGTCACTGGTGACAATAATTAACGTGTTATCGACAAGTCCATTTCGAACGAGTGCCTTTGTCACCTCTCCCACGGTCCAATCTACCTCGACCACAAAGTCTCCATAACCTCCGGCCTGGCTGCGTCCCTTGACGAAGTCTGCCGGGGCGATTGGACAATGCGGCGCCGGCAGTGCAAAATACATAAAAAAAGGCACACCCAGCGCCCTCTTGGCGTGGTTATCGATGTACTCGACTGCTTTTTCGGTCAGGGTTGGCAGAACGTCTACATGCTTAAAACCGGGCGCAATGGCTCCCTTCCGCCACCATCCATCTTCGCTGGCTTTACCGGCCTCGATTGTCAAAGTAGGTTCTTTCACGGCCCGGTCGTTTTCGATGTAGCAATAAGGCGGCATATCCAGTGAAGCGGAAATGCCATAGAAATAATCAAAGCCGAGTGCGTTAGGCCCGGGAACAAGCGGTTTGCTAAAATCCGTTCTCCCAGCGCTGCCCAAACCAAGGTGCCACTTGCCGATACAAGCCGTGGCATAATCGTACTGCCTCAAGAGCGATGCAACTGTCATCCGGTTGGTATCGATTAAGCAAGGCGAATAACCGTCGAGGACTCCACTTTTTAAGCGGGTTCGCCAGCAATATCGACCTGTCAGAACTCCGTAACGCGTCGGTGTGCACACGGCAGATGGGCAGTGCGCATCTGTAAAGCGTACGCCCTGCCTGGCCAGTCGGTTAAGGTTCGGCGTTGGGATTTTTGTAGCGCCGTAACAGCCGAGGTCACCATAGCCGAGGTCGTCGGCCATGATAAAAATAATGTTAGGCTTGCCCACAGAGACCTTGGCCTCAACCTGCTCAGACAGGTTCATAAATCCCGGCAGCAGCAGTGACGCCGCTCCCAGACCCACGGCTTTAATAAAGTCTCGGCGATTCACCACGGTAGAGTGACTCCCCCACCGATTGGACAAAAGCGGTCGAGTGAAAACTCTCTTTAGGCCAGCCTGTTTAGCCGGCGGACAATCGGTGTGAGGAACCCAAATCTTTGCTTTTCGTCCCATATTAGTGCTCTTTTTGGAATTTCTGAAGCCCCAAACGCACTCTTTCGCGATTGGGGAACGTCTCTAACGGGCTTAATCTTGCCAAAAAAATATTCAAAATCCCTGTACGGCTGGATAAACATCCGGATTTGATGTTATTATACTCGTTCTTACGACTTCTGAACAGATGCTCCAGCTAAAAAGTGTAAGAAAAACTCCGGTTAGGCAAAGATAGAACACGGCAAAAGCAAATTAACTTGACAAAGACCGCTTTAAAAGTTAAAGTAGATAACGTTGAATCCAGATATAAGGTGCGAAACGGATAATCTAAAACCGGTCGTTCTCTTAAGGTGCTTATAATAATGAAGTTAAAGTGGGCGATTGTTGCTGTTCTGGCGGCATTTTTAGGGGTGGTGGTGAATTCAAGCTCTGTAGCCGTCGATACGAGAGAGGTCGACAGGGTACGCAACAAAGCCGTGCTCGATAGCACAGATTTTCAGATTATTGACAATTTTGTTGCTGAGGCGGTGCGAGAATTAGTAAGAACAAGGGAGTTTACGTCAATAGCAAGGCTTCGCACCGTTATCCTGAGCAGGCAAAAAAGCACTCAAGGCCAGTATGCTCAAAAGTTTTCTGAGGCAGCCCATAAATACATATCTGAAGGCTTTGAACAGACTCGAGAATTAGAGCCGGAAGACCGCAAAACCAAAATTCAGATTAATCTTTTGATTCTGACAGATGGTCTGCAAGACCTGCGTTTGGCAGACTTGGCCATTAAGATGCTAAAAAGTAAGAATATGGTTATTCGCTACTGGGCGGTTCATTGTCTTACTAACCCGGCTGTCATAAAACAGTTAAATTCCGAGGAAACGTCAAATTCGAGCTCGGCAGAGGTCATTGCAGAAGAGTTTAAACAGCTAATTGAAAGCAGCAGCTCTGAGATACTGGGTTTAATGGCCCAATTCGCGGCTGATGTGAAGATTCCACAAGGAGAGGAGCTGCTGCTGCAAATAGCCGATATGCGAATTAAAAGATATGCCGACTGGACAGTGAAATATGAGCTTTTGGATAACGCCATCTTAAAGCTGCTCGCCGGTAAAATACCTTCACCTCCGGCAGATGCGAGCAGCACCCCACCGGCCCCAAGCAGTGGCAAGCCTGCCATTGCTCGCCGTTTTGGGCAGTTGTTTTCTTACGTGATACAAAGGTATGTCAGGGGTCAGCCGTTTTTAAGCGACACCCAGAAACAGCAGTTGGCTTCGGTCCTGGTCGATACGGAGGACAAGTGTATCGGCAGGCTTCTGGGCAGGTCTCAACCTGCTATAAAGAGGGCTGTGGAGCGGAGCAATCTACCGGGCCTTTTAGCTGAGCATGATAGACTACTTGGCAGCGCAACAACGCCCGGCCAGTTACCTGCGACGCTGAACTTTGACTACGGCACAACCCCCACTGGCCAGAACCGCACCGCACCAATCCCCCTGCCCGAGCCACCCACAAAACCACCAAAATAATTATCAAAAATTATAAAGTCATTCCGAGTGCAGCGCAGAAGAGTTGAAAAATCCATTGAAAAATGTCACTCTGAAATGAAATAGCCTTTAGCCCTGAATATGCCAAAGTCCTGAGCGAAGCGAACGGCGTAGTCGAAGAGGCAGCGAAGTAAAGAATCTCACTTCGTCATTCGAAATTCCTTGTTCGATATTGGATATTCCTTCAAGTCATTCCGAGAATCCCGCACTCATTCACAGAGGCCCGACCGTAAGGGAGGGCTAAAAAAATCTTCTCAACAATATTTAGCCCCGCAATTTATTGCCGGGTTTTATTTAGCCATCTCATTCATTGGGTGGTTTCTCTAAAGTCACTTCGACATTCGGTATTCCTTGCCTGCCCCAAGTGTATCTATCGGGGTTCGATACTTGTCCTGAGCACAGTCGAAGGATTCGAAATTCCTTGCCTGCCCCAAGTGTATCCATCGGAGTTCGATACTTGTCCTGAGCACAGTCGAAGGATTCAATATTCATTGGCTCCGCTTGCCCCATGAGAGGCTTCGTCCTAGCTCTCTAACGGGATCCCTAATCACCCGATAACCTGATATTCTGCTTCACCTTCCCCGTCACACTATCATTCAACTCAGCCTCAAAAAAGGTCTTCGCTAACCTTAATCGCTATCGCCTGTCCTATCCTCTTCCTCAAATAATCAATAATCAGTTCAAAAGCACTTCCCGCCTCCATATCCTCACACACTGCCCTTCAACTTTATTCACGCAGTTTCTCAGTAACTCTCAAGTTGCCTACATCATAAGTCTCTTCCCTAATCTCCTGCTGATTTTCTCAACAGCACCAAACGCTGCATCTTTCACTTTACCAAAATAATACTCGCCGCCATCTTCTAACGCCTTTTTAAGATGTTCTACGGTCTTCTCTCCTCCGATACGTCCAAGCGATTCTGCCGCACGCCCTCGAACGAAACTGTCTTCATCAGTACTGAGGGCTTTCAGTAGCACCTTGATAGCCTCTTCGCCGCTTATATGTCCAAGCGCGGATGCTACCATCGCCCGGACCTCAGCCTTATCGTCCTTTGCCAAGGCCTCTAGTAACGCCTCTACAGCTTTCTCGCTCCGTATACGTCCAATCGCGTATCCTGCTCTCTTTCGGACCTCAGCCTTATCGTCCTTTGCCAGGGCCTCCATCAACGCCTTTATAGCCTTCTCGCTCCGTATACGTCCAAGCGCAGATGCTGCCATCGCCCGTACAATAGCCTTATTGTCCTTTACCAAGGCCTTGAGCAATGGATCAACCATCGTCTCCCCTCCTATGCGTCCAAGCGCAGATGCTGCGCTTCCTCGGACCTCATCCTTATCGTCCTTTGCCAAGGCCTCCAGCAACGCGCCTACAGGTTTCTCACTCCCTATACGTCCAAGCGCACATGCTGCCATTGCCCGGACATCAGCCCTATCGTCCTTTACCAGCGCATTCATCAACGGCTCTACCGCCTTCTCGGTTCCTATACGTCCAAGCGCAGATGCTGCCATCGCCCGGACATTAGCCTTATCGCCCTTCACCAGCGCATCAATCAATGGCTCTACCGTCTTCTCGCTTCCTATACGTCCAAGCGCAGATGCTGCCGCCGCCCGGACAATAGCCTTATCGTCCTTTGCCAAGGCCTCGAGCAACGCCTCAACCCCTTTGTCGCTCCCTATACTTCCAAACGCAGATGCTGCCCTCTTGCGGACATCAACCTTATCGTCCTTTGCCAAGGTCTCGAGCAGCAGCTCTATCGCTTTCTCGCCTCCTATGCGGATAAGCGCAGACTCTGCCCTTCGTCGAACGCGAGTATTATCGCCTTTTGCCGAGACCTCCATCAACCTCTCTATCGTTTTCTCGCTTCCTATTCGTCCAAGCGCAGATGCTGCCCTACATCGAACATCAACTTCATCATCGTTTACTAGTGCTTCCAGCAGAGCCCCTACCGCCTTTTCGCTTCCGATGTGTCCAAGCGCGGATGCTGCCCTACATCGAACATCGACTTCATCGTCGTTTACTAGCGCTTCCATGAGAGCCTCTACCGCTTTCTCGCTTCCCATAAGCCCAAGCGCAACTCCCGCCCAACATCGATCATGCGTCTCTGTACCCTCTCCTCCTTTCAAATCTCTTATCAATTGTCCGATAATCTCATCAGGCTTGATCGACCGAAGCACCCCAATTGCCCTTCCCCTCAGAATCCTGAATTCCGAACTTCGGTAAAGAGCCAACAACTCATTTACAATCCGCTCCCGCAACGACGCATCTGTGAATTCCGCATCCGCCACGCACTTCCCAAACAGAACCAGATTACTGCAAAACATATCCTCTGGTACTTTTTTCTCGATTGTCTTGATAAGCGTAGATGCATCCCTGCTTATCCCGGCATAAAGCAGGATTGGTTCTTCCCACCACGGATCATCCATATGTTCGATGATCCTCGATATCCCGTCTTCCCTCTCTTTTAATTCCAAGGCGGTAAAATACTCCTGGAAAGATAGATGAAGAAAATCATACCTGTTCATTGAAATCTGCCTGATCAGATAGCTCCGCAGCCATATCTCATCCAGAAACGGCTTTGAATCACTTTCCTTCAGCCGCACCTGAGGAAAATACTTTAACATCTCATTTATCAATTCTTTTTCTCTCATAACCCTTTTGTTATTAGTGTGAGCGTAGAACGCCAATTTCCTCAGGATAAACCTCTTCTTCTCTGAGCTATATCTGTTTCTCATTCTCTTCTGAACATCCCATCTACTCAATAAGACCTCAACGCAACGCTCGTACAAATCTACCCTTCTTTGCGGCAGCTTACGGTCCTCCTCATATATTATCGCAATGATAGTAATAATCAGTGGATTTCTCGCCAGCACCTTGATTCGTTCATTCTCCTTGATCGCCGCGTACACCGACGTTGCCCTCACCGGGTCGCTCTTCCCGAACCAATTCTCGACGAATCTTTGTATCTGCTTGTCGTCAAACGGCATTACTTCTACCTTCCGGAATCCTCTCAGCTCCTCGTGATAACCTGCAGGCCTTGAGGTAACAACTATCTTGCTCTTGGGATACTTCTTTGCAAACCTCTCTATTTTCCCAGCTATTTTCTTCTGGCTTTCTTTCGTCGCCAGCTCATCAAAACCGTCAAGTAAAAGCCTGCACCTCCCCTCTTTCAAATCCTTCTGAACAATCTTTTTTGCCTTCGGGAATTCGTACTTCTCGAACACTTTATCCACATGCGCCCTCAGACTCTTCCCATTATCCCCTAGCTCTCGCAGCTTAATCGGAATAGGAACGCACGTCCTTTCTTCCCTGTCGAGATTCTTCTTGCATTCCCTCACTGCCAGATATTTAAGCAGCGTCGTCTTACCCGACCCAGGAGCACCAACAATCACCAACCGGTCATAGATCCTAACAGCACTGTCAGCATCTATAACCTCTGCCACCACTCTACTCAATTGCTCTTCCTTTTCCTCTGTTTCATCCTCTCCCTCTTCTTCGAATATCCTCCATTCCTCCTCTTCATCCTCGGCAAACTCCTGTTCCCCTATCTCACTACTCAGCCTCAGTGAAACATAAATTTGCTCCAGTGATATGAGTTCTTTCCGGCCAATCGCCGAAATATCCTCAATCGTTGTAAAATCTCTCTTCATTGCACCAAAGTACTTCCTGAAGTATTCGTACTCTTTCCAGAACGCAGATGGCATATGTTTCTCAAGCAGGCGAACAAGTTGATGTCCATCTATACATGTTACTAACCTATCTAAATTAGCACCTCTAAGAGAAGCCCTGAAAGACTCGTTCGCCTCCTCCAAAAATTCATTCGAAGTTAAGACGACAAACCTATCCAAATCTTTTTTCTTCCCATCGCTCAAATCCGTAAATTGCTCACCAAAAGCCTCGTTGGTTTGACGAAGTACGTTATCAATTTTTTTGGTAGTAACCGTGGTCTTTTTTACCTGGACTCCTGTATATATTCTGTTTCCATACTCATCTTCTTTGTAGTAGATTATGTCTTTGCCAAATTCCAGTCTTCTATGAGTATAGCGAACGCTCTTACATCCCATGCCCTCTGATTCAAAAAGCGGAATCAGCAACTTTTTTGTGAGTTCCTTCTCGCTCAACTTCTGCAACATCTCAAGTTTTTCTTCTCTGTCCATACTCTCGACTACTTGACAAATCAGAAAGGTTCACATTCTACACATTTTCCAATTCATTTTACCCACCAATTACAATACTCAAAAGTGTTTTACAAAATCCGCGTCAATCAGTGAAATCTGTGGCTTAAGAAAATAGGCACAGTCACCTATTTTTGTAGAGACACTTCACTTCCAAAGCATTAAATAAAAATTGCGGAATCGCAGCTTCGCGGCGATGACTTCCTTAATTTTACATTTTGCATTTTACATTTTTATTTTTTCTTTCTCCCTTTCCTGCCAGCCTTCACCCCGTGAGATACTTTTTTCCTATCTCATAGGGCCATTCACCAATTAACTAATTCGCTAATTGACCAATTCACTAAAATAGGCGGTTCCAACCGGCCAAATGTTGATAAGAAAACGTAAATCTGCATTGTCGTTATTTCGATGAAGTTTTCCGCCCCTTGGTGTTTCCGGCTTTAACCACATAAAATACCCGAAGGTTAAATTGCTGTCAAACCAATTCCGTCGCTTGTCGTCCGGGTCACCGGCCACGAGCAACGAGCCACGAGTCACCCGCCCCCTTTTCTCCTGTTCCCCCGATATCTACTACCTTTTTAACTGATTACCTGATAAACTTTTTCTCTCTGTGTCCTCTGTCTCCTGTCTTCCTTCACCTGTTAAAACCGTGTATAGCAGTGACTAAAAAATTAGGCTTCACCGTACGCTGTTTTCTACAGCCAGAGTCAATGCCGAAAAGCTGGTCGCAGAAATGTATTTCGAGAACAGTTTGAGTCATTGACCAATAAGCCATTTGCAAAATGGCTGGTGAAGCCA
>JGI24422J19971_10002700_pt1 | contig 11023 bp, 10 predicted proteins | sample DeeMarSWOR152_54_FD_19971 | JGI IMG/M metagenome (IMG submission 19971)
GTATCATTTCCTATATCATTTGCAATCTTCCTATTTTAAGACCACGGAGGCCTATTATGCAGTGGAAAGCTGTCAGCAATGATGCGAAAGCTTTAGTCTTCTTTTGGATAACAATTTGTACACTATATGCACTAGTAGCAAACGCCGAAGGCGAGACAATCTCAAAGGCACATTCAACAGCCGAACAAATGCAGCAAGAAGCAAAATGGACCGGGCATCTCAATTACATTTTTGGATACAAGAAACTCAGCAATGACTGGGAACCGACTGAAGACCAGATTGAGTTTGGGCTTGTAGACCTCGATCTGAGGCGCGTGAATTGGCATGTCAGTATAGTAGGGCAACTGCTCCTAACGTACGCCTCTGACATTCCCGATGAACCTGGGTTTCGCGGCGATTATTCAGGCACCTATGAGTTCAATGTTGGCGTGCGAAAGGTTTGGGGGGATTTGCCTCGGTTTCACCCCTTTCTTGGGGGAGGATTCTCAATCCTTGGTGGCAGCACGACTGAAGATCTCGGTGACCTATGGTATTATCAGGAAGAAAACGATTCAGGCTTTGGCTATTGGGTCGGTGCGGGATTCTACTGGGTGCTGACGGAGCAGCTGCATACAGGCATAAATGCTCAATACACTTGGGGTGAGATCGAACTCTTTGACAAAGATCTAAATGCGGGTGGTATCCATTTGAACATCATAATTGGCTGCCATTGGTGAGTTTTGCTATCATTTAGGGCCAAACCGCTAACTTGAGATTCTGGTAATAAGAATTTTTTGTGTTCTTCGGCTCATTGTGTGAGATTTAGGTTTACTGCTATCAATGAAGGGAATTGGAAGGCCCAAAACGTTACCACTACCGATCGTAAGCTAAAACCGAATGGCTAGATAGCCGGATGAGGATTGTGGCAAGAAGTGTCGAAAATCTCCCCATCGCTGGTCAGCACAACATCTGGGGCTCTGGCGAAACTCTCGTTTGCCATCTTCAAATGATAGATGATTGATTCTTCCGCAATTTGTCAATTTTACGAAGCAGCGGTGACTGACAAATTCAGTTAGTAGTAGCAAATCAGAAGACCTGGATACACAGTGGCAGATAACAGCAAGATGCTCTATGATAGTAATAATGTATCCTCATTACATCCCGCACTTCATCAATGACTTTCCTGTCCTTAGAGTGTCTCTATGCGTTGACACAAGGTATTTCTACTTGCGAAAAATAATCACAAAACTGAACATAATAAGGTAAAGCAAATATGCCCGAAAATGTAGTTAATATCATTATATCAAGGCAAATTAACCTGCCAATCAATATTAACTGGAGGAGTATGTAATGACATTTATATTCAAAGCTTCTGAAATAAGACTAGAGGAAAACATTTCTGCAATTCCTCATTTTTCCTGGAAAGCGAGCCCGCAGCTGGAAGACATAACAAAATCAAACTATTTGCATTTTGATATAAAGTCGCTATTTCCAGGCAAGTTTTCGTACCCCTACCATTTTCATCGGAATGCGGAAGAACTATTTATCATTTTAGAAGGAAAAGCCACCTTACGTTCCCCAGAAGGATATAAGAAAATATCAAAAGGGGACATTATATTCTTTGAAGAAGGGCCTTCCGGTGCACATCAACTTTACAATCACAGTGATGAACAATTTGTCTACATAGACTTGCGTACCAAAGCAAATGTTGATGTATGTGAATATCCTGATTCTGGAAAAATTAATATTCTACCAGCGTTGGACATATTCAAGAAAACGTCGAAAGTATCTTATTATACGGGGGAGGAAGACGTCAGAAATAAATGGCCAAAGGAAATTCTGAAAAAGGAATAAATAGTTAAAAATCAAATACAGCGGACGAGAAACGCGCCGCTGATTTGAATCGTTAGTGATTACTGCTAGCCCAAGCCTGAGGTGCCCCTCAAAAAGATTTGGTTACGGTTCATAAGCTGCATTTCGCCAACAAGAAGGAAATACCATCATCCGCTTGGGCTTCCTGCCTGAGCCTTATCCCAGGGCCGCCACCAAGCCATCCTGTGTCAGAAGGATTCCTGCTTTTTAGAGCTCTCAGCGTACATCCATTTGAATCCTGCGCGAGGAGGGTTGGTCAAAGATCCACGTACTTTTCGCTGGAGCAGCTACCGATCATATGGAGGGGATGATAAAGACGATCTGGTTGATACGGAGTTCCTTTGGGCTCAGTTTTCAAAAAAAGAACCATATCGATAAGTATGTATGAGCGTTTCGTCAAGGGCCCTATTGGCCAAGGGCACAGAGGGGGTTTCCATGAGTTGAGAGACCACCTTTTTTCGCACAAGGGGAATTCGTTGAGGATATTCATCTAACTTTGAATGAAAATCCCTCGTTTATCTGCGATATATCAATCGGTGAAAGAGTGTCTGAGGTCTCCTGCGTTTTGCATAAGCCTATCTACTTGTTTTATAGCATTACTCGGAATCGTCGAAGCGCGTGGGGAAGGATGATAGTAGGATATATAGGGTGGCAATTAGGTAGCTATCAAGCCCAAGCAATTGCAGAACATTTTCATCGTGATTCTTCAGCCATCAGCAAGGGAATAGAGAGAGTTGAGAAGGAAATAAAAAAGGATAGCTTACTTTGCTCGTTTGATGGCAGAGATAGGACAAAACATAGATAGAAAAAAGAGAGGAAGAACATTCAGATAGGCATGCCTGACCTCACGTCGATTCATCTAAACCGTTGCGAGGTCGACCATGAATAAGAGCTATTTAGGTTCTTCTCCCTTTCAATTTCTACTATACCCTCGGTACCTCCTTCCTTCCCGCCATCCTCTCCTTCTCCCTCTGGCGCAAGAGATACTTCTGAACCTTCCCTGCCGAGGTTCTGTGTATTTCGCCAAATTCTATCTCCTTAGGACACTTAAAGTGGGCCATGCGCTCGCGACAGAATCTTATAAGCTCGTCTTCAGTAAGATTGGCCCCCGGCTTGAGGTGAACTAGGCACTTGACCACCTCACCCCATTTTTCATCTGGCTTCCCAAAACAGACTACCTCGTCAACATCGGAGTGTTCATATATGCAGTTCTCCACCTCGACGCCAATAATATTTTCTCCACCACTGATGATAAGGTCTTTGAACCTGTCCTTTACCTCCACATAGCCATCGGGATGAATCACACCACCGTCACCAGTTTTCATCCATCCGTCCCTGAATGCCTTGGCATTTTCTTCGGGTGCCTTATAGTATCCCTGCACTACATCGTTGCCCCGTTGGAGAATTTCTCCCATGGTTTTTCCATCCCAGGGCACATCTTCCCAGGGCGAATCCTCAGTCCCATCGCCAGTAACTACTCTCATTTCTCCAGCAGTTATGTCAGGCACCCCCTGGCGCATCTTTAATGAAATTCGCTCCTCAAAAGGCAGCTTATCCCAATCAGGATTCCACTCACAAATGGTGAACGGTCCGTAGGTTTCAGTCAGACCGTAGGCATGCCTGATTTCGGCACCTTTCTTTTCCATATCGATAAGCATAGCCTCAGGCGGGGGAGCGGCGGCATTATTTATGATCAGCTTGTTAGGAAACTTCTTTACCCCAATTTCGTCCATATGCTGACCCAGCCGGTAAAAGAGAACAGGAGCTCCAGCCATATGAGTTACCTTGTGCTTTTTTATGAGCCTCCACATCTCCTTTGCCTCAGGCGCCGGCATGCAGATACTGGTTGCTCCCACTCCAGCCACCACCCAAGTCCAGCACCAGCCATTGCAGTGGAACATGGCCAGGCTCCACAGATAGACCGAATAGGCATTCACCGAATGTTCTATGATTTTAGCTATAGCATGAAGATAAGTGCTACGATGAGAGTACATGCACCCTTTGGGTTTACCGGTAGTGCCACTGGTGTAATCAATAGCTATGAGGTCATTTTCATCTTCAAGCTCTAGCTTGATATACTCCTTGCTTGCCTTACCGATAAACTCCTCAAAACCAACTCCAGGCAATTCCCTTTTGGGGGTCTCTCCATAGACATCCCGTCCATCGTAGATAGTTATGTAGGTCTTTACATTGGGCAAATCCTCTGGATTCACCCGGTCGGCAACGCCGGCATCAACAAACATGACCTTGGCCCCAGAATGGTTTCCAATAGTGCTAATCTCCGAAGGGGAAAGGCGATAGTTGATGGAAACGAGGGTGCCGCCAGTTAGCGGGACGCCATAATGAGCCACAAGGTGAGGCTCGAAATTACGACACAGAAAGGCAACATTTTCTCCCTTTTTGACTCCTATGCCCTTAAGGGCGTTGCTTAGCTGGTTTGTTCGGTCAAAAAACTGCTTCCATGTCCACTTTCTGTCTTCCTCGATTACCGCTGTCTTATTGGGCATGACATAAGCGGTTCGCTGTAAGAAGCTTAACGGGGTTAACGGCTCATACCAGTATAGCAATTCCTTCTTTTTGGGCATATCGTTACCTCCTTTCAGTTTAAATTGTGCCCCTCATGGAACCTATACCTTAGATAATATCAATAAGTTACAAGACACCTTCCTTCAAAAGGCCCCAGCTCCAGTTCAACCAGCTTAACTCGTATCAATATGAAGGCCAATGTGAGGTGAATTTCTGCCATATAAATCGGGTAATGTCAAATGTCTGCCATATAAAAGAGAAGCACTTTCACCTCATGATCGAGACCCCTGATGGCAATCTCTCCTATGGCATGAGGCAGCTCAACGGAATCTACACACAGCACTATACCAGGGCTCACCATGCCGTCGGGCACCTGCTCCGGGGGCGGTTCACATCAATCCTCATTGAGAAACAGAGTTCTTTGCTGGAGGTGTGTCGCTATGCTTTTTTAAATCACCTCAGAGCTCATCTTGTCAGCAATCTCTCACAGTAGCCATGGAGCGGGTACGGGGCAACGGCGGGTGATGAGCAAGCCCCCACCTTTCTGACCGTTGACTGAATCCTTTCCCAGTTTGGAAGCAGTAAAAAAAGCGCAGGGAAGACAAAGAAAGAGGTTGAATCTTACCGTTAAGTTTGTAGACAGAGACGCCGCTTGAGCGATTCCGGGTGATTTGATCTCCCACACACAGCCCAAGAAAGGTGGGTACCCTCAACGACCCAATGCAGAGTATCAGGGTTTTTCACTTGTCAAAGGGACGGGGCACAGGCTACTTTCCTAATTGGAAAGAGCAGTGAATAAAGTGGGCGTGACTGGATACACCTAGCTGAGCACAGTCAAACTAAGCACTATACGATTGTGCCAATACTTCTGAACAATACAGATAGCTTAGTCCCATGAGTACCTATATCTTGATGAAGATCCTCGAAAGTGCCCTCACTAGATACGACAGGGGTATTCGGATGCTTACCTAAGGAAAGCTGGAAAAGGAATTCTGATACTCACGAAGGTATGCTATAGTTATTTATAGAGCAACAGCCACAGCGTAAAAAAAAGGGGGGGGATCCATATGTCTATAACAGATTTGATCCAAACGGCGAGGAAAATACGGCAATCTCACAAACCCAAGGCCGAAAAGCATCCGGTTGAGGTCATCACTGAGGAAACTGCCCATTCCTTTAATGAGCTCTTGGGTGAGTCTAAGAAAAGGTGCCCAAGCAGCCGACCCATCAGCACGATGCAACCAGCAGCTGCAAGTAAGACCCAGTTGTCGGGCCTGCTGGCCAAGCTTGATATACTTGAAGAGTCCTTGCAGGCTGAAGACTCCGCCTCCTAACCCATTAATTTGATTGATAGGGGCGAGGACATCAATTGTACCGATAAGGCCTATCCGTTTGCAAAAGCGGCTGTCGCAACACTGTTACTTCTGAGAAGTACACTCTAAGGCGATCTCTTCGTCTCTTGCCTTACGTGCCCTTCCAGCTCTCTTACCCCGATTCTGCTAATGGTGCAGAGTGATTTGATAATACAGTCTTCTATCGAAAAATAAATAATGGTCAAGCGTTTCGATTTGTCATTATGCGGCCCGCGGGCTTTTCGAGGGTAAGATGCCTGAACGTGCAACCAGGGCTGCCCATTGTATGTGTGCGTCTAACCCGAGAAGCAGTCAGAGGCTTTGAAAAAACTCAAGAGGGTGATAAGCTAGAATAGGAGGAACGGAAATCAATCGCTTAGGTTCTATTTCGGGAACTGTGAAGGTAGAGGGTTAATCATGAGCTCTAAGGTAGTCGTGATCATATCAACGGGCGAGAGCGAGAAGGCACTTACCGGTCTGATGTATGCACGCAATGCGATGCAGCGAGGTTGGATGAATGAGGTGAAAGTTATCTTTTTCGGCCCATCGGAGCGCCTCCTTATTGAAGATGAAAGCGTTGCAGAGATGGCGAAGGAGATTAGTGCTACTGTCACACCGCTGGCTTGCAAGTTCATTTCTGACCGTGACGGTGTCTCTGAAAAGATAGAGAATCTCGGGGTAAAGGTAGATTATGTTGGCGAAATAATATCAGAGCTTTTGAAAGATGGTTACGCTGCCATGGTTTTCTGAGAGAGCCGCTCGATAAGCACTTTGCACCGGCCCGCACTTGCATACCCTGGATATCGTAGAATAGAGACCTTACAAGCATCTTACTCCGACCCTGCGGTTCGGAATTAGTTATGAAAGAAACTTAAGCTGAGCATGGAGATGTCTTCTTTTGCTCTGTCCTCCCATCGCTCAGAGCAGTGGGCGTTCCAAAATAGTGTATTTCCCAATAAAGCAATGGCTTCCAAGGGCTTGGTACTAAATACACCATTTTGAGAACCAGCCGGTACGGGGCCTTGTTTAGAGCGCATTGAGCAAAAAAGACATCTCCATGCTCTTTTCTGCATTTAGTTTCTCAGGGGCCATGAAGGGAAAAGAAACATCGAGCGAAAGGGTTGAGCAAATTGAGGAGGAGGGCTTTGGGGAGTTACTCAAATACACCGCTGCTGGTTTTGCAGTAGGTCTGCTAACAGCAGCCCTATTGGATTCATGGGGGCTACAGAGAAACCCTTTCGGACAGTGGATTGTGCGCAGCCTATCTGGGGAAGGCGAAAGTCTTCTTGAAGGCTTTTATGCCTTTCGCCGTCGCATGCGCAATGAAATAGGGTCGCTGGCAGAGGCTTACGGGTGGGGAAAGCTTTTTGGTATGTTCGTCCCATGGATAATAGACTTGGGCAGCCGCATTTTCGGGGTTAACGTGTACGGGGTTGAGGCTTTTTATATCCCCTACTTCTATGCGATGAGTGACCAGATCGGCGCAAACGTAAGTGGCCTCGTTTACATTCGCAGGAAAACCGGCTCGTACCCAAAAGCATTGCTTTCATATTTCCGTCAGCCGGTAATGCTGACAAGCCTGATAATCATCTTCGCTGTTCCTGCCGGTTTGCTCCTGGCTCGCATGTTTGGATTTAGCCCCAAGACGCAAGTTCTTACAGCACTGGAGACAATCGTCGCGAATCTCTGCTGGTTGCCCCCCTTCATCGGCTGGCTCAGGGAACATTTCCGACGTAACGAGCAAAGCGCTTGATAGATAGAGCGTGTTGATGGGGTTGTGGGCCGAGGGGCCCCTCGGTTTGGAGGGATCTCAATGAGTTAAAGGTATTTTTCATTCGATGAAGGAGCTGCCAAATGAACGGGTTGACGACGGACGAGATAATGGAAATTGCGCTGGAGTTATCCGGATTCTCTGATATTCCCCAGGATTCAGGTATCCACGTGCCTGGGATGAATATCGAAAGGGTTATCCTCACCATGGACGTAAACGTGGGCCTGCTCCATATGGCAAAACAAATGGGGTTTGACGCTGTCATCGGCCATCATCCATGTGGCGTGCTGCTGAAACAAGGAGAGGTGTACCGAAGACATATCGATCTTTTGGAGAAACACGGAGTACCCAGGGAAAAGGCCTTGGCTGCGCTGGCTGAATGCATCGATTCTGTAGTCCGCCGCACCGAAAACAAGCGATTTCGGATGATGTACTATGAATCACCAAATCAAACGGTGCTTGAAGTGGATGCCGCCAGGCTTCTTGGGCTCCCACTCATGAACATACACAATCCCTTGGATGAGACAGGGAGAGGGATTCTTCAGGCAAAGATTGATGTCGGTGCCTCAAAGAGTCCCCACTGGCATCTCGAGGATGTTTTGAACTTGTTAGCGGCACTTCCTGAGGCTCGCTACGCCCAAGTCCACTACGGAATATCGCCCCGCATATTCATTGGAGAGCCTGATTTCGAGGCCTCGAAGGTAGTGGTCGTTCATGGTGCGAAGTCAGCACCAAATGCGGAAATCATACGGTTTTATTGGGAGAATGGATTTAGGACGCTGGTGGTTCTCCACGCCGAATCTGAAACCCTTGAGCGACTGCGTAAAAATAGCGGTGGGAATCTGATCTGTACGGGCCATTTTCTCGGTGACTCAATAGGGATTACACCTTTCATTCGCGCCTTGAGGGAAAGGGGTTTAGAGGTCTTTTGTATGGGGGGTATCATCGATATCCGAACGGGGGGAATGGAGGACTGAGATATTGAGGGCCAAGAAATAGAAGAAGAATTTCCCTCGATTCAGCTACTTCAGACAAGGCTATAAAAAGTTGGATGGATTGCTTATTGGTTATTAGGCCAGCCGGAGCGTGAACTGAACACGAGGGAAACGTAGCTCACCGTATTACGCTCGTCACCGGTAACGTCTCCCGACGTATAATAGCTGAGCAGCTTTCCCTTCGCATCGTTGGGCAAAAGCTCCAAGAGTATCCCTATAGGACATCTCCCGCATATGGTTGCTCCCGTGTCCTTAACATACCCGACGAATTTGCCGCAGTCCTTCTGCAAGATGTAGTCAACCGCTCCCATATCGAGCTTCTTCACATTCTCCTTAACATCCGTCTTATAAGGGACAAAACCAAATCGTGGTCCCTGGTGCGTGAAATCAGAGCTCACGACTATGACATCGCCTTTCCTTACAACCTTGCTGAGGGAGTTGGCTATAACCTTATAGTCACCCTCTTGCAGCTGCCCGACTACCATGGGGACCATGGTGAAAGCATCCCCGAGACACACCTGGAGAAAGGGCAACTGCACCTCGAGAGCATGTTCACGGGAGTGAACTTCCGGCATCGAGCCAAAAAGCTCTTCTTCTAGCAAAACATCACAGCTCTCCCTGTCGAGATCCACGAGACCGAGTGGTGTTTCATAACTACTGACATCAGGTATCGAAACGCCCCTGAAGGCTACCCAATGACTCGGCGCCAGGATTATGGCTCTGTTCACCTTGTCCTTGTCAAGGAGCTTAAATCCGAATGCGGCAGCCTGACCTGAATAAACGTACCCCGCATGAGGGCTAATAAGGGCAATGACTTCCCCTGCAACCGGCTCGGGATTTGCATTGTTCAGATACTTCTCTATTTCATCCTCTAAACGTCGTGGGCTACTCTCATAAAACATACCAGCTACGGCAGCTCTGCGCACCTTGAGCCTCCTTTCCTTCTCTGACAACAAACCGGCCTTATCTCCTTGACCGCATTGAGGGCTTCTCCAAAAAACGAGCAAACAGAAAATAACAGCCACAAAACAGATCACTAAAACCCGCAAGATAGGTTTCAGCTGCTTTTCCATCTGCAACATTCCTCGATAGGTTACGCTTTCTGTCCGTCAAAGGATCCTTGCCGAGACAAGAGCGATCCTAAACCTCTTCTATACTTTACTGAAAAATGGCGCAAAGTAAAGGGGGTTACTTCGTCTTCTGTGATTTCGCTCAACTCACGTGGCAATGGTGCCGATACAATGAATGATACTCTGACCGCCACTATCAATCCAAGCGCTCCGTCGCCGGACCTCATGTACGAGGGCCGGGGAGCACCTTTTTTAGGTTGCGTTTGAAAAGCACAGAAGGAGAAAGCCATGAGGATTATCTGCCCCACGTGCAATGCGATATACAAGATTCCCGACACTAAAATCCCCCAGACAAGGAGGGCCGAGGCCACGTGCAAGAAGTGCGGTGGTAGAATATTAGTTGAGCCCGCTTCAGCAAAGAGCCCTGGCGTTGCCCGTCAGGCTGAACCGGATTGGAGGCAGACAACGCCGTCACCTCAAATGTCCGCTCCGAGCTCCGCGACACAGGCGAGGGAGTTTGAATTCATCAGGGAGGATGGGAGCAGAATAACTCCAGATACACCCTCCATGGCCACCGACAAACCAACACTGGCCTTCTTTTCCGTCTCAAAACCAAAATTGATTCTCATGTCGCTCTGCACCTTGGGCCTCTATCAGATTTATTGGTATTACAAAAACTGGAGTATCCTTAAACACGGAACAGGTCAAAACATTAGGCCTTTCTGGAGGGCTATCTTCGCTGTCTTTTTCTGCTATTCGCTGTTCAAATCAGTGAAGCAGTCTGCACATTCACTGGGAATACCCTGCCAGATGAGCCCTGGATTGCTTGCGTGTGTCTATATAGTCCTTTCGGCTACGTGGCGCTTGCCTGATCCCCTCTGGCTCGTCGGCCTTCTGGCATTCCTCCCGCTTGTGTCGGTTCAAGGGGTGATCAATGAGGTTAATCTGAAGGGAACTCATGGGCATGAGCCGAACGATCGATTTACCTGGGGCAACATCGCGGTCATACTGATCGGAGGCCTTTTTCTTTTGCTCTCCGTGATCGGGGCCCTTGTGCCCGTATAAAGGGGAACCGGGTGCCTCTTCCTGACGGCTTGTATATGAGGAAAACGAGGAACCAGCAAACTCCTTACAGATACGGGTTTTCTAACAAAGATACATCGCCACACAGCAGTCGCAACGGGCGATTTCGCGGCCTTGTTCAAGGACGTGGATATCCCGCCACTTCTTGCAGCCGTCACTCGCCTAATCACCGAAATCAACCAGCCCAAGCCTGATATTCTTTCCTTTTGAAATCCTACCCGAAACCCATTACCCGCCTACGCAGAAAGCCACGGGCTTGCGCGTGGGGCTCCACTCTCCTGTCCACCGCGCCTCGGCGAGAGAAGACCCAGGGCCACGTCATGGTGAAACATAAGCTTCAAGTTGCTTTCGGCAGGATATGCTGGTAGGTTTTCT
>JGI24422J19971_10002701_pt1 | contig 11021 bp, 7 predicted proteins | sample DeeMarSWOR152_54_FD_19971 | JGI IMG/M metagenome (IMG submission 19971)
TCAAAGATGTGCGAAATTGATAAATACTTGCACACACAACTGAAAATCATGGATGGCACTGTGGGGATGGAGTGTGGCGTATTCAGCGCCATCGATTTCGAGAGAAAACCTATTTTCCCACATGTATATTGGGGCATGCGGGCCCAAAATCATAGAGGCCATCAATCCCATGGCTTTTTAACCTTCGATGGCAGATTTAATGTCCATCGCAGCTTAGACCTGATACCGAAAATAAAGAAGGGAGAAATCCAGGACTGGTTAACTCGCCTACCGGGGCACGTGGGCCTCGGAAACGTGCGATACACAACATCAGGTCGCCTAGACGACGAATCATTGATGAAGGGCACACAGCCAGTTATGGTAGATACAAAGAAGATGAAGTTGGCTATCTCCTTCAACGGAAACATAGTCAGCACAAAGGAAACGAAAAAGGAAATCTGTGAAACATTCCCTGACTTCTGTTATGAATGCGATGCCGAACTGATTTGCAGAAAGCTCGCGATTGAGCTGATGAAAGACTACGATCTGCAGTCAGCAGCAGCCACAGTCATGAAAGAGGTTGAAGGAGCCTTTTCCGTAAGCGGGATAACCCAGGAAGGTGAGCTCTTCGCCTTCAAAGATCCTTACGGCTTACGCCCGCTATGCACAGGTTTCAGTTCGAAAGGAAACATCTCCGCTTTTTCATCTGAAACTGTCGGGCTAGACATCAACGGCTTCAGTCACGGCTTCGAAATCGAACCCGGAGAGTTTGTCACAGCCAGCAAAGAAGGGCTCAACCGCAAGAAACTAGTGTCCAGTGCCAAGAAGAGCCTCTGCGCTTTCGAATTTGCCTACTTCGCTCGACCAGACTCGATACTTAATGGTAAATACATTTACGAAATCAGAGAGGAATTCGGAAGAAACCTTGGAAGGGAAAACTCAGACATCGTCAAGAGCGCTGACTTAATATTGTCCCTGCCCGAGACGAGCGACGACGCTGCCTTCGGGCTTCATGAAGAAACCGGACTGCGCTGGGAAAGAGGCACAAGGAGACATCGCTTCGTAACTGATCGGGCATTTATCCTGCTTTCACAAGAACGCTACTCGACAATAAACCGAAAAATAAACATCATAGGCAAAAAGCTGGCTGGCAAGAACCTCATAGTCGTCGACGACAGCATAGTGAGAGGGGACACCACAAGAGTTGTCGTCGATAAGATCCGGAAACTAGGCGCCAAAAAGATCCACTTGTTCATCACTTTTCCCCGCATCATAGGACCCTGCTTCTATGGTATTGACATGGCGACTTTCGGAGAACTGATCGGTTCTACACGAGAACCGGAAGAAATAGCCAAATCAATAGGTGCGGACTCGGTCAACTACCAATCCATGAACGCGTTTGTCAAAGCAACAGGGATGCCAAAGGATGATTTATGCTTTGGCTGTACAACTGGCAAGTATCCTACACCACTCGCAGAGCGGTTGGCAAAGTGGATGCGCCGAAGGTTTGATAGTGGATATAAAGAAACAGAGAGAATCTATGAAGTAAACTTGGAGAATCTTCTCTAAGAACCTTGGACACTCTAGACTAGTCTCGCAAAAGGCAAAGCTTATGGAAAAGGTTGGCGTTCTCGTCGTTTCTTACGGCGCTCGAGAAGCAGCTATTATAGACACGTTTCAGCGCAGTCGAAACTACAGAGTGGATACCTACGTCGTAGACAAGCAAAGGAACCCTTTCAACGTGAGAGCGGCGGTGGAGCACGTTGTTGTTCCAGACCTAGACGTGAATATAATCTGCAAGTTTGCCTCAAGAAGGCAAGACAGAATCGATTTCGGAATAGTTGGACCCGAGAAGCCCATAATCAACGGAATCAGAGACGTTATCGAAGGCAAAACAAACATACCTATGATCTGCCCAACCAAACGCTGTGCCATTGAAGCCAGCAAGGTCACACAAAGACGCCTCTTTGAAAAGGCGGAGCCAACGATGAACCCCAGGTTCAAAGTCTTCAGCCCCAAAGAGTTCAGAAGCAAAGCTGACGTGAAGAAGGCCGTCTACGCGTGGCTGGACGAGCTAGGAAACCAGGCAGTTGTGAAACCCGATGTTCCAGCTGCAGGAAAAGGAGTAGGAGTATGGGGAGACCATTTCGACACAAGAGAACAGCTATTCACCCACTTCCTTGCCAACTTTGAACATGGACAGGTGATAGTTGAAGAGAAAATCGATGGCGAAGAATCCAGCTTCCAAGCTTTCTGCGATGGCAAGAGCCTCGTAGCGCTCCCAGAAACCCGGGATTACAAGAGAGCCTTTGACGGAGACAAGGGGCCAAACACAGGCGGCATGGGCTCCTACAAGAACAAGGGCACCCTTCTACCCTATATGGCACCTGAAGATCGAGAAAAAGAAGTAGAGATAGTCAACAGAGTATTCAACCTAATCAAGAAGCAAAGACCCGGACACGAGTTAAGAGGCGTTCCTTTCTACATGGCCTTCAGTCACACTGCAAAGGGACCCAAAGTACTAGAAAACAACAGCAGACCTGGCGACCCAGAAATAATCAACCTTCTACCCCTCCTCAAAGCTGACTTCACAGACATATGCTTCAAGATGATCGAGGGAAGCCTCACAAGAGTGGAGGTTGAAAGCAAAGCCTCAGTGGTCACCTACAAAGCTCCGCCCTCCTACGGTGGATTCATAGATGTTTTCCCAGACAAAGTCAACAAGGAGGGAATAGGCAAGCCCGTTAGACTAGACGAGGCCTACAAGCTTGTTAAAGAACATGACGGCAATGTTCGAGTCTACGCAGCTTCCATGGAGCAGAGGAACGGCGAATCTTACGCCCTCGCTTCAAGAGCTGTTGCAGTCGTCGGCATCGCCGACACCATCTTAAATGCCCGTGAACTTTCTTTGAAAGGCGCAGACGCCATCGAAGGTGGCGCGCTTTGGAGCAGAACCGACATAGCCTCTGGTGAACACATTCAGAGAAGCATAGAGCATATGGAAAGATTGAGGCGCAACAGTAGGTGAAGCAAGCCAAGAGAATATTCATAACAGATTGTGAGGGGCCCATTACAAAGAATGACAACGCTTTCGAGCTTGTAAGCCACTTCATCCCTGAAGGAGAGAAGTTCTTCACCCAAATCAGCAGGTACGACGATGTCCTAGCGGACATCGTTAGACGAGAGGGCTACAAGGCAGGGGACACCTTGAAACTCGTCGTCCCCTTCCTCAAAGCTTACGGAGTAAACAACAAAAAAATGAGTGACTTTTCATCTCAAAACACTTCAATAATCCCAAATGCGAGAGATTTACTCCAATTCGTTAAGGCTGGAATGCCCAGTTTCATTGTAAGCACAAGCTACGAGCATTACATCCGAGCTCTGTGCAGTGTTTTACGTTTTCCGTTCGAGAATACGTATTGCACGAGGCTTAACATTGATGCCTATCCCCTAAGCACCGGCGAGCGGGAGGAGTTGATGCAGTTTAGGCGGGAAATATGCGAAATGCCCTTACTTGAAATTCCTGAGGAAGCAACTTCACTGCAAGCCTTTTCAGAAAAGGAAAGACAGACAATAGGGCGGCTAGACGAGATATTCTGGGAGAGAATTCGCCAGATGAAAGCAGGGGCGATGCTCAGAGAAGTCAACCCGATCGGAGGCTTTGAAAAAGCGAACTCAGTAATGGATGTTGTGAAGAAGATTCGAGCGGACTTGAGCGATGTGATGTATGTTGGGGATAGCATAACCGACGTCCAATGCTTCAGGTTAGTCAAGGACGGTGGAGGGCTCACAGTTTCCTTCAACGGCAACGCCTACGCAGTCCGCGCAGCCTCAATAGCCCTTCTTTCAAACAACGCGTTAGTAGTCGCAATTATCGCTGACGTTTTCAATAGGCTTGGCATCGATGCCGTCTTCCACCTGATTAGCAACTGGAGATATGAAGCCTTGGAGAAATTCGAAGTAAGCCCTAACCTACAGACAAAGCTTCGAACGGTGTTTACGGACGAGTTGCCAAGAGCAAGCGAAATCACTGCAAGCAACATGAAAGAACTCTCCCGCGAAAGCGGCGCCTTCAGGAAGCTGGTGAGAGGCGAAAAAGTGGGGAAGCTGGGTTGAAGCCCGAAGTCCTATTTGCATTATCCCCTAGAGGCTTGTGGTATGAAGGCGAAGATTGAAGACACCTTTGCCGAGGCATTTGAGGGTCTCTTTTGCAGAGTGATCATCACCGCTGAAGACGAGGAAGTTCTACATTCTGCAGCCCGAGACGCAACAGCCACACCTTCCATCGTCGTTGGAAGAGTTGAGGGTGGAATTGAAGGATGGGTGAGCAAAGAAGAAACGCCGGACGGCCGCACAGGCGCACTTCTGCAGTTTTGGGGAGGCATAGACCCTAAGAAACCCTTAGACCATTCCCTTGAGAAGTTTGAAACCGAACTCTCCTACCGCATCAGACAGGACATCCTTGTGAAACCCTTTACCGCTCTCTTCGACTCCCTCTCAAAGCCTTTGGGGAAATTCGATATGATGGAAAAGGTTGGGCATTGCGGAGACGGCTTTGAATGGGAAGAGCGACGTTACGGCCGCGACGTCATTGTTGTCCCTATAATGGTTCCAGACTTCTTAATTGAGAGACACATAGGCTACGCCCGAGGCGTCATGGGCGCCAACTTTTGGTATAGCTGTCAGACTAAAAAGGCAGTCATGGAAGGTGGGAGAAAGGCTCTTCACGCCATTGGCAAGGTTGAAGGAGCAGTAGCTCCGTTTGGCATTTGCGCCGCTGGCTCCAAACCGGAGACCAAATTTCCCTCTATCGGACCGACAACAAATCATCCCTATTGTCCCTCTTTGAGGAAGAAGCTCGGCCGCGGCTCCAAAGTCCCTGAAAACATCCATTTCATTCCAGAAATCGTGATCAACGGTATCTCTCTAGACGTGGTGAAAGCGGCGATGAAGGCAGGAGTAGAAGGGGCAAGCAGCGTCGAGGGCGTCGAAGCGATTTCTGCGGGCAACTACGGCGGCAAATTGGGCAAGTATAAGATTAATCTGCGGGAGCTTTTTCATGAACAAGCTTGACTTTGTTGGATTTGGCGCGCTAAACGTAGACAAGCTTTTCAGAGTAGACCACATCGCGGGCAAAGACGAGGAGAGTTCTATAATCCAGTCCAGAGAATCCTGCGGCGGCTCAGCAGCAAATACCACCGTAGGACTAGCCCGCTTAGGGCTGAAAACCGGGTACATTGGCAAAGTTGCATCCGACCGCGAAGGCCGCTTCTTACTTGACGAATTCAAAAGGCAAAACGTCGACACACGCGGGATAATGGTGACAGAGAAAGGCCGAAGCGGTGTCGTCATAGGTTTCGTAGATAAGATGGGTGAAAGAGCCCTCTACGTGGATCCGGGCGTCAACGATAACATAGACCTAAAGGAGATCAGTCAAGACTACACACGAAAATCCAAGCTTCTCCACCTGACATCTTTCGTCGGCGAAGAGAGCTTTGAAGCCCAAAAAAGCCTTGTCAGGAGTCTCCCAAAACAAGTCAAAGTGAGCCTTGATCCAGGCATGCTTTACTCCAAGAGGGGAATGCCAGCGTTAGAACCCATCCTGAGACGAGTTTTTGCTGTCTTTCTAAACGAGACTGAACTAAGGCTGCTCACGGGCGAGAGCTTCGAAGTCGGCACCAAAAAGCTGATGGCTGAAGGGGCTGAGGTTGTTGGAGTTAAGCTAGGCAACAAGGGGTGCTTTGTAGCCAACGGCGAGCATAGCTATGTCGTAGAGCCCTTTAAGGTGAAGGCTGTGGACACGACGGGCGCTGGCGACGCCTGGAATGCGGGCTTTCTGTACGGCTTATTCAAGAAGAGGAGTCTGCGTGAATGTGGCAAGCTCGGCAACCTTGTGGCATCCAAGTGTATAATGAAGATGGGCGCAAGGAACGGGCTGCCAACCCTTACTGAACTNCGTCTATCCGGAATGCTTGCCTAGAAGTGATCCTCCTAGCGTGCCGGCTACCTGCATGCATGTTTCAGNGTCCAGTAGATATCCTTTACTTCTTCCTGCCAATTGCGGGACTCTGTTCGCTGCTATTCATAAAAACTAGAGAAGACAAGCTTTCAATAAGTGAGGAGGCGGCAGGAAAAATGTCGTCTGATAACCTTGAAAGGCTTAAGACTCTGATTGATAAGCTAGGAAGATACTGACAGACGCCTACGTGGCCACTCGATGTGTTCGCCTTCGCGTGCTAGCGCGCATCGATCATTGACTCGTATCGAGTTCTACGTTTCCATCGTCAGATTTTGCATGCATGTGACATTCCAGGGCTGCTTCGAAGTGCGCGTGCGAAAAGTTACAGCTATGGGTTTCTTCTTAGATAGCGTTTGATGTGCCTCCACGCCGCATCCTGTCTCTCCCTCCAGTAGGTGGGATCCTTGAAGCGTATTGCACCAGATGTCCCCCAGAAGATTTCCACGGCTCGATAGGCTGCTTGGAAGAGCTCCAACTGCTTCAGCTGCTCCTCTGGGATGGATCGCATCTCGAGGTATCCCTCTAACAGGGCGTCCCGATATGCAGGCCACACATCCTCTCCTTCCCAGTCACATAGAGACACAGCTAAATCATACATCCAATAACCAAATCCTCCATCATCAAAGTCGATGGCCCTAGCCTCTCCGCTGCAGAAAAGCACATTGGCATTTGTGCCCAAATCGGCGTGGATCAACCCGTAGACTTCCAGGCCCTTACCCCAGTCCTCCATGACTCGCTCCACTCGCATGGTCACTTCCTGAAAGGCCTCGAAATATCGCCGGGGTATCCTCGGCCACACCTCGTCTGCAGTATGGCCGGTGCCGGTGTCGTCTCCCCAAAGACCGTTATGGTCATAGTGTCTGCGCACGAAGCCTGGAGGTGGTTTCCAACTCGATGCGTGGTTGTGGAGTCGAGCCATTAGGTTGCCTATAGCCTTCATGTGCCACCTTCGGACGCGCTTCATAGCCCTTCTTCCTTTCACCCATCGGAGTAGAGAACACCGCCTCGCTTCTGGCACTCCAGGGACTGAGATCATCACAGATAGCTCTCCCTCTGTCGTGGCGACAGGTTGTGGCACTGGAAACCCGGCGTCGCAAAGAGCAGAGAGCCACTCCAACTCGGATTCAATTGCGTCCTCATTCTGGTAGCCGGGCCAGTGGAGCCGCAGCAAGAGGCAGTTGTCAACATAGAGGCTTTCTCTCTTGGGCATTGGATCCATGGTTTTCACTCGATACATAACGTTGCCTGACTCAACGATTAGCCGGAGATGGGCCTTACGAAGTCCGAAAGCATCGAGGCCCATCTGGGCAATCCGCTTGATCCTCCGCAGCCTTCCGCGACGAGTGAGATCCTCGTACGCCTTCATGTCATCCACCTTGTACCTTTGCTATGAAATCCTGACAGTTAAGCAGCTTGGTGCCTAAAATGCCATGCGAGTAGGCAAGCACGCCAATTTCTTGGTTGGTACTGGGTTTTTCAGTGATCCGATCCCCCCCTATTTTTTTCTGGCTAGCACCCTACAAATTGGCCGAGACCGTGCATTTCAAATAGTGAGCATGGAGGAAAAGTTTTAAGGTCTGTGTTCTCGAATTCAGTTTGGTGATCTGATGGGGGAGAGGCCTGTTGGCGTGGCCATTGTGGCAGGCAAAGCACGGCTCATCAAATCTAGATGCATGCATGCACCAGTTTTCGATCTCCTATCGAGTCTAGGGGAGCGCGAGGGTACTTCTCGCTACTTATGCTTTTCTAGAATGCTCTTTACCAAGCCGTCTAGGTCCTTTTCAACATCGCTTGGCAGCGGCTCCGGGTGATGTTCTCTGAGGGACTTCTCCACAGACTCTCTTGCCCTTTGGGTGATGTTCTTTGATCCAGCCGCTTTCCATGCTTTCCATTCAACGCGGTCAACGAGCTCGGAGGGCAAAAGCTCCTCTTTTCTAAACCAGTCCAGAGTGTGTTTCTCTGCTAGATAAGCTCCTCCTGGCCCGACTTTACGTATGAGATCGATGGCTAATGTTGCATCATCCACCTTAACCCCCTCAGCCAATCGCAAGGCCATGCCACAGATAGCGTCGTCAATCACGAGTTTCTCGAGACTCTGGCAGTTTTCGAAGTTCAGCATGCCTGGACCTGAAATCACGTTGATGCCAGCAAGGGCCCCGAGCACCACAGCGATTCCAGATTCAAACCCAGCCTGAGCGTCCACAACCTTTGTGTCGCTCAAGCCAAGGTATGCGTGAGTTGGCAGGCCATAGAATTTTCCAATCTGAGCGTAGGAGCAATCGAGCATCATAGTTTCTATAGCCCCCAGGCGCGCCGTTCCGTATCTCATGTCTAATGTTGTCGGGGAACCGCCATAGATCACTGGGGCTCCTGGATTCGTCAATTCAGCCATGACAAGTCCGCTTAGGAATTCTGCGTTGTGTTGAACCAGCGATCCTGCCAGAGTTACTGGCCCCGTGGCCCCTAGTTGAGGCATAGGGATTATCTCTGCAGGTATATGGGATTTTGCGCAGTCAATTAGGTTTTGGCAGGTTATTTCGCTCCACTTTAGCGGTGCCGAGGGGCAAGTGTCGAAGATCGCCATAGGTTTTCGGGCCAGCTCCTTTTCTCCTCCAGCCACAATCTGAAGCATGCGTCTCATATCATACAGTCCGTCTATGCTGAAGGCCCCTGTAACTATCGGTTTCGAGGAATTCTTCAGCACGATTGGTAGTCGACACCTATCAGCAATCTCTTGTGGCACATCTGAGATTACGAGAGCAGTGCTTTGGGCCTGCACGTTTTCAAGCGAGTCAGTCAGTCTGACCAAATCGATTAAATCCTTGGTGACGGGGCGTCTACGCTCGCCGGTTTTGTGGTCAAGGAAGAACATTGCAGCCGACCCTGGATTGTATGTGACCTTGTTTCCGTCTAAGAGTCGATCATGCTTTCCGTCGCGGCTGTAAAGCCTAATTGTTGAGGGCGCCTTTGCAAGGGCTTCCTTTACAATGTGTTGCGGGATTCTAGCAAGCTTCTGCTTGAAGTCTACGTCGATGCCCGAGGCATCAAGCAGCTTCAACGCCCTTTCGTTGTGGATGATTACACCAATTTCTTCCAAGAGCTTCATAGAAGCAACGTGAATTCGCTTAACTTCATCTTCTGATATGAGTTGAAGTAGTGGTTTCCCGGAGAGAGAGGATTTAAACATTGCACACCCTCTGACGCTTTCTACACATCTTCTACGGGCTATCCTCTCGAGTCCTGAGAAGCCTTTCTGTGACTTCCACTGCTTCCATTGCGTCCCCAGCGTGGCCATCTGCGCCTATTTGCTCTGCCCATTCGCTCGACGTTGGGGCTCCTCCGATTATGACTTTCACTTTTTTCCTCAAATCCTCTTTCGCAAGAGCCTTTACGACGTTTTCCATGCCTAGCATTGTGGTAGTCATTAGAGACGACAGTCCGATAAAATCTGGCTGAACTTCCCTAGCTTTTGCGATGAACTTTTCGACTGGGACGTCAACTCCAAGGTCTATCACCTCGAAGCCTGCTACAGTAAGCATTGCACTAACAATGCTCTTTCCAATATCATGGATGTCTCCTTCCATGGTGCCAATCAACACCTTTCCCTTGGGTTTCTGCTTGATTGCCCGACCTGCAATCGCAGGCTCCAAGACGGCCATTGCTTGTTTCATGGCCTCCACGGCGATCATGAGCTCGGGTAGGAAAACCTCGCCCGCACCAAACTTATCCCCTACAATTCTCAATCCTCTGGCAAGTCCATTCTCAATGGCCCCAACCGGGTCCACACCAGCTTCGAGAGCTTCTTTGGCCGCTCGAACCGCGTCTTCAACTTCATAGCTGACAACAGCATCCATCAGCCTCTCAGTAAGGGCTTCCTTCATAGGACCAACTCGATTTGTAACCTTGTTTCACTTCTCCTTCTATAAACCTATCGCGATGTCATGAAGACGGACTTAGAATCGGAGGATAGCTCGGTTCACAGGCGTATGTAAGTGGTAGAGTCTCGTAGGAGCGAAACCCAGAGTTCTCAACAATTGGTGAATAGGAAAAGGTAAAGAGAACCCGCTGGGTAGTTTGCAGAAACATCGTTGGAGAAATAAAGTTGGGACTCACTCCTCTACGCAGGGTTGTTTCAGCATTGCAAGGAAAAGAGATTGACATGGTTCCAGTAACCTCCATTGCAGGGTGTGGCGGAATGGTCACCGTTGATATGCAAAGCGTAACCCGAATATCTCTGCTGGAAGCTTATAGAAACCCCGAATCAATGGCTAAGCTTTCTTTGGCTTGCCACCAGCTGACTGGAATCGAAAACGCTAGAGTTCCGTTTGACTTTGTGGTGGAGCCTGAGGCCTTGGGGTGCGAAGTCAAGTGGTGGGAGAGGCCTGAAATTCTTCCGTCAGTCAAGAGTCATCCTTTCAAGAGCCCTGCCGATTTGACTGTGCCCAAGAAGCTGGTCGAATCAGGCCGAATCCCAGTTGTGCTAGAGGCCATTGGAATGGCCAGAGAGGAAGCAGGGGATTTCCTGCCTATTTCAAGCCTTGCGCTGGGTCCGTTCTCACTCGCGGGGGAGCTGGCAGGAGTGGCCGACTTCTTGAAATGGACTCTGAGGAAGCCCGAATACGTTGAGAAATTCGTCGACTTCACCACCGAATTCGTGATAGAATATGCCAGAGCGCAGTACAGCGCAGGCTCCAACATTGTCGAAGTTGCTGACGCTATGGCATCTCTCGACATGATTAGTCCCAACGCATTCAGAGAATTCGCAAAACCTGCCCTAGCGAAGATAGCCCGCAGGCTGAAGGGAATGAAAGTCCTGCACATTTGTGGACGCACAGAACCTATTCTGGCAGATGTTCTCGAACTAGGCTTTGATGGTGTTAGCCTCGACATCGATATTCCCCATCTCAAATCAGTTGCGGGCAATACTAAGGTGCTAGGCAACGTGTCCTCAAAGAGAACGTTGGTCATCGGCTCGACAGATGATGTCAAAGCAGAAGCTAAGAAAGCTCTTGAAGCGGGGGTT
>JGI24422J19971_10002704_pt1 | contig 11017 bp, 4 predicted proteins | sample DeeMarSWOR152_54_FD_19971 | JGI IMG/M metagenome (IMG submission 19971)
GGTTATTTGAAAAGCCAGGAGCCATACTGTTATGGGTCCTTCCCCTTGCTGTCATGGAATTTTCCTTCCATCCTGCGGGATTGGGCCGTCGGGATATGGGCGGCTGGAACGTCTTTGTCTACCTGATGTTTTTCCTGTATGGGTTTCTTCTGGCATCGGATGAGATGTACAGACGGACAGTAGAGAAAAACAGGGTGATTTTGTTGGCGCTGGCTCTTCTTACGACTCTCATCGGGTTCTATATCAGGAAATCCGGGATTGATCCCTCTTTCGGCAGTCCCGGTTATTTGGGGATTTCCGTTTTCCGAACCTTCAATTCCTGGGTCTGGGTCCTTGCCCTGCTGGGAATAGGAAGCCGGTATCTTACCTTTCGGAACCGTCTTCTTCAATACGCCAGTGAAGCTGTGCTGCCCTTCTATATCTTGCACCAGAGCATTATTGTTGTGACTGGGTTTTTCATCATCAATTGGAGTACACCCGTCTTCGTGAAGTATCTGTTCCTCAGCACGACGTCCTTTGTGATTATCGTTCTGATCTATGAATATGTCGTCAGGCGATTGGTTTTTATGCGTTTTCTGTTTGGCTTGAAAGGGCAAAAAAAGAAATCCTAGAAAGATTCCGGATTCACCGCCCTTCTTTCAAATGAACGGAGCGCAACATCCGCTATCTGTCTTTGCCTCACCAATGAACCTGAGGGGGTTTAGATCATTCGTACCTGAGGCAATCGACCGGGTCGGCAAGCGCCGCCCTGACGGACTGATAGCTCACCGTAAACAGAGCGATGATAAAGGCCAACAAAGCCGACAAAAGAAATGGCCAAAAGCCAATACGGGTTCGATAGGCAAAATTCTGCATCCATCTGTGCATCATAAAGTAGGCCACAGGCCAGGCGATCAAGTTGGCGAAAAGCACCCATTTGGAAAACTCTTTGCTGAGCAGCAGCAGGATATTGGCCGTGGACGCGCCCAAAACTTTGCGCACACCGATCTCCTTTGTTCTTTCCTCGGCCGTGAAGGCAGCCAAGCCGAAGAGTCCCAGACAGGCTACGAAGATNGATAAAACGGAGAAGATCAAAAAAATGCTCCTCATCCTGCTCTCGCTTTTATACAGGAGATCGATCCTGCTGTTCAGGAATGTGTATTCGAACTGTTCTCCCGGAAAAATCTCTCCCCACTTTTGCTGAATAAAGCCGATCGTTCCCCTGACGTCTCCGGGCATGACTCTTACCGAGATGGTATTGAAACTCTGCGGGTCGAGAGACAACAGGATGGGATCGATAATCTTATGCAGGGATTTGAAATGAAAATCTTTCACCACGCCGACAATCGTCAGCTCTTTGAATTCATTCAAACTCAAGAACCTGAGCAATTTTTTGCCGACAGCCTCTTCAGGCATGTATCCGATCTCCCTTGCGGCCGCTTCGTTGAGCATGATGGCCCCGTCGATATCCGTACTGAATTCTTTTGAAAACGCCCGGCCGTGGGTGACTTCGAATCCATAAGTGTCCACAAATTCATAGTCCGTATATATGAAAATCAGCGGAAAGACATCATCCGTGTCGGGCCTCTTGTATGTCGTGTCTGTAAACATAGCGCTTCCGGGAACATCGGAGGAAACAGCCACGGATTTGACCCTTGGATCCTGGGTCAGGGTATTCCGGAAAGCCTCGATATTCTGGTGAATGGTTTTGCTTTCTGCGGACAGGATGATCACGTTCTCCTTGTCAAAACCCAGGGACTTTTTCTGGATGTAGTCCATCTGCTTGAAGATGATGAGTGTGCCGATAATCAAAGCGATGGAAATAACGAATTGAATGACAGCCATGCTCCTGCGGAAGACCGATTTCCCAGTCCCGGATTGTACCCCTCCTTTGAGCACCCTGGCCGGGTCGAATCTTGTCAGGTAAAAAGCCGGATACATACCGGCCAATAAGCCCGTAGCCAAAGCGATCCCGATGAGAATGATCCAGTTGCTCACCTGAAAAAGCATGCCCAAGGATAAAAATTTGCCCGAAATCGAGTTGAAAACGGGAATAAACAGGCTAATCAGCAAAACAGCCAAAGTCAAAGCCATGAAGGCAAGTAGAACGGATTCTCCTAGAAACTGCCCCTGAAGCTGCCGCCTGAGTGCTCCGACTGTCTTGCGGATCCCGACTTCCCTGGCTCTTTTACTGGCCCGGGCCGTGGAAAGATTCATGAAATTGATGCAGGCAATGATCAAAATCAAAAACGCGATGGCCGAAAATAGATAAACAGATGACATACGGCCCTGCGGTTCAATCTCAAATTCTGGGGCAGGATAAAGGTGAATATCGAGGAGAGGGTATAACTTGAGCTGAAACACATCATTGATATCCGTTTCCGGACCAAGGATCTTGGCAATATCCGCTCCCATATATTTGGTCAGGAAACCAGAGAATTTTTTCTCCGCCTCCTCCGGAGACGTCCCCTCTTTCAACAATACGTAGGTGTAGAGAAAATTATTGAACCAAAAACTCAATTCCTCCGGAGGATAGGAAGAGATGGAGGCCAGAACATCGAATTTAACATGAGAATTGGGAGGGACTTCTTCTAAGATTCCGGTGACCTGGAAGTCTGCCAGCGTGCCACGCCAATCCACGGTGAGAGATTTGCCAACAGCATCTGCGGTTCCCAGATATCTCAAGGCGTTTTTCAGGGTAAGGACCATCGACCTGGGCTGCGTGAGGGCGGTTCTGGGGTCGCCGCTTTCCAGATGAAAATCGAATATTTCGAAGATGGAATTATCGGCCACGACAATCTGCTGCTTGTGGAATAAGTTTCTGTGGTCTTTGATGGATATTTCATTCCTGTGCACACGGACAGAGTTTTCGATTTCCGGATAATCATTGACCAGGGCCGGACCGTAAGGTCCGCTTGTGCTCGGAGTCTGGGTATGTATGTCTGCGAAGTCAACTTTTCGCTCGACCCGGTATATCCGGTCGGCCTTGGTGTGGAAACGGTCATAGCTCATTTCGTCCTGGACCCAAAGCCATATCATAAGGCAGGCAGCCAGTCCGATGGCCAGGCCGGTCAGGTTGATCAAAGAATACAGTTTATTGCGAAACATATTCCGCAGCGCAATCTTGAAATAATTTTTCAGCATGTCACCCTCCAAATAATGCTCGATTCTCTATTAAAGACGAAAATGAGAGCAAAAAAGTTTGCTGTATAAGAGGCTGCCTGTCAACCTGCTGTTGTAAATTAATGTGATTTTGTGGAAACGGAGCTTGGAGTTTTTCTTGTGATAAGTTCATCGGTCGGTATCAACGTTTGTCACTTAAAGAATATGGTGAGTGATTTGGAGAAAATCCAAAAAAAAATTCCTCTATTCATTGCCTCTGACTCAAAGATATTTATTTTTTTCTTCTACACGTTTAATAAGGGAAATCCATTCGAATTACTTGAGAAAAACCGATTTGAATGCTGATCAATAATATGGAAATTTTTTTAAGAATAAGTGATTAAAGTGATTTATATGTTGACAATTGTATATCTGTATATTATAGGTTATTCAACCTAGGGAAAAGGAGATTAATTCAATGAACAAAAAACTATCGGTCTTAGTATCCCTCTGTTTTTTCATTATTCTTTCTTTTGTACCTCTTAATGGCCAATGGGCAAGAACTTATGGAGGAAGCGACGATGATTATGCTTGCTCCATTCAGCAGACAAGCGACGGAGGGTATATAATCGCAGGCTATACCTACTCTTTTGGTGCTGGAGATTGTGACATTTGGCTGCTGAAAGTGGACTCAATTGGAGACGTTGAGTGGCAGAAGACCTATGGAGGAATTGATACTGACTCAACCTCCTCCGAACCAGATGCTATCCAGGAGACAAGCGATGGTGGATTCATTGTCACCGGATGGACTTACTCATATGGCTCTGGATTAACTGAAAGCTGGGTTTTAAAGCTGGATTCAAATGGGAATATCATATGGCAGAAGACCTATGGAGGAAGTTCATATGACACTCCTCGTTCTATACGTCAGACAGTTGATGGAGGGTATATTGTCGCTGGCTTCACTAGATCGTCTGGAGCTGGATCAAATGATTACTGGATATTGAAGCTTTCCTCGACTGGAAATATCGAGTGGCAAAAGACTTATGGAGGAAGTGATGCTGAACATGCTAATTCTATACGGCAAACAGCTGATGGAGGGTATATTGTCGTAGGCAATACCTACTCTTTTGGTGCTGGATCCGATGATATCTGGGTATTAAAGCTCTACTCGACTGGAAATATCGAGTGGCAAAAGACCTATGGAGCAAGCGGGAGTGATTATGCTTATTGCGTTCAGCAAACCATCGATGGCGGATACATTATTGCAGGTGATACCACATCCTTTGGTGCTGGATCCGTTGATATCTGGATATTAAAGCTTTCCTCGACTGGAAATATCGAGTGGCAAAAGACCTATGGAGGTGCTGGTACTGATTGTCCTTGGTCAATTCAGCAGACAAGCGACGAAGGGTATATTATCTCAAGCTGGACTTACTCATTCGGCGTCCAAATGGATGATGGCTGGATATTAAAGCTCTCCTCAAATGGAAATATTGAGTGGGAGAAAACCTATGGAGGAAGCTCTTATGATTCTGCTCGTTTCGTCCTTGAAGTAGACGATGGAAGCTATATAGCTGCAGGTTTTACCGATTCATATACTGCTGGAGGAGCAGATATCTGTGTTCTTAAGATATACCAGGATGGAAACATTGATCCATCCTGTGACTTTGTCGGAGACTCATTTGCCACAGTTTATGACACCTCTGTTAATTATAATTACACCGGTGTAACCCCTACGGATACAAGTGTATCACCTGTTTCAACTTATTGTTCCCCCTTAAATACTTATGCCACTGAAAGTATTTTCTGTGAAGCTCCTAAATTTTATCTTACCATATCTGCAACTAGTGGAGGAACAACAGATCCTCCTCCTGACACGTACACATATTACAATGGAATTGAAGCCGAGATTGAAGCCATCCCTGACACTAGTAACTTCAGATTCGATGGTTGGACAGGAGACGTACCTCCAGGGCATGAAAACGATAATCCTTTATCGGTTACAATGGATTCGGATAAATCTATTCAAGCGAATTTTATCCGACAATATACATTGACTATATCCTCGAGTAATGGAGGAACAACAAATCCTGTGCCTGGAAACTATACATATGATTCTGGTGCATATGTTTCAGTGCAGGCGATACCCAATTCTGGCTATAATTTTACTGGGTGGAGCGGTGATGTGACAGGAACGACTAATCCTATTTCTATCACCATGAATGGAGATAAATCCATAACTGCCAATTTTAGTGCTCCTACCGGGAATGGTGGTGATGATGAAAAGTCTAGCGCTCAAGGCGGCGGCTGTTTCATAGCAACAGCAGCTTATGGCTCACCCTTGCATCCTCACGTGGATATTCTTCGAAATTTCAGAGATAAATATCTGATGTCCAATAAATTAGGACGCGAGTGGGTTGATTTGTATTATAAATATTCACCTTTTGTTGCAAAGATAATTGCAAAACACAAAGCATTAAAAATCCTAGCCCAAATTCACCTTTGGCCATTGGTTGCTTTCTGTTACGCCACGGTTCATTTTAAAGCGATCGTTACTGCGGGTATATTTATCTTTCTTTCTGTTTTTTCAGTCATGCTAATAATCAATAGAAACACTTAGTGCATTTAATACTAATAATATCGAATAATTAACTTTGTTCCAAACGGACGAGAATGTATGTTATTGCCAGAAAAATGAAGCGATTTTGTGATTGTCAATATGGTAAGATTGACGCCATGAATCCGCATTGAATAGATCCTCCATCTCAGGCACAATTTCGTCTTCGTCTTTTTTAAGCACCCTCTTTCTGTTTGGAATCATTAGCCCATTTTAAGCAGCCTGCAAACTTTTAATTGAATAGAACCTGATGGCCTCTGAGATTGATTTTTTTTGCTGATTCGAGGACCAGGTCTGTCCTTCACTTTATGGTTTGGTGGCTTGGGCTGATTCATATCTTTTTTTCTGGTTGATGGCTTTGTCGTTTTTGACTGCGATAAGTTCATTTCAAGATGTTAGCGGCTGCAAATTGTAGAAAATGGCAAGGGATTTGGAGCAACTCCCCCAAAAATAATCTCTAATACAATTGATACCTTAAATGAAAAGAGATACCTACCCGATTCTTTTCTCTTTGGACCGGACAAATCGCCTGGGTTTCCAGATAACGATAATGGCTATGGTCACCAACGTCCAAACACCTACAAAAATCATAGCTGAGTTGCTGTTCGACCAGGTTGGAAATATCTGAGCGTTCATCAAGGCATGAACGAAGATGACCGGCAGCAGACTGCGCCTGGTGTTATTATAAAACCAGGTGAACAATATGGAATGCATGCAGATCCCGTACCAGAAGGCAAAAAACGGCACATCACGTCCGCCCATAAACCACTGCGGGAGATGCCAGGGCCCCCAAAAAGCAGCCAGTATGAGGCTGGAAACCAGCGCATTCCATTTCATTTGAAGGCGGTCCAGAGCATACCCCCGCCAGCCATATTCTTCGAGCGCCGCTAAACATAATAAACTCAAAAAAGATTTAAGATAGGCTTCAGGCCGGGTGAGTAAAGGTATTTGAGCAATGGCCTCACCTCCGATAAGATGGGCCAAAAGAACGGAAATTCCCTCCATTGCGGGAATGAGAAATAAAATGGGAAGCCACCATATTTTTCTAAACCGGACGCTCCACCCTCTCTTCAGAAGATCTAGGACTCCCTCTTTTCCACTGTTCAGAAAGGTCAGAAAAAACGCGGCCACAAAAGGACCAGAGGCAGCCAGGTATCTCGAAAGCGCCAGCAGATACCCGGGTAGCTCGATGATGCTCTGTGAATCCAGAGTGCGGGGCAATTCGAACAACCACGTAAAGCCGATAGCGATCAGGAAAAACCACCAGACACTGGATAATTCTTTTTTCACTTCCTAATCTCCTGACTTTAGATTAAATACATACTGCGAGAAATAGTTCTCGATGAAAAATAATTCCGTCTCAAAATATTGAGAAAAATCCGATTTGCCCATTAACTCCGAATATATTTTTATATTTCATTATTGGTATAAACGCAAAAATTCAGTGAGATGTTCTCTACTTTTTAAATAAGATTTTTTCCCAACACCGATAGCTGTCAAAATATTCCTTTTATCGTCAACACCTGATTAGTTTCTTACAAGGCAGTTGACCCCACAAATCCCCTGTGCTATATGTGTTTGAGAACCTTCAAACGATGAATCTTTTCAGCCTACTGGCCCACTTTGCCGGATTGACTGTACTTTTAATGTTTTCCTTCTTCTTTTCCGGGTCAGAGACAGCCCTTTCCGCTCTGACCAAAGTCCAGCTCCAGAAGTACCGGGAGGACAAAAAGAAAAGCAGCTCTGCCATCGTCAAATTCCTGGATAATCCCCGCCGGCTGTTCATCACGGTCCTGTTCGGCAACATTCTGGTGAACATGGCCTTTGTGAGCATCACCGCCTCTCTGATCTACAATATCCTGTTCAAGGGGCAGAACCCCGGGCTTGCCTATGTGGTGGCCATCGCATCTCAAACATTCATCCTGCTCGTATTCGGTGAAATCACACCCAAGACCTACGCCATCAAACACTCTGAAAAATTCTCCAAGTGGGCAGCAGGGCCGCTGTGGATCTTCTCCCAGGTCATCTACCCCTTCAGAAAAGCGCTGCGCTTCATCACCGATATCTTTCTTCCACTCTTAGGCGTACGTCCCGAGCAGGAAAAAGTGCCCCTGACGAGCGACGAGATCAGAGCTATCATAAAAGCGACAGAAGAAGAAGGCGCTCTGGAAGCGGAGGAGGGAGAGATCCTTCATAACATCTTCGACCTTCATGACATCGAAGCCAGAGAGGCCATGATCCCGCGCATAAAAATGGTCAGCGTAGAGATATCCGCCACGATCCAGGACGCCTTCAACATGACTCAGAAGTCCGGGTTCTCCCGGCTCCCTGTCTACCGCAAGAGTATCGACAACATCTGCGGCATTTTTTATGTCAAAGACCTGCCCCGCTGGAAAGGATTGAGGATCGAGGAATTGGGCGGGAGAACCATCGAACAGCTCACTCTAGAGGAATTCCTTGCCAATTCTCAGATGCTCAACGAGTTGAACCCGGGCAACGAGAACACGCTTGTCCGGCCGCCTTTCTTTGTTTTCATGGCCAAAAAAATCGGCGCCTTGATGCGCGAAATGACCAGGGAAAAAAAGCAGATGGCGATTCTCCTGGATGAGTTTGGCGGCGTATCAGGCATAATCACGACAGAGGACATCGTGGAAGAAGTGCTGGGAGAGATCTTTGACGAATACGACACCGTCTCTGAATTGACCATCACCCGTGACCCCGCTGATCCCTCCGGCGTTCTTATCCCTGGATTCGCGAGCGTGCGCAGCGTCAACAAGCGACTGAAGCTCAGGATCGATTGCCCGGGCATCGACACGATCGGGGGATACGTGGTGCGGCTCTTCGGGTCGTTTCCTCGACAAGGCGATGTCGCCACTGACAGGGAACACGGCCTGGAGTTCGAAGTCCTCCAGATGGAGGGAAAACGCATCGGCCTTCTTAAACTTCGCTTCAAGAAATCAAAGCCGAAGAAAAAATCCAGTCCCTTCCATATGTCCCTCCTGTTTCTTCCCTTATTTGGGCTGGCTCTAGCTGGAGCTCCAGCAGGGAATACGGCCCAGGCGGGTGGGACATCACTTTTAATCTATGCATCCATTCTCGTTTTTACCCTTCTTCTCTCAGGCTTTTATTCCGGCTCGGAGACAGCGGTCGTCTCGGCCTCAAAGGCAAGAATAGACATCCTGGCCGACCAGAGGAACACCCGGGCCACCATCATTAAGAAGCTCTGGCTGGAACCGGACAAGATGCTGGGAACCGTGCTGGTGGGGACGAACCTGATGACAACAGCAGCGGGAGTCGCCGGCCTTCAGCTCACGAATATCTTCCTTCCCGACCAGCAAGGAATACAGGAACTTGTGAACACCATGGTGATGACGCTGATCATTCTTATTTTCTGCGAGATCATCCCCAAAACGGCATTTCGAGCCAAAGCCGACACCCTCGCCCTGCGCAGCGCACCCGGACTATGGATCTCGTCCATCCTTTATTCTCCGGTCGTCACGCTAGTAACCAAGATCACCAACTTCGCTGTCAAAATCGCCGGCGAAGAAGAACGCAAGGAAAAGATCAGGATCATGCGCGAAGAGCTCAGGCTCTTGGCCAAAATGGGAGCGAAGGAGGGAATTCTCAAGAGGGAGCAGCTGCGGATGATATCCAGCGTTTTGGACCTGGAAACCCTGACTCTGGAGAAGGTTATGACGCCGCTGGTCGATATGACCGCTCTTCCGAAGGAAACCAGTATCGAGAAATTCTACAAAAACGTATCGGAAACAGGTTTCTCCAGAATCCCTGTTTATGAAGACCGGGTTGACAATTTGATCGGGCTGGTCAACATCCTCGACGTCCTCTACTCGGAAAAGCCAGCGTCGACGATCGCGCCTTTTGTCAAAAGGGATGTCCCTCACGAACCGGAGTCCAAGCGTGTTTACTCCCTCCTCCAAGAGCTACGGCGCAGCCGAAACCAGATGGTCTTTGTGGTGGACGAGTATGGAGGGGTTGTGGGATTGGTGACCATCGAGGATTTGATCGAAGAGATCCTTGGCGAAATCCGTGATGAAAAGGACCGTGGGGAGGAAGATGATATCCATAAAATAAGCGACGATCTCATTGAATGCGACGGAAAAACAGAGATACAGACGATCAACAGTCTTTTCGGAATGTCCATACCCTCCGGCCCGTACAAAACCATTGCCGGCTACATCATATTCTTAACGGAAAGAATCCCCAAGCGAGGTGAGCTTGTCGAAACCGGGAGTCTAAAAATCACTGTCCTCGATGCAGACTCCAAAAGCATCCGCCGCGTCCAGATCCAAAGCAAATAAATGAGGATGAACCATAAATTGGATGGCAAGGTTTATGATAAAATTGGCTGTTGAACCAAGACAATTCTGCTTTTATCATTTGATTATAAATCAACAAAAGGACTCATAAAATGACATATCAATATTCAAACGTTTCAAAGCGAATTTTCAGGTCTGAGATCAGGGAACTTTTAAAATGGACAAGAAAAGCAGGCATGATCTCCCTGAGCGGGGGCCTGCCCGACCCTTCCCTCTTCCCCATAGAGGATATCATCGGACTCACCGCAGAGGTCCTCACCGAAAAAGGATTCCTGGCTCTCCAGTACGGCCCGACCCAGGGAGAGCCTGAGATGCTGGAGGCTCTCACCGGGCACATGAGAGAGTTCGGCGACGAAGCCTCGGTTGAACAGGTCTGCGTCACCTCCTCCTCACAACAAGGTCTCGACCTCCTCTCCCTTCTTTTTCTGGATGAAGGAGCGCCGATAATAATGGAGCTTCCTTCCTATCTGGGGGCTGTCCAGGCTTTTCGCCGCTGCGGCGCTGACATGAGAGGCATCCCCCTGGATAAAGACGGCATGGACATCGGATATCTCCAGTCTGTGCTGGATAAAATGAAAAAAGAAGGGAAAAAGCCGCGTTTTATCTATACCGTCCCCGACTTCCAGAACCCGTCAGGCATAACCCTGAGTCTGGAAAGAAGGCATGAACTCCTGAAAATCGCCGCTGAAAACGAAATCCCAATAGTCGAAGATTCTCCTTACCGGGAATTGAGCTTTACGGGAGAAGTCCTGCCTAGCCTGTGGACGATCAGCGGCGGCAAGGGCGTCATCATGCTGAAGACCTTTTCCAAGATCCTCTTTCCCGGGATGAGGATGGGCTGGCTCGTTGCCGACGTCCCGGTCATCGACAAAATCGTCATGCTCAAACAATCCGTCGACCTCTGTACGCCGTCGTTCAACCAGCTCATCCTGGCCGAGTACATCCGGCAGGGAAAAATGAAACAGACCATAGAAAAGGC
>JGI24422J19971_10002707_pt1 | contig 11013 bp, 9 predicted proteins | sample DeeMarSWOR152_54_FD_19971 | JGI IMG/M metagenome (IMG submission 19971)
AATAATGAATGTCATCAAACATGGTACTACTACAATAGAGTGCAAAACCGGCTACGGCCTCTCAACCACTGAAGAATTAAAGATACTCAGGGCAATCAATAGGCTCAAGAAGGACGCTCCAGTTGATGTTATTGCAACCTATCTCGTGCATGCTATTCCTCAACACATGAAGAGAAGAGATTATATCGACCTCGTCGTCGAGGAAACAGTTCCTGAAGTTGCTCGACAGAGATTGGCAACATTTTGTGATATTTTCTGTGATAAACTCGCCTTTACGAAGAAGGAGAGTGAAAAGGTGTTATTAAAGGCGCGGGCATGTAATTTGCGACTCAAGATTCACGCTGATCAATTTGCCAATACAGGAGGTGCACGCCTTGCTGCAAAATTAGGGTGCTTATCTGCTGACCATTTAGAGTATACCACGAAAAGTGCAATCAACGCGATGAAAAGAGCCGGTGTTATTCCAACGCTCCTCCCGGGTGTAACCTTCTTTTTGCAGATGAAAAAGAAGCCGAACATAAAAGCCTATAGAGACACCAGGTCTCCTGTAGCAATTGCTTCAGACTATAATCCTGGCTCATGTATGATTTACTCAATGCCAAAAATTGTGTCGTTTGCATGCATCCTCTATGGTATGCATTGTGAGGAAGCACTCATTGGAGCAACAAAAAATGGGGCAAAAGCGCTTGGCCTCTTTGAGAGCATTGGTAGCATAGAGATTGGTAAACAAGCAGACCTTGTTGTATTGAGTATCGATAACTATAAGAAGATTCCATACTATTTTGGTGAGGATATAGTGAAGTATACAATTAGAAAAGGAAGGGTAATCTATGGAGAAAATTGTTGAGTGTATTCCCAATTTTAGTGAGGGAAGAGATCAAGCAAAGCTTGATCAGATCTTAGCTGAAATTAAGAGTGCAGGCGTAGAGTTACTCGATCAGGAAAAAGATTCTGATCATAATCGAGCTGTGATTACCTTTGTCGGTGAACCTGAGGCTGCACTCGAGGCCGCATTCAGGGCTGTGAAAAAGGCTGCAGAGCTGATTGATCTAACTAAGCATAAGGGTGAGCACCCACGAATGGGAGCAACCGACGTTGTACCATTTGTACCAATCAGTAATATGACGACGCGTGAGTGTGTTGAATTGGCAAGACGCCTGGGAAAGAGAATTGCCGATGAACTAAAGATTCCCGTCTACCTCTATGAAGCAGCTGCGACGAGGCCAGATAGAGAGAATCTCGCCAATATCAGGAAGGGTGAGTTTGAAGGTTTGAGAGAAGAGATCGAGACAAATCCTGATCGTCGTCCGGATTTTGGTGAACCGAAAATTCATCCTACTGCTGGCGCTACAGTAGTCGGCGCACGTTTTCCTCTTATCGCATTCAATGTAAATCTTAACACCGAAGATGTCTCGATTGCCCAAAAGATTGCCCAGGCAATTCGATTTGGGAGTGGCGGATTTCGATATACAAAATCACTTGGTTTCGAACTAAAAGAGGAGAAGCTTGCCCAGGTCTCCTGTAATATGACCAATTACACGAAGACACCGCTGTATCGAGTGTTTGAGACTGTCAAACGTGAGGCACAGAGATATGGTATCACCATAAAAGAGTCTGAAATTGTTGGCCTCGTGCCCGAAAAGGCATTAATCGATACGGCAATCTACTATCTCCAGCTTGACCGCTTTAGTGAAGAACAGATCCTTGAGTATAAACTGCACGGAAAAGCGGGCAAACAGTCGATCATGGATTTTCTTCATGTCTTGGCACTCGCGAGACCGACACCTGGTGGAGGTAGTGTTGCAGCACTTCAGGGTGCGCTGGGAACCGCCCTTTTGTCCATGGTCACGGGCATTACCGTGAATAAGACAAAAGATAAGGAATTAAAAGATTTCCATGGCTTTTTGAAATTGACGACGTACGAGTTCTATAAATACATCGCGAAAGATAAAGAAGCATTTGACAAAGTGATTGAGGCCTTTAGAATGCCTGAGGGCGGTGATGATGAAAAGAAGCACAAGAAAGAAGCCATCCAGAATGCTTTCAAGCATGCTGCTCAGGTACCGTTTGAGGTATGCAAGAAGATACTCTTAACCTATCCCTATGCAAAAATACTTGCCCAGAAAGGATTGAAGAATGCGATTTCTGACGTAGGTGTAGCGCTCTACTCCTTGCGGAGCGGCTTTATGGGTGCCCGAGTGAATGTGCTCATAAATCTTAATTCGATCGCTGATAAAAAATTCAACAAGTCTCTAAAAATACAACTCGATTCTCTCAGAAAACAAGAGGAAGCTTATTACCAAGAAATTGAAAATCTCTTCTTGACAAAGTTATGAAACGGATTATAATTTCGCAGGAACGGTTATGGTAGATGACAATCTGCTCGATAAGAGTAGTATATACATACAAAATGGGCAATTTGAAAAGGCACAAATTATCCTGCGCCATGCGCTCAATGATAATCCGAAGCATCCGAATGCCTTAGAACTCTCGGGGGACCTCGCGCTAAAATTGGGCAGGATTAACGAAGCCATACAACACTACGATCATGCGAGCGACAATTATTCCAAGAATAATCAATACGCCGAGGCGATCATCTGTCTGGAAAAAATCGTACAGACCAACAAGGCAGACGGTGAGATTTTTTCTAGACTTGCCGACTTATATAGATCATATGGTTTGCCCAATAGAGGAATTGATACCATGATTGAACTCTGCACGCGAGCGATAGACGACAGAGATGATGATAGCTTCGTCTCTGGGCTCAGGAAAATCCTTGAATCACAGTCTAGAAATCTTGCTTTGCATCTCTCCTTTGTCAAGATTCTCACCCTACTCGATCGCAAACAAGAGGCAGATGACGAATTGAACAAATTGACATCCATTGCCGAGGAATTGAACGATGAGACCATGCTTGAGGAGATCAAGAAAATGAAGCCGCAAAAGGATGGCGGTGAAGAACTAGACCCCAAGAGTCGCATCGAACTTGGCAATCTCCTCTATGAAATTGGTTCAAAAGATGAAGCAATTGCTGAATTTGAGAAGGCAGTGAGTGATTTGATTGATAACAATGAGATTGAAGAAGCACTTCATGTCTTGAATCGTATTGTTGAGATCGATCCGGACAATACCAAGGCTCGTGATAAAATCAAAGAATTACAGGGTGAAAAACCAGCAGAGGCTGCAGAGGGAACGCTCTCTGAAGAGGCGGCTGGAGAGATTACTACAGAAGTACCTGAACAGGCAGGAGAAGAAGCAGCACCAGAAACAGTGACAGAGGAGGTTGGGAAAGAAGAGGTCGGTCCAGAGGCAGTCGAAGAAAAAGCCGAGATGACTGCACCAGGCACAGAAGAGGGTCTGGAGACATTTCAGGACTTGAGAGAAGAGATCGAGGGATTTGTTCCGGCAACCGAATCCGGAGACAAGGCAGAGCCTGGCGAAGTCGAGACAGGGGAAGAACCGAGCGAGAAACAGGCCGAGCAGGCTGCTCAACTTGAAGGACAGATAGCTGATATCGAATTTCTGCTCAAGGAGACCGAAGAAGCAGCACCACCTAATTTTGAAATTGCTCAGAAATTTGATGAATTCAGAAGTGCAATCCTCTGGCAAGAGGAAGATGTCCAGAGGATACTGGCTCTTGCGAAGATGGCATCTGAAGCAGGGTTGTTCAAAACAGCACTCAGCTATGTTCAAGACATCAAGGTTAATAAAAAGACGTGGCCACTCTCACTAGAGATCAACGGTGGATCGCTGGTGAAGTTAGGTCGCTACAGCGAGGCGATGAAAGCGATCGCACCCTCACTCCTCTTAGAGGAGATTCCAGAGGATCAAAAGACAGAGCTACGATATCTGCTCGCTGCTGCCTATGAAGGTATGGGAGATTTTGACAATGCCTTGAGAGAGATTGAGCGTATTGTGAGTACGAGGCCGGATTATAAAGATGTGAACGAGATATACGCACTCCTGACTGGACGAGAGGTCGTGCACGAAGAACGTTCTGAGGTTGCTGCAGAACAAAAGGTCAGTAAAGAGACAGAGGCTCCGCCACCACCAGAACCTGTGCCACCTGTTGAAACAGAAGAACGTCGAGAGGCGCCTGCTCCAGAAGAGGCGTATCCAACTATTGTCGAGGAGCAACCCAGTGTTCCGGAGGAGAAGGCTTCTGAAAAACCAACAGAGGAAGAACCCGAACTTGAAGAAAAGAAGGGAGAAAATATTACGTTTCTCTAAAAGAGGAGGTTAAGTGGGGTATCAAGAATTTTACAACTTTAAATTGGAACCATTTGCAAATCATCCTGATCCAAAATTCTATTTTAACTCGCCTCAACATGCCCTGGCCAGAGAGTACCTCATGCATTCGGCTCAGGGAACAAGAGGTTTGGCAGTCCTTCTTGGAGAAATCGGGACAGGTAAGACCACACTGGTGCGCAAGATTTTGAGTGAACTCTACTCAATGGGCAATTATCAGATCGGATTAATTGTCCTCACACACTCTGAGTTTGCTCCTGGTTGGCTCTTTACCAGAATTGCCCATCTCATCGGTCTCAGAGACATTGGTTCTTTATCGACCGAGGTAATAAGTCGAATATCGCAACGCCTGAATGAGATATATCAACGAAACGAAAAGACCATTATCATCATCGATGAGGCAAACATGATCAAAACTCCTGATATACTAGAAGATATCAGGGGGTTGTTGAATCTCGAGATTGCCGATACCCGATTAATTTCCTTTATGCTCAGTGGCCTCCCAGAACTTGAGGCATATCTCGCTTCGAACCGTGCGTTGGCTCAACGTATCGCCGTTAAAGTGAAACTAAAACCCATGGGGAGTGATACCGTAAGGGCATATGTCAATCATCGACTGAGTATTGCCGGTGCAGAGCGAGAAGTCTTTTCACCACGTGCACTCGATTTGATCTGTCGCTATGCAGACGGAAGGCCGCGACTGGTCAATATCATCTGCGACAATGCACTCTTAGAGGGATATATACAGAGAAAAGAACATGTTGATGAATCGACTATTGATAGGGTTGTCGCTAATTTGGGATTAAAATTTGAGTAATGGAAGAACTCGGTGCGGTAAAGAGGAAGATTGCTGAGCTTGAATCTAAGGGTGATGTAAAAAATGCCGTTGCCGAATTAGAGAAAGCAGTCCACAGTTTTCCAAAAGAAGGTTCCCTCTACAATAAACTGGGTGATCTCTATATCAAGGTCAATCGAAGAGCGGACGCCTTAAGCATCTATGAAAAAGGTGCCAAGGTCTTTAAGGAAGAGACATACTACCCGAATGCAATTGCACTCTGTAAAAAAATCCTCCGGCTTGATAAAGACCGAGCCGAGGTCTACGGGATATTAGGTGAGCTCCACAAAGAATTAGATCAGCGAGGTGAGGCAGCGAATTACTTCCTCGAATACGCTGAACGTAAGATGAAGCACAATGATATGGAAGCCGCCCTCAAGACGTATAACACCATCAAAGAGTTAGTCCCAAACAACCCAAAGATTCTTGAGACGATTTCCGCAATATATGAAAAGGTCGGTAAAAAAGAAGAGGGTGCGGAACTTCTGAGGGAGGCGCACGAACTAGAGAAAGAGCAGGAAGAGTTGAGACAGAAGTTAGGTGCAGAAGAGCTGGCTGAGGCAATGCAAGAGCCGGTGCACAAAGAGAAGTTTGGAGAACCTGCAGCCGAGGAGGCTCAAAAGAAGGCAACAGAAACCCAAGAGACGGTTGAGGGCAAGATTGAAGGCACTGTTGAATCTGCTGAGGGAGAGCACGAAGAGGAGAAGGTCATCGAGGGAGTTGTCGATGAAGAGAAGAAGGGAAATCCTGTAGAAGATTTAATCTCGCCCGAGGTTGCGGAGTTGTTGGCTGACGATACGAGGTCAGCGGTTGAGGAGGAGGTGACTGCCGAAGAACCACCAAGGGAGTTATCCGATATCGATAAGACGATTGAACTGGGAGAACTGTATCTTAACCTGGGCTCTGAGGAGGAGGCGATTGATTGTTTCCGAGGAGCTGCATATGAGGCTTGGGAAGAGCAGGATTTCGATACAGCCCTGACACTCAACCAGAAAATTGCGAAGTTGAGACCTTTTGATTTGAAATCGCGCCAGCATATTGTTGAGATCGCTCAGGTCTTGGGTGACAAAGGACTACAGATACAGGCCTTGCTCGACTTGGCTGAATCACTCAGCCGCAGAGAGGTGAAGAGCGAGGCTCGAGAGCTATACAAGCAGGTCCTTGAGATCGACCCGGCAAATACGACAGCGCAAGATATGCTTGCTGCAATTGAAGAGCCAAAAGAGTTCATTGATCTCGGTGCTGTTCTCAGAACAGAATTGGCTGATGAAAAGAGACCCGATGCGCCACAAAGCATGGAAGATTTGATTGCACAATTTCGCCAGGAGGTTTTTGAATCAATCGGAGAGGGAGATTACCATTCTCGGTATGACCTCGGTGTTGCGTACAAAGGAATGGGTCTATATCAGGAGGCAGTTGAGGAATTCGAAATCGCTGCGAAGGACGAAAATCTTANACTCAAAGCACTTGAAATGATCGGTTCNTGCTTCATGGAACGTGGCAAAGTCGATGATGCAGTCAGGATACTTCAAGATGGATTNAAGGTGACTAATCGCCCAACACGCGAATATTTTGGCATCCATTTTCTTCTCGGTAAGTGTTATGAGAACAAGAAACAGATGAGGGAGGCCCTGAAGCAGTATTTAAATGCATATCGCATTGACAAATCGGTTCCTGAACTTGTTCAAAAGATGAATGAACTCAAGAGCAAACTAGAGGTAGAACTGAAGAAGAAAGGCAAGAGGGTAACGCGGAAAAAGTCCGAAGAGAAAAAAGCAAAGGCTGAGGTCAGTAGAATCAACACAAAGAGATCCAAGATAACCTATCTGTAGCACGTGAGGCATGGGTTACGAAGCGTTTTACAAACTAAAGACACATCCGTTTAGTTTTGCAACAGACGAGAAGTTCTACTATGACTCACCGCAACATTCTAAGGCATTGATTAAAGTATCCCATGCAGTAGAAACTGACAAAGGATTAGCCCTTCTCATAGGTGACATAGGTACTGGTAAGACTACCTTATCAAGACGTCTGCTGGATCAGCTCATAAACAAAGGGGCCGAGGCGACACTCTTAGTGATTATTCACTCTGAGATTACATCCTTGTGGTTTCTCAAGAAAATAGCCTTGATGTTGGATGCTGCCACAGATTCCGAAAATAAAATAGAGATAATCACTGCGGTGTATCATCGTCTGCTGGATCTCTCTGGCAAGAGCAAAAAGGGTGTTATTTTAATTGACGAAGCAAATATGCTTCAGAGAAAAGAGATTATGGAAGAGATAAGAGGGTTACTCAATCTTGAATCTGAACATGGTAAACTATTGAACTTCGTATTATTTGGTCTGCCTGAAATGGAGGATTATTTGAAACTTGACCCCCCACTCTATCAACGTGTTGCAGTGCGCTGCGTTCTTGAACCACTTGATAGCAGGGCAAGCGTCAATTATATCAACCACCGCCTTCACGTAGCAGGGTGTAGAAGGTCATTATTTACAGACCGGGCGATGAAAAACATATATATGTATTCTCAGGGAATACCGCGGACAATAAACACGGTATGTGATAATGCATTATTAGAAGGATTTCTTTTGAAGAGGGACGTGGTTGACGAGAAGATTGTTGATGATGTAAGTCGCGACCTCGGTCTTACAACTCAAGAAAGATGAAAGGGTAATTTGGCAGGGAATACCTTTTCATCAGCAAATCAGTGTTACGCAGATCTTCACATCCATTCAATATACTCTGACGGTTCATTGACCCCCTTTGAAATTGTAAAGATTTCTAAGGAGCTCAAACTCAAGGTAATATCTATCACTGACCACGACACAGTATCTGGTGTTGAAGAGCTGATAGAAGCAGCTCGGGGTGACATTGAGGCTATTCCCGCAGTTGAAATGAGTTCTAATATTCACGATTTTGATATACACATTTTAGGTTATTACATTGACTATAATGATGGTGATCTGCTTAAGTATTTAGAATCTTTCAAGAGACACCGCACTGAAAGGGTAAAGAGAATAATAAGAAACCTTTCACGCGATGGCATTAAACTCGAGTTTGAACAGATAAAGACTGTTGCCAAAAACTGTTCACTGGGAAGACCTCATATTGCTGAAGTGCTTGTGGAGAATGGTTATGTGAAATCAATAAATGAGGCATTTATGAAATACCTTGGCTATAATGCACCATATTATGAACCAAAAAAGGATATCCACCCAAAGGAAGTGATAAAGAAAATAAAGAAGTGTAAAGGCATTCCTGTTATCGCTCACCCATCAACCATACATGATGAACAGATTATTTATCAGTTAATCATAGATGGTGCACAAGGTATTGAGGTATGGCACCCGGATCACACTTCAAGATGGCAGCAGAAGCTGAGTGAGATAGCTTTGAAAAACGGTCTCTTAATGACTGGTGGGTCTGACTGCCATGGTAGACGACTTGGCGCGATCCAAATTGGACTCACCGGATGCAGCAAGGAGCACGTGCGTAAGCTCAAGGAATATTGGCAGAAAGAATATGCTCAATGATATTAGTTCATGGATCTGAGTTTTTCTCATCTCTTTACCCTCTGAGATACTTTGTGCTTAGGGAGGTATATTGAAACAGGAAGAGATAAAAAACATACTTCCTCATCGTTCACCCTTTTTGTTTGTTGATGAGGTAATAGAAATCAGCGACACAAGAATTGTCGCAAAGAGAAATATTCGTGCCGATGAGTATTTTTTCTCTGGCCATTTTCCTAAGGAACCGATAATGCCAGGTGTCTTAATCGTTGAAGCACTTGCTCAGGTTGGCGGTATCATGCTGCTACGCAAACATAAGGGAGCGATTCCTCTCTTCATGGGGATTGATCATGCACGATTTAGAAAAATAGTTCGCCCTGGTGACACACTTATTATGGAAGTAGAATTAATGCAAGAAAGGGGCAGTATTGTCAAAATATCAGGTGTAGCAAAGGTTAATACTGAGATTGTCTGTGAAGCCACTATTCTAGCAGGTATGAAAATGTAACCACACTGTCTTTCAAGCAAACAAGATGAGTCAGGCGATCATCGACAAGAAAGCAAAGGTCCATAAATCAGTCTATATTGGCCCATATTCTATTATCGAAGGGGATGTAGAGATCGGTGCCGATTGTATCATTGGGAGCTCTGTTATTATAAGACGGGGAACAATTATCGGAAGAAAAAACACAATCAGTGCGGGCGTTCAGATTGGCGTTGATCCTCAGGATTACCATTTTAGGGGTGAGGTTTCACAGTGTATCATTGGCGATGATAATATCATTAGAGAATTTACAACAATCTCAAAGGCTACTGGTGAAAATAGGAAAACGGTTATTGGGAACAGCAATTTTATTATGACCTATGTACACATTGCTCATAACATTCGCATCGGAAACAATACAGTCATCTCAAGTGGTGCGCAGCTCGGTGGTTATGTCCAGATTGATGATTTTGCAAATATTGGCGGCCTTGTCGGAATTCATCAATTCTGTCGTGTAGGGAAATATGCAATGGTTGGGGCACATTCCTACCTCAATAAAGACGTGCCTCCATATCTGTTGGCGCGAGGAGATCGTGCGAAAGTCTATGGCGTGAATATCAGAGGTCTTCAGCATCATTCTTTTTCTCAAGAGGAGATTGAATACATCAAGGATCTATTCAGGATTCTTTATAAATCTACCCACACCGTCAGTGAGTGTTTAGAAATTATAAAAACAAAAAAACCTAACAATCAGTATGACCGGGAGATGATACAATTCATCGAAACATCGAAACGGGGTATTCTTCTTAAAACATCTTAAGTAACGTCTTTTAAAACTGAATCCACAGTGCTGAATTCAGAATTTCCTTTTTATAGTAAAAACAAAGGTTCTGTTTCGCAATACAAAGTAAAACAAATTCTGATAAGCAAAATAGTAAGGTTGTACAACATCTGGATTTAAATGTTGTCCCGTAAAACAAGGATCCTCGTTTCTGAACCTCAAGAAATGGGATTTTGAGTTTAGGTTTTCGAAATTAGAATTTTATTCTGAAAAGCAGACTCTCCTCTGAAGAGTTGACCACAGAGAAGGACTGCATATTACACTTCAGATTTTCTTGAGCACGCGTGATGCTCATCGTATTTTTTTCTTATGTCGGTCCCTCTTCCTTCTTTTCTTCAACTTGTGTTTCTTAATCTTTCTTAATTTTCTTTTCCTTCCGCAAGGCATATAAATTCCTCCTTTGTAATCAAGTATATAGGAAATTATGTATCTGTCAAGCCTTTAGCTTCACTGCAAGGATTTTGGCTGTGTATTGTTGACAATGGAACTGTCTTGCGTACAATAGGATGTGTTGTTACTGTTTATTTGTAGCCAGGCGCTCTGCAATCTTGAAGAGGATATTTATACAGCTATCAGCAGGGATTGGCAGACCAAACCACTAGAATATTTTACCCAAGGGGTAAGTTATGTTTCGTCACCGATGTTCAATGCTCTCCCCCCAGGGATATTGTACCTGTGTGAAAAGAGAGACATAGCTAAACACGGAGTGGTCGGTTTTATCGGAAACTGTATTACCGTGCTCCCATTGAAGTATGTGATAAATCGTGAGAGGCCCAATGACGACCATGGTAGGTGGGACTCATCTTTTCCATCAGGGCACACCACGTTTGCCTTTACTCAGGCTGTCGTTTATTCACACCACTATCCCCAGATAAAATTTCCTCTCTTTCTCTATGCGGGCATTGTTGGTTTTTCTCGGATTTATCAAGGTGAACACTATCCCACAGATGTCATTGGTGGTGCAGCATTGGGTCTTTTGACAGGCTACCTGACGATAAAGATATTTAAGTAGCCAAATGGGAGGGTCTGAGTCTATCCAAAAGCTCTAATCCTCTTTTTCGCCACTTTCCACGAAAATACCAGACTGAGACTATC
>JGI24422J19971_10002708_pt1 | contig 11011 bp, 11 predicted proteins | sample DeeMarSWOR152_54_FD_19971 | JGI IMG/M metagenome (IMG submission 19971)
AACGTCGTGGATTGCTCCAATCTTTTGAAGCTCGGCGAGGACAACCTGAGCATCGCTTCACCGAGGGCTACCACGTCCACCAAGATCCGCTACGCCTTCCTCGCATCCCTCACTGCCTTGAGGATTTCGCGGGCAGCCTGCGTGAGCAAGTCGAACCTTTTCGCTGCGATGAACTTCTTCGATACGAGGCCACCCCCGACTCCCAGACAGAAGGCGCCCGCTTTCATGTAATCTCCAGCGTTCTGCACGTCGACGCCCCCTGTCGGCACATACCTTGCCTTGGGCAGGGGTCCCCGGAGAGCCTTAATGTAGCTTGGCCCAACCTGTGAGATGGGAAAAATCTTCACGAGATCCGCTCCCCACCTCATGGCTTGAACCACCTCGGTCGCGGTGAATGCGCCTGGACAGCTAACGACATCGTATCTCCTACAGACCTCGATGATTTCCTTGTGCGTGGAGGGGCTGACGACGATCTGGGCTCCCATCTCGATGGCCTTCCCAGCGGTCTCCGCGTCGAGCACCGTGCCTACGCCAAGGATCGTCTCATCGCCATATCTCTTTTTGGCTTCATGCATAACTTGGATTGCGTTGGGAGTCGTCAGGGTAACCTCAAGGGCGTGAAGCCCGCCTTCTCTCAGAGCGTCCATCGCTTTTGCGCAGTCCTCAGGGTTGTCCACTCGGAAGATTCCAATGACGCCGATTTCGTGGATTCGATTCAGGACGGAATCTTTGTCCATCTTGTGCACCTCGACAACGCACTGACTACTAGAGATATCAATCTTTCCGAAAAAAATCGGGGTGGAAAAATGATACAAATCGCCCAGCACGAGTTGATGGATCGATCGGCAAGAAGCAGATAGCGTTCAGCGTCAGATGCTTAACTCGTCCAATCAAAGCAATGCATGACAGCTGAACCTTCAAGCCCAACAGCTTACATGAGGGTTCCAACACGTCTTCATTTAAGTCAGGGATCTGGAGAAATTATCTGGAGACGGAGCCGTAGTTTTGTGTCCATGACAACTTATTAACACCCAGTGGAGATCGTCGCTTGAAAGCTGAGATGGAACAGGAGTACGACTTCATAGTCGTCGGGAGCGGCATCGCTGGGCTGTACGTCGGCCTGCAGGCCAAAGAACACTTCACTGTTCTGGTATTGACCAAAGGCAGAATCGATGAATGCAACACAAAGTATGCTCAAGGAGGAATAGCTGCTCCCATAGGTAGGTTCGATTCACCTGACCTTCACTTCAGGGACACGGTTACATCGGGGGCAGGGATCTGCGACGAGGCTGCCGTGCATCTTCTCGTTGAAGAAGCTGTAGACCGCATAGGCGATCTCATACAGTACGGATTAGTCTTCGATACGGTGGATGGAGAGATCAGCCTTGCGAGAGAAGGCGCCCACAGCGTAGCTCGTGTTCTCCATGCAGGAGGAGACGCCACCGGTGCCATCATTGAAAATACCCTAAGCAGCCTTGCTCGAGGCCCCAATGTGTCTGTGCTTGAGAACCATCTGGTCACGGATGTCTTGGTCGAAGCGAATAGGGCGCTTGGAGTGCGATCCTTGGACTGTGAGTCAGGCAAGGTCAAGGAATACTTCGCCAGACATGTGGTCCTAGCAGCCGGAGGTGCAGGGCAGGTCTATAGATACACAAGCAATCCTGATGTAGCCACCGGTGATGGCGTTGCCCTAGCGTTTGGTGCCGGCGCCTTGGTCTCGGATATGGAGTTCTTCCAGTTTCACCCCACGCTGCTCTACATGCCAGGAGTTCCACCGTTCCTCATTTCGGAAGCAGTGCGAGGAGAGGGAGGGCTCCTGCGAGACGTGTCAGGGAGACGATTCATGCAGGAGTATCACCCAGACGCGGAGCTAGGTCCAAGAGATGTAGTTTCGCGTTCCATCTTGTCTGAGATGGAGAGGCAGGGAGTCAATCATGTGTACTTGGATGTAACCCATCTTCCGGCAAAGAGGGTCATGGCTCGCTTTCCAACTATATTTCGTTTTTGCCTTGACAACGGCTTGGACATAGCCCGCGACCCCATACCTGTTGCGCCGGCTGCTCACTACCTTATCGGAGGGGCCAAAACGAACACTTGGGGGGAGACAAGCGTGGAAAAGTTGTTCGCGTGTGGAGAGATGGCATGTACAGGCGTTCATGGCGCCAATCGTCTGGCAAGCAATTCACTGCTTGAGGTTCTTGTGTTTGGCAAAAGGATTGTACAGAGAGCTTTGGCCGGAGAAAAGTGGGACGGAAAAGTCACGACAGACAACGACCTAGTAATTCCTTTCACAGAGGTGGAAAGAGCCAGGGATGTTACATCATCAAGCGACAAGATCTCTCTTTCCAGATTGCAGAAACTCACCTGGAGCAATATTGGAATCATCCGGTCCTCCAAGAGTCTGCGCGAAGCAGACCTACAGCTAGATCTCTGGAACAGGGAACACACGCCGGAGATGAATCGGAGTTCACTGGAACTCCAGAGCACGCTATGCACCGCCAGGCTGATTACCAAGATGGCTCTTCTCAGAGAAGAGAGCCGAGGAGTCCACTATAGATCTGACTTCCCACAAGAATCACCCGAGTGGTGTCGGCACATAGTATTCAAGGGTTCCACAGCGCAGCAGTAGGCTTTTAGCTGGATTCAGTAAGAGAACTACAGGTGTTCAATCTGCGTTCGATCGACGCATCTGTGAAGAAACTCGTGGAGATAGCCCTCAAGGAAGACATAGGACTGCAGGACATCACTTCACAGATCCTAATTTCTCCTGGCCTCCAGGCGAGAGGCGATGTCTTAGTCAAGGAGGAGGGCGTTCTCGCTGGAACCGAGATTTCATGCCTCGTGTTCAAGACAGCTGATTCATCCCTCAGGGTCAGAATTCTGAGGCCTGACGGCTCCAAGGTAAAGAAAGGCGAGAAGGTGATGGAAATCACAGGTTCGGCGGCCAGCATGCTGAAGGCAGAACGCGTAGCACTCAACTTCCTACAGAGGTTAAGCGGAGTCGCGACGCACACCTCGCGCTACGTCCGAGCTGTCGAAGGCCTGCCTGTAAAGATCATGGATACAAGGAAGACGACGCCGGGATTGAGGAGGCTGGAGAAAGAAGCGGTGCGTATGGGTGGAGGTGTTAACCACAGGCTTGGCCTCTACGATGGAGTGATAATCAAGGACAATCATCTTAGGCTCTGCAAAAGCCTGGGAACGAGCCTGGCGGATGCGGTTCTGCACACAAAGCAGAAGGCTCCTCGCGGAATGCATGTTGAGGTGGAGGCTAAGGACCTTGATGAGGTGCAGGAGGCTTTGACTACGGGGGCGGACATAATTATGTTGGATAACATGTCGATCAAAGAGATGACGGCTGCCGTCAAGTTGGTGGCGGGAAGGATACCTCTTGAAGCTTCGGGGGGAGTCTCGCTGGAGAACGTTCGATCAGTCGCTGAGACAGGGGTAGACATGATATCAGTGGGTGAGTTGACCCATTCAGCCCCGTCTCTTGACATCAGCCTCGAAGTCTACCTACGTGGAGAGGAAGCTGAACAGTGTCGGTGAGTCCTTATCTTCTGCACAGGGCCTGGAGCTGTAATATACTCGTGGTGTAGAGGCAACTCCTCGGAGCTGAGTTTGCGTTGACCGAAAGTCGTGTGGAGGTCTGTGTCGGGGGGAAGAAGATAAAGGCCTGAACGAACTCCATAGCGAGATCATTCACTGCACAAAATGTTGGCTGGCCAAAACTAGGACTAAGGCCGTTCCTGGAGAAGGTCCCGTCGACGCCAAAGTGATGTTCATCGGAGAAGGACCTGGAAGAACGGAGGATCAAACTGGAAGACCGTTCGTAGGAAGAGCGGGGAAACTTTTGGACGATATGCTTGAGGAAATCGGGTTACGCAGAGACAAGGTATTCATAACCAACGTGGTCAAGTGTCGTCCAGTCTCGCCTGAAGGTAGAGATAGAAAACCAACAGAAGACGAGATGTCTACGTGTGCTCCTCTGTACCTCGAGAAACAGATAGACATGATCAAGCCTGCTGTCATCTGCACATTGGGTAACACGGCCACTGCGTACATTCTGCATAGACGTGGTCTTGAACCCGGGATGATCAGCAAGATCCACGGGAAGGCACTCATCGTACAAGACTTCAAGGTAGTGCCCATGTATCACCCTGCAGCAGCGCTATACACCAATGAGCTGAGAGAAGCGATCTGCGGAGACTTCAGGAACCTAAAGGCGCTTCTAGAGCAATCTAAATTAGACTCGTTTCGCTGTTAGCATATGCCGCCAAGATGTCAAGCACACCAGTCTAGTAGATTGATCGATCTGTGTAGACGCACAAGTGCACTTGGTTCAACTAGCCCTCAACGTCGTTCTCGATCATCTTTCTCCTTCATCTATCACTTCACCGTAACTATTCAACAATCATTCACATAGTATCCAGTACATGGTCGATCGATCTAGGGTTGTGCTTCCGAACTTCTTGACTCCGGCTTTGTTGAACCGAACATAGATAAGCCTGTCAGGCTCAACGCAAAACACCTGGATGAAATCTCGTGCCTGGTGACGGGCTGATGCGTCTGTTTAACTCTCTAAGAGTTAGCTTTGACTGTGATTCTTTGCAGCGATTTGTACGTCGCATCTTGGAAGAGTGTCTAGAAGAGACGCGGATTAATAGATACGCTGAGAGGACCGATATGATAAGCTGCATTCTAGGTTTCGGAATCAATGAGACGGCAGGGCTTCTCCTTGGAGAAGAGGGGCGAGACAGAAGACGGAGAACCGTGGACGTCGTAGACTTCTTCCCCGGGGAAGAAAAGGAGGGGATGGCCGTCAGGGAAAAATGCGGGGTTGCATTGACATACGAATTGATGCAATTGTGCATCTCTAAGTACATACCTCAAAAGTTTCCTTCAGGGAATGTGAAGATCGTAGGCTGGTATCACAGCCATCCTAAAGAGGTTATGTTAGATGAGATGAGCAGGGTGGATAAGGAAACGCAAAGGACCTACCAGGCTATGTACGAGAACGCTGTCTGCCTCATCGTTAAGGTTGACTTGCTCGGTCGAGCATGGTTGAGATCCCTGACGCATTCGTATGTGTTAATAGATGAGATTAGGAAAGCCCTTCATTTCTATCAAATCTCACGGCGAAACGAGGGTATACAAATCGGGTGGGATCTTCGCAGGAACGGAATCAGGTTGAGCTCCCAAACCCTTGTACATCCATCTTGGTTTGCTTCAAAGCCAAATGGGAGCAGAATCGATCGAGTTTGCTTTCCAGTTCAAGGTGACGAGCCGCAGTTCGGGCAATTCTCGTTGGATTCGTCATAGGCCATGCCACAGTTCGAACATAGAATAGTGACCTTGATCTCGCCGACGGTGAAGTAGTCTGTCTCCGGTACCTTTGGAGTAGTGACCCAGAGATACACGAACAGTATGGTGAAGACACCTAGAAGCAAGAATGGAAACTCCGTACCCATTCGGAGAAGGATTAGCAAGATCCACCAAGCTGCGCCTACGGCAAGCGCGACGGCCCCTAGCTTCACCATGGCAATCAATTTGTTGATGGACCCTAATAATCTATGCTCTACATCCAGATCCATCGATGGAGTCACTTCATACGGTAGGTCGCTTTCGTCGATCCGTGGCTTGGTTAAGCTTTTCGTTCACTAACCTGTCTATTCGACGTATCATCGAGTTCCTCCTCGACAGTTGTTTATGAGTCATTGATTTGAACGATCGCTTCATGTTAGATATCTGTCTTATTAGTGGTTTCAGGTTGCTTGCCCTGACCGCCCATTTCCCTTCAAGCTGATTGACCACAAGTTGGCTGTCAGTACAATGCTCAACCGCCCATCCCCAGTACTGCCTACACCTATCTAGGGCCCGAGCTAGAGCCAAGTATTCTGCTTCGTTGTTCGTAGCGTTTCCGATATACTCAGCCTCCTCGTGAAGCAGGTTTCCATCCTTGTCGTATATCCCAAAAGCTACGGCGGCCGGGCCTGGGTTTCCTCTGGAGGCACCGTCGGTTACAACTATGACTTTGCTCTGCTTTCTCATCGACTGTCGTCTCCATTGAATGATAGAGACTCCGCTACCAACCGCGGACGCCAAAAATCGGTAATTGAAACAACGTAAGGCGGTGCGTGCGAAGCCATGTCTTTTTCGGAATTGATTTGAAGATTCCGTGGTTGAGGACATGGCAGAAATGAATCAAGCAGGGTGTGAGCTTGTATCCATATCTTCAAGCCGCGTCACTCTTCCGCTCGTGGCGAGTTGAGTAGCTCTCTTCCCAATGTTGTGATCCCGTAGTACTTTCGCTTTGGCCTTGCGAGCACGCTCCTCACTTCGGTTCTCCTAATCAGCCTCATTCTCTCCAGCTCTAGGAGGTGTTGGTACACGGTGGAGATATCAATTTGGATCCCGTACTTTTCTTCCAGCTCATCCGCTAGTCCGTAGCCGTATGACTCTTTCTTTGAGACTAGCTCAAGTATCTTGAGCTTGGTTGGGCCTAGTGTACTGAGAGATTCTTGCGTCCTGGTGCCCGCCAAGATCTTATTGATGTTCTTCACCCTCTCTACAAGCCTGCGGATTGTGGAAGCATCCTTGATGCCGCGTCCCGTGATTATACAGACAACGGTTTCGCTCCGCGTTGCCTTATCGGTTTCGAGCAGCTTCTTCAAACCAGCGATTGTGGAGGCCGCCGCTGGTTCAGCGAAGATGCCTTCGGTCTTCGCTAACAGGCTCGTAGCCTCTAGTATTTCGTCACTTGACACCACGACTCCTCTTCCTCTCGACTCCCTGATAGATTGAATGGCGAGAGCTCCGTGCAGTGGCTTGGTCATCGCTAGGTCAGGAGCTATGGTCTCTGCTCTAAGAGTGGGTTCGGGGAGTTCTGTTCCCCTGCGTAGTGCTTCGACGATAGGGGCACATCCAGACACCTGAACCCCAGTCATCATGGTGTTGGCTTCATCGATCAATCCTGTTTGCTGCATCTCTTTGATCCCCTTCCAGGTCATCGACAGGTGTGTTCCGTTGCCCATCGGCACTATGATCCGGTCTGGACATTTCCAACCGAGTTGCTCAAGGGTTTCGTAACCGGTAGTCTTCTCTCCCTCCACAAAAAACGGGCTACTCAGGGAAACACAGTACTCGGCACAATGTGGCTGTAGCGCCTTTGCTCTCCTTTCCCATTTCTTCTCCACTTCTATGTTGGCGCCGTAAGCCACGATCTGGTAGATCTTGAATAGGTCTATCCTGCCTAGGTCACCGGCAGGCAGAAGGACTGAGCACCCCATGTTCGCTCTCGCGGCGTAGGCCGCGACAGAGGCTCCTTCGCTTCCCGAACTAACACATTTGAGATGTGTGAACCCTAGTTCGACAGCTTTAGAGACATCGACCGTAGTGCCGCGATCCAAGAAGTGGCCCGTAGGGTTCGTGGTTTCATCTTTCACGTATAAATCGCTGACCCCCAGTTTTTGTGCGAGCCTGGTGCACCTGCGCAGTTCTGTACCTCCTTCACCCAGAGAGATGACGTGCTCCGATCCATTTATGGGAAGCAACTCAGAGTACTTCCAAACCCCTGAGTGCCTGGCCCGCAGTTCTTTTCTGCTGAGGTCGGATGACACCGCATCATAGTCATATGAGACGAGCAATACGTCTCCACATTTAGGGCAGAACTGGTATGGTTTGTTGACTGGGAAAGCGCTTCCACAGCCCGTGCAGCCAATCTCTACAGCGAAGGACACTCACCAAACACCCCGTTCAGGTACGGGTTGCAAAGATCTCACAGGCCTATGTTTCTGGACGCTAAAGGCAGGCCTCGGTCTATATATGGATACGTCATGTCTTGGCCATCGTTCGTCTCTCCGCATCGACTCGGAGCTAGGGTCCTCATAGCAATCGATCGATCTCGACTGACCGGGCGGCAAAGCTTCATTCGCATGTCTACTCAACCAAGACTTCGATTGATCAATAGGCGTTGCGTTCTAAAAGTAAGACTCACGTGTCGAGTTACCCATATATGGGCCTAACTCTATAACTGGCGCGGTCAATTCCATGCCTTGGTGTTTCTAGTCAAAATCACGGCGATGGATCATGAGAAACCCTTCAGCCAGCAAAAGAAGTAGAAGCATCATGGCGGCGCTCTACGCTTTGACAACAGCGGCGGTCATGACTCTGACGTTGGTGATACAAATCCCAGTTCCGGCAACCGGAGGCTACCTGAACTTCGGGGACATAGCCATCTTTCTTTTTGCGTTACTCTTCGGAAGTAGGGTAGGCGCGTTTGCCGGGGGATTCGGGTCTGCTTTGGCGGATCTCGCTGGAGGCTACGGTGTTTTCGCTCCCTTCACTTTGTTCATCAAAGGAGCCGAAGGGTTTCTCGCTGGCTATCTAGCTGTTAAGAGAAGCGTGCGGAGAGACTTGCTGGCTTGGGCCGCGGGTGCAACGGCGATGGTTCTCGGGTACTTCATCGTTGAAACACTCTTTTTCGGAGGGGTCCCGGCGGCTTTGGTTGAAGTCCCCTCCAACCTCCTACAGGTTTTCTCAGGAGCCATCGTGAGTATACCTCTGGCTCAAGCTCTTCGAAAAACCATCCCTGCTAGGTAGAAACGCGAGAGACTGCGCCAAGGGAGAAGCGATCGATTGAATAAGCTTAATTTAAAGGGGTTGACACCGGGCTTCAGAGATGCATAGTGAAGCTCACACTCTATGGAGGCATCAATGAGATAGGTGGCAACAAAATCCTCGTCGAGGAGAAGCGAGTCCGGGTTTTCTTCGATTTCGGCCAGTCGTTCACCATGGGTGAGGATTACTTCGTTCAGTGGCTTACTCCGAGAAAACTGAACGGTTGTCAAGACTACTTTGAGTTCGGCCTGCTCCCAAAGATAAAGGGACTCTACTCTAGGGAGATGCTCGCGAGAACCGATTTGAAGTATGCTAAGCCTCAGATCGATGCCATCTTCCTCTCGCACGCTCACTTCGACCACATGGCGCACATTTACTTCCTCGACCCCAATATTCCCGTCTTCTGTGGGCATGGAACGAAGAAGTTCATGGAAGTGGAGGAGAAAACCAGTTCCTTCACGGACTATGGACAGCACGACTACCGCACCTTCAAATCAGGCAGACCTGTTAAGATCGATGATCTCACAGTCGAGCCCATACATGTAGACCACAGTATCCCAGGTGCCTACGGCTTTGTCGCTACCTATCTTGGAGGCCGCCTCGTCTACACTGGCGACCTTAGGCGACATGGAACCATGAGTAGGATGACTGATGAGTTCCTTGAGAGAGCTGCCGAGGAGAGACCCACAGTCATGGTCTGCGAGGGTACAAGGGTTGCTCCACAGGAGAAGAGAAAACCCTACTCCGAACAAGAAGTGCTGAACACAGGAACGAAGATAGTTGAACGAAGCAGGAAGCTGGTTGTTATGACGTCCTATAGTAGAGATATCGACCGTTTCAAGACTTTCCATCGTGTCGCGAAAGAAACTGGGAGAGTGTTCGTCATCCAACCCAAGACCGCGTATCTCTTCCTTCAGATCATGGACAAGGTGGATGTTCCCGACCCATCCAAAGATCCCCAAATCAGAGTCTACTTCAGGAGGAAGAAGAGCGGAACATATGATGACGAAGATTACTACAAATGGGAACAAGCCTTCTTGGACAGGATGGTCACGGCGGACTGGGTTCGAAAGCGACAGGGTGAGACGCTCCTCTCTCTGTCCTTCAATCAGTTCGCGGAACTCATAGACATCAAGCCTCTGCTGGGAAGCGTCTTCATCCATTCGATGAGCGAACCTTTCTCTGAGGAAGATATTGAAGCCAAGGTAACGAAAAACTGGATAGACCACTTCAAACTCAAGTTCTATCAACTTCACGCGTCAGGCCACGCATCGTGCCAACAAATCATTGATATGATCGAATACATTAGGCCGAAGAATGTGGTCCCTATACACACCGAGCATCCGGAACTCTTCAAGAAACTGGTTGGGTCAGGTAAGGTTTCACTACCCATATCCGGGAAAGAACTTTCATTTCATTGACCGAGTTTTGGTAGTCGACCGCGTGAGATTGGAGCTACCGTGGCCCCTTGACGCAACTCACCTGCTTTGACATACACAGCTTACAGTCACGCAAAGTGATGAAGGGCTCCATTTCCTTGTGAAGTTGACATATCAGACCTGTTGCTCTAGCGGCACTACAGGCTTTGCAGAAGCGGAGCATTAGGTCAGGCGTAGACCAGTGACCACTCGCAAGCGCCGTCGCTATATCTTTGGTTGCTTGACGGACTTCATCAACCTTGTCGATGTTCACGGCGGCCCCGCGTATCTCGCGGGTGTAGTAGCTAACGGCTGCCTGAGTTATGTTCAGCGACTCAGCTATTTGACTCTGTTTCATCAAATATCGATCTGCCAGCTCCTTTGCGATGGATGCTCTCATCGCTGGCACAAGGGACCTAACAGCAACCTCACAGGGAAGCCTCAACCTTCCTGTCTCCTTCGCTCTCTTCGCAAGGAAGCTTAGAAGAGATATAAACATGACGTATGTTATGGATTCATCCAATTCGGTCGATCGAAGATCAATTTAGTCTTGGCTGCTCCCAATCGATCGTTCTCTGAGCTTATGAGTGATCTCGTTGTGCTTTCGACGTTCGGGAACGGGCTTCTTCTTCCTGCCAATCCGTCGATCTACTCTGACAGGGGGAAGATCTGCTTCGGGACTGCTAGGCTCTGCGAAAGGATTGACCGTACGATACTGAGGGTCTTCTTCTTTGTGTACCTTTTTACCAAGCCCGGTGCGACCTGCGCGATCGCTGAGCCGCTTCTGAGAACACTCATGGTAAGCCTCTTATCGTAGTCGAAGGTCACTCCCAGTCTCCCCTTCGCCTTTACCTTGAAACCTTGTCGAAGGAGGAAGCTGGTGAGTTTTCGAATGTCGAGACTTAGAGTGTCTTTGGGTGTTACGACGAAGATGCCTCTACCGTCTCTTCCGCAGATCAAACTTATCGAAGTGG
>JGI24422J19971_10002710_pt1 | contig 11009 bp, 9 predicted proteins | sample DeeMarSWOR152_54_FD_19971 | JGI IMG/M metagenome (IMG submission 19971)
CCTGGGAACGGATGTGGAATCCTCAAGAACTTGGCCTGACACCCTGGGATTTCACTCTTCTGTTCGCCAGACATATGCCGGGCGGGGATTATGCGGAACCACAAAGCGGGGAGCTCGATCCAGAATCCCGCTGGAACGTATCCGGAAAAATCGAAATCAACTGCATGGGCTGTCATAATGCCTCGAGAATGCAGAGCCACAGCGAATGGGCAAAACAGGTATTGCGCCATAATTTCCGCTGGGCGGCCACCGCGGCATCGGGCTATGGAGAAGTCAGGGGCATGGCCTCCCGCCTTCCCGGAACCTGGGATATTTATGACGGTCCCAATCCGGATGATACCGAATGGGCAGTTGTTCCATCCGTCCGGTATAGTCGCGAACGGTTTGACAGCCAACACCGAGTATTTTTCGATATTCCCCGTAAACCAGAGGACCAGAGCTGCCTCAGCTGCCATTCTGCCTCTCCGGTCGGCTCCAAAAAAATCAGTATCGAAGAAGATATCCATTCATCGGCGGGCATGAAGTGTGTCGACTGCCATCGGAACGATATCAGCCATGCCATGATCCGCGGGTACGAAGGAGAGTCCGAAGAGTTTCACAACCCTGAACTCGCTGAATTCACCTGTAAAGGCTGTCATATCGGCCCAGATCTATCCCGCAGGGGAGGCTCATCCGCAGGCCGTCTGGGAGCGCCCTACCCCAAGCATCCTGGAATCCCAGCCGTCCACTTCGAGAAGCTGGCCTGCACCGTCTGCCACTCAGGGCCTGTGCCTGCAAAGAATTTCACACGCGTGCGGACATCCCGAGCTAACCGGCTCGGGATCTATGGAATCGCCCAATGGTTCACTGACCTCCCTCAAATCCTGGAGCCTGTGTTTGTCCGGGACCGTACGGGTAAGATTGCGCCTCACCGCTTGATGTGGCCGGCTTTCTGGGGGAAGTGGGACGAAGAGGCCATACTGCCCATCAAACCGGCCGAGATAGAAGCGGCTGCCGGAGATATTCTGGCCCCCGAGAAGCATATTGCTGAGATTCTGAGTGCTTTCATCCTGTATTCCGGGATTGAAGGAACTCCTGTTCTGGTCGTATCCGGAAAAATCTATGAACTTAATGTGGACGGCGGGCTAGATGTTTCACTCTATTCGGGGAAGGAAACTCGTTCGGAAACACTATGGGCCATAAAAAAAGAAGAAGGTATAACCCCTCTTATCCCGGATTTTGATCCCCAAACCGAAGAGACGGATATCGACACAGAAACCCGCATCCAGAAAGCACTCGAGTCTCTGGAGACTATAAGTGATGCTCCGGGCAAGCCAGTGCTGATCCATAAAAATGTTATGTTTCAGGTTTCAGAAGGTTACCTGGAGAAAAAAGAAACTCCCGGAAAAACTGTCGAAATCCCGCAACTTTACTGGTTTTCTGAAAATAAAATCAAGCCGATAGTTTCTGAATTTGACATTCGCACAGTGATGGCGATTGTGGGGGATGAGCACACTCTGACCGAGGAGCAGGTTAAGCGAGTGCTCCAATCCCTGGCCAGCTTGGACAATCCCCAAGGATCTGGAGCGGTCAAGAAATTCTTCTACGTATCCGGCGGACAGATGTTCAGGCTGGATGAATCGGGTAATCTCACAGCAGACGAGCACCCTGCAGCTGAACCGGTTGTCTGGACGCTGGCACATCAAGTGAGGCCAGCCCAGCAGTCCCTGGGTATAACCGGGTGCACAGACTGCCACACAGAAGGATCTGTATTCTTCTTTAACAGTGTGAGGGGCGACGGGCCTCTTAAAACACAAAGGATGGCTGTCCGTCCGGCTCTCGCATTCATGGAATTGGATAAGCCTTATCAGAAGCTTTTTGGCCTTTCCTTTAGAATACGTCCCCTGTTCAAAGTGGTCCTGTTTGTATCAGTCCTGGTCGTGGGCTCTCTGCTGCTCATAATGGCCTTGGTCGCGCTGGGCAGATACTCCGGGCTCATAGAAAAAAGGAGACGGCCTTGATTTTTAGTATAGTCACCGTCCTATCTGTGCTGGGGATGCTCTTTGCGCTGACAATCCACCGCTTCAGAAAATCACAAGAAGCATCCAGGAAAAGTCCTGACGATGTTCCTGTGACCTCTTATCTTCCGTGGCTCTTCGGCCGGATATATGCTTTTCTCAAAACAGCCGGCATAAATGGCTGGAGAAAGAGGTATCAACAGTGGATCGCCTTGCGTCATCCTGTCAGAGAACGATTGGTCATTATCTGTCTGGGCCTAAGTTTTTGTTTTCTGGCTGCCAGTGGATTTCCTTTTGCCCTGTTGACCGGTCAGAGACTGTATGGGATATTTCTTCTCCTGCATGTCACGCTGGGCGGTGTGTTCGCTGTATGCCTTCCTCTGGCTTTAGTTTTGAGGGCCAGACATTACAGTTTTGATACGGAAAATCAAGAGCAAAGCCAAGCCGCTTCGTCTCCTGGAGGAAAAAGCGCTATTCCCACCCAGTGGTCAAAGATCTTTTTTTGGTTCTTCGTCGCTTCAGGACTCAGTTTGATAGTCACAGCCCTGACCTTGATGCTGCCCCACTTTTCCTTGGTCGTTCAACTGGACCTGTTTGAGGTCCACAGATACAGCGCATTGGCGTCCCTGCTTTCAGCGCTCGCTTTTACCTATTTCAGCCGGGTCAATGACAAAAAGTGACAAGATTCAAGGACAATCCGTTTTTCGGTTCGCCCATGAGGCTATGGGCACGACCTTTGAACTCCTGATCTCTGGGATGGACGAGACCTACAGCCGGCAGGCTTCTCAGGCTGTTTTCTCTGAGATCGACCGGATCGAAAATCTCTTCAGCCGCTTCAATCCCTGCAGCGATATCGGGCAGATCAACAATCTCAAACCCGGTCAATCTCTGCTGGTCGGGGTTGAGACGTATGAGTGTCTCAAAGCAGCGGCTTCGATCCAATCTCAAACCCGCGGGGCTTTTGATGTCAACATCGGGTCTCTGGTAAAATACAAGGAGGACGATGTTCCTGAATTTCGAAAATTGAACTCAGATATCATGGGACTCATTGACCTCTCCCGGACTTCTCGAGGATACATGATTAAAATCCGTCGGAGTAAGGCTGGGGCTCAAAAAAGACGCGTTCAACTGGACCTTGGAGGAATCGGAAAAGGATACGCCTTGGATAAAACACTCGAGATCCTGTCCGATTGGGATATGAATAACGCGTTGATCCACGGCGGGACCAGTTCTGCATTAGCAGTTGGCGTTCCTCCGGACAGCCCAGCCGGAAATAAAGGATGGCCGGTCGGAATCGGGGGCACCTGGGAGTGCGCTCAATCCCTGAAAGAATTTTTCCTGAAAGACAGAGCCTTGAGTGGCTCCGGTACCGAGGTTAAAGGAAATCATATCATCGATCCGAAAACCGGAAGGCCGGCCAAAAGCCATCTGGCTGCCTGGGTCTCTCATCCCTCTGCGGCCGTATCCGATGCTCTTTCTACGGCGCTCATGGTTATGGACACAGAAGAAGTTAAAGCTTTTTGCGGCAGCCATCCAGAAGTCTGGGCTCTTGTCGTCATCGATCCTCAGACCTCTCAGGTATTCAATAAGGACGCTGCAATTCAATAGATAGTTAGACTGATAGATAGATAGATAGATAGATAGATAGTTAGTTAGTTAGTTAAAAAAAGGAGTTCGTGATGATAAAAAAGATTTATCTTGCTACTCTGTTTTTTTCGGTATCTGTTCTTTTTATCCTGGGAGGAGGCGTCGATTTCAAGAGCACGGACCAGGAGAAAGTTGTGTTGGAGCTGAAGCTGCCCAAACCTATGTTCGTGGGAACCCCCAGAAACATCCGTTCGCCTAACCTGGAAAAGATAACCGGAAAAAAGCGCGGATCTTTCTACGTTCCCAAAGGCACCGAACTTCTCTCTCTGGATAAACCGGTCACCGGGAGCGATACGGAGCCGGTCATCGGTGAGCTGGAGTTTGTCACTGATGGAGAGAAATCCGGTGAGGAAGGATATTACGTGGAGCTCGGACCCAGCGTGCAGCACGTGCAGATCGACCTCGAAGGCTCCTATCCTCTCCATGCCATTTTGATCTGGCACTACCACAGCCAGGCGCGGGTTTACCGCGATGTGATCGTTCAGGTTTCAGATGACCCCGACTTCATAACTGGCGTCAAAACGATTTTCAACAACGACCATGACAACTCTTCCGGACTGGGCGTCGGGAAGGACAAGGAATACATTGAAGTCAACGAAGGACGCCTGATCGACCCCAGAGGCGTCACGGCCAGGTATGTTCGCCTCTACAGCAGAGGAAACACCTCGAATGATATGAATCATTATGTCGAAGTGGAGGTATACGGCACTCCTGCGAAATGAATAAAAAAACGGCCCTTTACGGGCTATTCCTGCTCGCTGTCCTCGGAGCTCTCCTGCTTCGTCTTTTCCAGCTGGACCTGCGCCCCATGCACCACGACGAGGCCAACCAGGCCGTTAAGTTCGGCATCCTGCTGGAGAAAGGTGAATATTTTTACGACCGGACCGAACACCACGGCCCCACCCTCTACTACCTGTCACTCCCCTTTGCTTGGATCGCCTCCGGCACATCATTCTCTGCCTTGAGTGAAGTGACCCTGCGCTTATTACCCGTGATTTTCGGAGTGGGGATAATCCTCCTTTTTTTGCTTTTCAAAGACGGATTCTCTCTTGAGGCCGCTGTTTTTGCCAGTGTATTGAATGCCGTCTCACCGGCCATGGTCTTTTACAGCCGGTTCTACATTCAGGAAACGCTGCTGGTCTTTTTCCTGGTGGGTGCGGTCGCGGCTTCCTGGCGATACATCCGGACCCGGTCTCCCTACTGGGCTGCGGCTGCCGGGTTTTTCTTCGGGATGATGTTTTCCACAAAGGAGACCTGCGTCATCGCCTTCGGTTCCATGCTTGCAGCGTTGATCCTTTCCTTCATTTCTTTGAAAAAACACAGCCAGCCAAAAGACACTCCATCTATGCCGAAAACCAGCCATCTGTTCATTTTTCTCGGGACAGGAGCCCTGGTTTCCCTCCTCCTTTACTCCTCTTTTTTCCAAAATCCCAAAGGGATATTGGATTCTGTGTTCGCCTTCGGAACCTATTTTAGCCGGGCAGGGAGTGCCGGATTCCATTACCATCCGCTGTATTATTATTTAAAAATGCTGGCTTTCTCTCAATACGGGAATGGCCCGGTCTGGAGTGAAGCCCTGATCCTGGTTCTCGCCTTAATCGGAGGTGTGGCTGCCTTCAGACCGCTTTCCCATGGAGAGTCAAGTCCATTCTTCATTCGTTTTGTCACTCTCTATACACTCCTTGCAACAGCGGCATACTCCCTGATTCCCTACAAGACTCCCTGGAACATGCTTCCTTTTTATATCGGATTTATCCTCTTAGCCGGATACGGCTCTGCTTTTCTACTCAAAATCAGTAAAAAACTCACATTTCGGGTCGCAGTTTTTCTTGTACTCGGCCTTGGAGTTTTTCACCTCGGGGTGCAGAACTACAGGGCAAACTTTAAATTCTACGCAGACTCCCGCAATCCCTATGTCTATGCCCAGACGAGCATAGGCTTTTTGAACCTTGTCAAACGTATTAACGAGCTGGCTCCCCTTCATCCAGACCAGAATCTGATGCTGATCAAAGTGATCACAGAGCCTGATGAAGCCTGGCCTCTCCCCTGGTACCTGAGGGCCTTCAGGAGGGTCGGATACTGGCAGGAAGTCGATGAGTCCGGAGCGCTTGCCGATGTCCCTCTTATCGTTTCCTCTATCAATAAAACAAGCCAGCTTCAGCCTTATCTGGAAGACAATCATATCCTCGAATATTACGAACTGCGCCCCGGAATTCTGCTGGCTCTGTATATCGAGCAAAATCTCTGGGACACGTTTTTACAGGAAAAGAAAGTGAAGTAATGGACATCTCAATCGTCATTCCCGCATTGAACGAGGCCATAAAAATTCGTTTTGATGCGGAAGCGGCCGCCTCTTTTATCGAGGATACCGGATTTAGCGGCGAGGTGATAATCGTCGACGACGGGAGCACGGACGGCACAGCAGAGGCTGCGCAAAATGCGACCATCCCTTCTTCTGTGAAACTATCGGTTATCCGTCTTGAGAAAAATTCGGGTAAAGGTTATGCAGTGAAGAGCGGAATAGAAAAAACGGGGGGGAATGTTGTTTTATTCGCAGACAGCGGGACATGCATACCTTATGCCAATGCGTTAGAACAGATAAAGCGAATTCGAGCCGGAAAATTAGACATCGCCATGGCCTCCCGCCGTTTGAAGGGAACCCGGATCCTCAGAGACCGAAGCCGTAAGCGGCGGCTGCTGTCCTGGGTTTTCCGCCAGGCTGCGATAATAATCACGGGGCTGCCCCGCCGGATCACAGATTCTCAGTGTGGGTTCAAGCTTTACAAGGGAAANATTGCCAGAGAATTATTCAATGAATGCCAGACCAGAGGCTATATGTTTGAGCTGGAAATCCTCATCCGAGCCTTGCAAAAAGATTATAGAGTCGAAGAATTTCCAGTGGATTGGAGCTGCGACCTAGACACCCGCCTGAAGCCAGGGCGTATCGCCTTGAGCGTGCTTAAAGAGCTGTTCAGAGTCAGGTCCATCATCAAAAAGTAAAAAATAAAAAAGGGGACAGGCTTTTATTTCGTTATTGGGTCAGGCCTTGTTCAGGCCGATGTCTGAAAGCTGAAATCAAGCCTTTATCTTGATGTCCAGATAAGGCCTGACCCCGATTTTAATTTGAAGGCCTGTCCCCTTTTTTTTATTCGAGTTCCCGGATCCAGATATTGCGGTACCGGACAGGATTGCCATGGTCCTGGAGAGATAGGGGAAGCTTGTCCGCATGCGCCTTGTAAGGCTCTCGTTTTTTATTGGCTGTGGGACCCATCAACTCCACATTATCCTGTACTAGGATTCCGTTATGGAATACAGTCATCTGAGCCGGACGAATCAAGCTTCCATCCTCAGTAAAATGCGGCCGGCGGTAAATAATATCGTATGTCTGCCATTCTCCGGGAGGATGGCAGGCGTTGACTAACGGTGGATACTGGCCGTAAACGGCAGCAGTCATCCCATCGGCATAGGTCTTGTTTTTGTAACAATCGAGCACCTGGACTTCGTACTTCTCCATAAGGAACACTCCACTGTTCCCTCGACCCTGCCCCTCTCCTATCGCAGGAAGGGGCGCTGACCACTCGATATGGAGCTGACAGTCTCCAAAACCGCGCACAGTGCGGATCGAGCCCGTTTTTTTGACGACCTCCATATACCCGTTTTCGACTTTCCATCGAGCAGACTCCCCCTTGCTTCCGGTCCATTGAGACAGGTCACTCCCGTCAAAGAGGACGATGGCGTCCGAGGGGGCGGGCACAGGATCTCCAGCCGGGCCTGGATCGACAACAGGCGGCAAGGGCCGGTCCGGGTCGTGTATTTTCCATTTCTTCTCAGGCTCTGGATTGGTCTGCTTCTCGAAGTTCTGCTGAAAACCGGCTGTGAATGGAGTCACGAACGCTAAACACAGAAATAACACCCATGCAATTTTTCCCATCTTCGCCTCCTATTGAGATGATCTATGAAGACGCAATTTCAGAACGAATAAGCGGATTCAGTCTGTCCAGAACAACAAAAAAGTCTTAAATGAATTACAAGGACCAGCCGGACCGGTAATCTTTGTGGATATACTTATTCGCCTCGGGCAAATTGGTGAACTCCATCTTCTCTCCGTCCCACTCAAGCTTTGTGTAATGTTCCTGCATCCGGACGGCGATGTTGGCCAGCAGCATCATCTCTGTCAAAGGCCCGGCATACACGAAGTCCGTGGTGGATTTTGTACCGGCTTTAATCGCTTCGATCCATTCCTCATGGATACCGGGTGAACGAGGGATCGTCTTTTCCGGCCGCTTGTATTCTTGCATTTTTGTCTCGGGGACAAGACGGGGATGCCTGCCGTAAGTACTGTTCATCAGAATCCCTTTGCTACCTATGAACAGCACACCTCCGTCGTCGTCACCCATCTTGCGTCCCGGTTCCATCACTTCAGGCCTGGGAGGCATTAACCCTCCGTCATACCAGGTCAACTGAACAGGAGGCATCTTCCCGCGAGCCGGGAATTCATAGGTAACGACCTCGGCCACAGGGTAGGAATCCTTGGTAAACCTCGTGGAACTGGCTTGAACTGTTTTCGGATACCCGAGTTTCAAAGCCCAGAATGGCTGATCAATCAGATGAGCTCCCATATCCCCTAAAGCGCCTGTCCCGTAATCCCACCATCCCCGCCAGCGAAACGGCATATAATCCGGATGATAAGGCCGGAAAGGGGCCGGGCCGAGCCACAGATTCCAATCTAACGTTGACGGAACCGAAGGAATCTCTTCCGGGGCATCGATTCCTTGAGGCCAGATCGGCCGATTTGTCCAGACATGAACCTCGTGAACGTTACCGATGGCGCCGTCCCATATCCACTCGTTGATTAAACGCGCGCCTTCACCCGCATGCCCCTGATTTCCCATTTGGCTCACAACATTCGCCTTTTTTGCAGCCATGGTGAGCTCCCGGGCTTCTTTGATCGTATGAGTCAGAGGTTTTTGCACAAACACATGCTTGCCCATTTTGATGGCTCTCATGGCGATGACGGCATGGTTGTGATCCGGCGTGGTGACTGTAATCGCATCAATATTCTTTTCCTTATCCAGCATGATGCGAAAATCCTGGTATTTTTTTGCCTTGTTGTACATCTCGATGTGCTGTGGATCATTCCTGTCTGACTTCAAGAAGTCCGCTATCTGCATAGTATCCACATCGCACATGGCAACAACATTCTCCGAACTGACACTTCTTGTGTCCCATGAACCCTGTCCACCGACACCCACACATCCGATGTTCAATGTGTCACTGGGCGCTTTCACACCTGGCCCNCCCAGNACATGGCGGGGNACGATCATCAGTCCGGCGGCTGCAGTCGCTGTACTGCCGAGAAATTCCCGNCGCGTGAGTGTTTTCTCTTTCGAAGGATAATTCTTCCTATTTTTTTTCATGGTTCCAATCCTTTCACATATTTATTTTGGTAATCNACCTTGTCTCTCTATTAATATAAACCCAAGAAGACTTAGTCAACAATTGCTTTGTTCTCGGTAAAGCATCGAATCCGCATCTGAAAAACGACCCATCGGATCAATGGACCTTACTGCTCAAAATATCGACTGCAACCTCATCTATCGATTTGACTCTGAGCTTAACTCAACCGTATTCGGCTCGAGCCCTAGCTCACTCAGAATCAGATAAACTGCAAATCCGACCACGAACGACATCAGTGTCTCCAATCCGTAGTGAAAACCAATACCGGGAATCACGCCTAAAATTCCGACGGCAAATCCAACCGCCCAGGCAATATATCCTGCCCAGTTGATACCCTGGCGTGGTCCCAGCCATTTTCCGCTTCGCAGATAATCCGCGGTCATGGCTCCTATGATCGGTCCGAACGAGGCGCCGATGATCAGGAAAAAGCCCACCAGGTCCTGAGCCACACCGGTCGCAGCCAACACTGTTCCGACCGCGCCAGCTCCCAGAGTCAACCCGATCCTCGGAAGTTTGGGGAACATGGTGGAAAAGGCATTGCCTGCCAAGAAGGCACAGAAGCCTGTCGGGCAGATGCAGGCGATGACAAACACCCAGAACATGATCAAGGCCACAATCCCGCCGACTGCGCCGATAGAACCAATAAATACAGAAAAAACATCCGGGTTTGCGGTTCCCATACCGGCGTCAGAAGCAATCTGAGGATTCTTCCCCACGGCCCCCGCGATCGTTAACAAGGCAAAAATCCCGGCCACTAGCGCAGCCATAGTGATTCCGAAGAATCCTCCAAGGACCACATCCTTTCTATTCCGGTTGTTCATCGTGAAATCCGCGCCCGCTGCGCCTGCTGTCGCAAAGAATCCCGCTGCAGCCTGCAGCGCGGCAAAGGCACCCAGGGCCATGAGAGGAATGACGACCAAAGCACCTTCAGGAATCGATACAGATGAGCTAAAAGTGGACAGCCCCTCCATATTCGCAAAGCCTGCAATAACAATGATCAACAACGGAAACATGGGAATCCAGCTTGACAGCCAGCCCAACCATTTGATCCCGACAGCCCCGACCAGAGCCAGCATGAAACCCCAGATGACACAAACAACCCAGAAAAATACAGAGTTGGGGCCTGCGTCTGAACTCACGGCAGACATGAAGAACGATGCCGCCGAAAAAGTGAACACCGCATGCCAGCCGATCTGTAAAAATCCCATAAGCAATCCTGGGATAAGAATCCCGCCTTTGGTTCCAAACGTCGAGGAGCCCACTACGTACAGCGGCATGCCTGTCTGCATTCCCAGCAATCCAGGCACATAGAACAGCGCAAAACAGAATAAAGCGCCCAAAAACAACCCGACGATTCCAGCCCACAGGCTGCCGTACTGGAGTGCTCCGGCCATTCCCGCCATGAACGGTACAGAAAGAAAAATTCCTGCGTACGATTGCGCGGTGTTCTTATACCATGCTGTCCGGTTTTCGGCCGGATTCGGTTTCGCGGATTTTAAATACCGCGGTAGTTTCCCATTACTCATGGTTTTCCCTCCTTAATTTAAGATGAGCAGACTCCCTCCCTGATTGAATGCGATTGCCTGCTTATCAAATTCCTCCCAATTCCTCCTAATTATATAAAAATATCTTTTTTGAGCAAGCATTAATTATTCCTATTCTTTTATACCTGAACCTGACTTAAGAGCATCATAATGGCTGGCCAACTTCATTCATCACGCGAGTTTTTCCAATGCGATGTGCAATCAGCTGACTTTTACTCTGAGTGTTGATTTTTCTAACTTATTCGGAATAGAGCTTTTCGGCTAATCTGGATTATTCACGAGTCGAGGTCGCCTCAGATACGAGGCACAGCGCAAGATGCTGTGGTCGTCCACCGCTCTTGCGCTGTAACGAAGTAGATGGGGT
>JGI24422J19971_10002711_pt1 | contig 11008 bp, 9 predicted proteins | sample DeeMarSWOR152_54_FD_19971 | JGI IMG/M metagenome (IMG submission 19971)
TCAGGTCCCAGTACCACCTGTCCTCGTCCAAGAAGACCCGGACGGCTCCCCTCTCTATCAGCTTGGCCCCCAGCTCCTTGAAGAGCCCCTCCAGGCGGCGCCCCTTGTCGTGCAGGATGACGGCGTCCTCCGTGAGATCCAGGAAGAGGTAGGGGAGCCCCTCGGCCTCCCGGGAGTTCAGGGGGTAGAAGCTGAGCCCCGTCCTGATCCCGTTCTCCCTGAGCCACTTTACCTCGTGCTGGACGGCGTCCTCGACCCCCATCAGCCGCTCGATCCTGCTCCCAAGGCTCCCGTGGAAGTCGTCGGATATCATGAGGACGTCGACGTCGCTGTCCTCCCTCGCCCTCCCCCGCGCCACAGAGCCGTAGACGGCGAATGACCCGATGTTCACGAGCCTGGAGGCCCGGCGGTAGCCCTTGAGGATCAGGGGGAGGTACCTCTCCTGCTTCATCTTCTCAACATTCTCCACGGCCCCGGAAGCGAGCAGGACAAACTCGGAGGGGTCGAGGAGCCTGTAGGCCCTTGGCCTGCTGCGCCTGAACACCGTGAGTATCCTCTCGGAGTGGAGCTTGCTGAAGGCCACGTTCAGCTTCCCTGCTTCGATGTCCAGGGCCTTCTTCGCTTCGGTGAATGTGAAGAGTTCAGCTTCGAGTCTGAAGTGTAGTCGAGAGTAGATCTCCCCGAGCCACTTAGGAATCCACACTGTCGAAACGCTAGAATATAAGCTTAACAATTAATTAAGCTTATCCATTTATTAATATAAGGTTTATCGAGGGAAGAACGCAATGCATCAACCTTCTTAGAGAAAGGAGAGGCGGATCCTCCTATCAATGAAGGTGTCTCTCATCTTTTACTCTAGCATGCCCTGCCAAGACTACCACAACGGATTTTGATTGCCGAGTCCTGTAGGATCCTGAGATGTCCATGGAGCAGATCTGGGAGAAGATCAGGGGAAAGAAGAACGTCGTCGGCTACTCGAAGAAGCTGAGGAGGCGCATCAGGGACGGTAGGGAGGTCGAGGAGGAGGTAATCAGGATCTACGTCTCCAAGAAGGTAGACCCCTCGACCTTGGACCAGAAGGACCTGATACCCGGGGAGATCGACGGGATCCCCACCGACGTCGTCGAGATCGGGGAGATGAAGGCCCTGGGCCTCCACCCTCTGGCCCACGTGACGAGGGTTCGCCCGCTCGTCGCGGGGGTGAGCGTGGGTAACTGGGCGATAACGGCGGGGGCCCTCGAGTGGTTCTTCAGGAACACAAGCGGAAGGGAGATGCTCGGGAGTAACGCCCACGTCTTCGCAGAGAACGCCCTGAGGTCCTCCTCGAAGGAGACGCGCATTGTCCAGCCCGGTCGAGCAAACATGGGCAGCGTCCCGGAGGACATCGTTGGCAGCTACCACTGGAACCAGTCCCTTGCTGGAAGCGAGTGCGCCCTCTCCAAGGCCGTCGCGAAACTTCTGAACGGCGTCAGCTCCCTCCTATGGAGGAGGACCCGCTTCGAGCTCACGCTCGCTGAGAGGGCTAAGATCGACTTCGCAGACGCGGAGCCCACCGTCGACTACGAGCTGAAGCTCCATACGGCCGAGGGCTGCGAGGGCTTCGTAGGGCTCGGGTTCGCAGGGAGCGACCACGCGAGTTTCTTCTTTTTGGACGCGGGTGTTTACACTTTCCACGTGTGAAAATTCAGCAAACAAATGTCAATAAATATAAAAAAAATTGGTGAGGATGATTTCAGCCGAGCTTCAGCCATTCGAAGAGGAGGAAGTTCATTCGGCCTATGAACAGCGCCATCCTTGTCATTATCGTGTTGCCGAAGAGGGCTCCGAAGCACAGCATCATTACGTAGCGTCCCAGCTGAGAGGTGTACTTGAAGGCTCCCTTCTCTCTCTGCTCCTTGCCGATTGAGAAGATGAAGTACGTGATTGTTATTATGATCATTATCCCCAAGAGAGCCTTGTTCAAGGTGTTGACGCCTGTTACCGTGGAGCGGATCTGAGCGAGGAAACTCGCGTCCACGCTGCTCCCCATGGAAACGCCGATGCCGACTCCGACGAGCAGTGCGAGGGGCCACCGGCTCAGCCATGCGTACTGCCTCGAATACCTAGTGAAGAGGGCGAGGCCCAGGAGGATTGGGATAATCCAGGCAAACTCGCCTTTGTTGACGATGGACCCGACCGCGATGTCGAGGATGTTTCTGATACCCATGATGGTCGTGATGGCTATGCCGAGGCCTATCATCGTGTGCTCCGCGAACTTGAACAGGGGAGTGTCCTTGTATGGGTAGCTGTAGATCATCAGTGTGTAGGCGGCCGCCACCCAGATCCCGATCTCGACAATTATGTCCGCCATTCTAGACCTCTCCTCCCGTCCTCTTTCTGCCCGCGAAGTAGCCCACGTTGCCGAGGATGATGAACGCTATGATCAGCAGATGGGTCGTCGAGACCGCGTCCAGCCCGGACGTCGCCTCGCCAGGCTTTCCTATGAGCTTCTCGTATTCTCCTCCTCCCCTCAGCCCGACGACAAGCCCCTTCAGCTGTCCGGATGAGACATAGGGCTGAGCCCCCGGGCCGTTGATGCCGAGGGTCCCGCCGATGACCGTGATCCCGTATGGGGTCTGCCACTGGCGGAGGTACTCCCCCCAGCCGGGTGTCCCCGACCACAGGCAGAGGAACATGTCTATGTCGTTGAGATCGTTCAGGCCGCTCATCACGGGCAGCTGTTCAATCGGCGTGCCGTAGTAGTCCTTCTTCACGAGGCCGGGTATGTCACTCGCGAAGGAGGCCATAGCCGCCTCAGCGCCAGCGAAGAAGCCGAGGTTCACGTAGTCTTCGCCGTATTCTTTCCCCATCTCGTCGATGTACTTCAGGGTGTTCTCGGCGAGGATCGGGCCCTGGTCCCTGCCCATTGCGAGCAGTATGATCCTTATATCCGGTTTCCTGAAGAGGTGCTGGGTCATCGCAACAGCTATGGGGCCCATCTCAGGCCAGTTGCCCGCGATGAACTCGTACGCTATGACGATGACTGATCCGGGTCCGCTATACTCGTCGACCTTTTCGTATGCGGTGCGGGTCGCGCTCGTTACGGTTATGGGCAACGAGAGGGGGCGCAGCAAGGGCAGGGCGACGACCACAATTATGAGAACGTAGAGGATTCTCTGGTCTATCGCTTGTAGTTTGTTCCAGAAGCCTTCCTTAGCCGAGGCTATCACTCTTCCCTCCCCAGATAACCTCTCTCCATGCCCAGCAGCGTCCTTAACCCGAGGGACACGGAGCCCATCACCACACAGATCATGATCGCCCTCTGGGCCGCGACGTTGGGAACACTCATGATCCAGTCCCCGATCACGGGGAAACCGGTCCATATGATCTCGCCGATTGGTGCGTTCATCAGCATGATAACGACGCCACTAGACAGCAGCAGGATCGACTCCACGTTCCGGGCCCTGAAGGCTCTATACGCCGCTGAGGATATGAAGAAGGCCAGGCTCGAGTACATCGTTGCGTCGACCGGCAGGAAGACGTAGTTGTAGAGCCACTGATAGCCGGGATTCTTGGTCGTGCCGAAGAGGCCGAGGGCTATCATGATGTACATTATCGCCAGGCACCAGAGACTGAAGAACCACTGGCCCTTCGACCGCTTGAGCAGGTGATTGATGTGGATGCGCGAGATGTTTATGAGCCCTATGATCAGCGCGAACGCGGCGACTATCACGGTCCAATTCTGGATAAGCGTCGTCGTCGACTTGACGGCGGGCAGGGCGGCACCGAAATAGTAGTTGACGATCATCATCAGCCCCACGACCAGGGTGATGCCAATTGGGATCTGTTTACCCTTGAGCAAAGACATCCTTCAACCACCTACAGCTTGAGAATGTTGACAAGCCAGTCACTCCCCATAGCGGAAAGTATCAAGCCTACGAGTAGCAGGATCATTGCCAGGTATTTTCCCACGTCTTGGCCGGCTATGCTGGCCATCTGAACTGCATCCTGGGAGAGGTAGGCGCCCGCGGCGTACAGCTCGTCCCCCAGCAGGGTGTAATCACAGACCGCTACAAAGAAGGGTATCTGGGACGTTGCGGCGGTTCCTGCGACCTGCATCGCGCCGGCGAGGTAGCCCGACTCTGCGAAGATCAAGGCCTCTGCCATGAAGCTGCCCATGAGGAAGCTCGCCGCCGGCTTCTCCCTCTGGAGGACGCCCTGCACCCCTGTTGCGTAGGAGAACCTGTGGCTGGACATGTACCGGATGTTGTAGTCGTCGAACCACTCCGGGCTCTCCGCAAGCACGGAGGCCTCCCTGTACATCTCCATGACGATCGGTATAGTCTCGGGAACGTAGATCGTGGTGATAAGCGGTATCCCGTTCTGGGCGCACTTCTTCGCGACGTAGCTCAGCACGGACANNCCNGCNATGGTCTGGGGTGAGCCGGAGGAGTAGAGGGTGGCCAAGCCGTTCGTGATGTGGACGGGTCGGCCCATCTCGGTGGATCGGCCGATGGCCTCGTCTATGACGTCTATTCCCGCCACGCGTCTGACCTCAGATTCGAGCCCTTGTCTGGCCCTGTAGATCATGTAAAGCACGGCACCGCAGATTATGATCAGCGTCAATAACCCACTTTGGTGTGATATTAAGGCCATTTTTTTCCCGATGACAAGTATCATTTTTAGTCATATATAATTATTTGCAGTATGTTCCAATGTTTTCTAAATAATGATAATAAACATTAGGCTAATGTATATACTTTACATACCCCTTTCTATCTTGAAAGCAGATGCACAAACGGTTTGCCGTTTTTCTTTTCTATTTTTCTTGACTCACTTTCCTCATGTTTGATAGGTTACGTTTTTTCCAGCGAAATAACCCTAATGTGCAATAATTCAATTACCGNCATTTACAATCCATGATCATACGAGTGTGAACAAGCGTACTAAATAACCTATAACACAAAGGTAGCAGAANAAACCCAGGTAAAGTACGNTCATCACAAACGGCGGCAAACCAATGGGCTCAAAACTGTTAAGGCGGTACCAATAAAGTATCAGACAACATCTAAAAAAGATGTGAAGCAAAATCCACCCTAAAAACACCGTAAAAAGCATTCCCTGCAGACCGGACGACGCAGAAGTCAAGATGAGAGGCTTAACCAAGCCCACCCATCGGGACCACGACGGGTGATCCTCCAGACGCCCCGCCCGCGCCTGTAAACTCGTGCGAGGCGGGGCACGAATCCATGGAGGACTCGCACATCAGATCCCAAGCCTGCAACAACCGCTATTTCATCCGAAAAAATCACCCGCGCCGAACCCCAATGGCCGCCATCCAATCCTAGAAACCAAATACAAGAACGACAAGTGAAACCCTTGTTCCCGAGCCACGGCCGGATCGAATTGTGGGGGTGGGGTTCGAACCCTACCTCTAATGGAAAAATCTTCCGTCTCTTACCAATTTTTTAGGAATAAGGTTTCTTCGACCTCAAACCTTTAAACGTCTCACACATCTTGATGCCTATGCCAAGACGCAGACAAAGACGAGGATACCCTGTGGCTATACTCATAGGACTCGAAGGGAATCAAGCCGTCACATGGAACATTTATAGCGAATCAGTTAAAACAGGCGAACGGATATGGGGAGACGGCGAGTACAACTTCTTTGAATCGATCGTGGACATCCTTCGCCCGAGGGTTAAACAGGGCATCAAGAGCGTCCTGATAGCCGCGCCTGACAAGAAAGACTACCGGGACTTTATGGATCACGTCAGGAAACACCAGAGCTGGCTGCTGAGCGGTTGGAGCCTGAATACCGTGACCTTCGAACACATAAACGAGCCGGCCATGACCACCAGTCAAGTTAAAGACCTCGTGAAGGCTCGTGGCTTCAAAGAGAAGCTCGCCGCAACCTACCGGGGAGACCTCCTGCAGGTGATGAGTGTCCTGGAGAGGTGCCTGAACGATCCCGAGGGCATCGAGAAGATTCTTTTCACTTTGATGGAGATAGAGGACGCGGTCTACGGGGATGAGATGAGCCCCGAGTACATCTTGGTAACCGAACTTTTCAGGTCCAGAAATAGGCGAAGGATACAAAGGCTTCTCCAGGTGGCCGCCAACAAGAACATCAAAACCAGAATCATCAAACNGGATACGCCTGNGGGTGCCAAGATAACACAGTTCGGCGGCATTATATGCATTCTGCGAGAATAAAACTCGAACACAACTGCCTGCATGCCCGTAGGAGTTGGATTAGAAAANNTTGCTTTTTTGATGGAGTTCGCNCGGACAACATATTGCGTTGGGCAATCCGCGTNTAGGAAATCTTATATTTTGAGATAAAAATAAAAATCGNGAACGAANATGAAACTGGACTTTTACATCTCAAAATTCCCTGATCTGAGAGTTCTATATAGGCTNGTCGAGGAGGANTTCACTGATAGGGGTCTAATCCATCACAACTGGCATCATATACTCCGAGACCTCGCAAGAGCCGTCATCGTGGGTGAGGCTGAGAAGGCAGACATGAAGGTCGTTCTGGCAGGTGTGCTACTACACGACATCGGTAGGCTGCATCCACTTTTGGGAAGAGACCACTACGAATCCGGGGCAAAAATAGCTCCGAAAAACCTCGAGGAATCCGGATTCACAAACGAGGAAAGAGAAGAGATAATACACTGCATAAAAGCCCATGGCCCAAGGGGACTGGAGGAACCCAAGACTATCGAGGCAAAAACTGTCTACGATGTGGATGTTCTCTCTTGTTCCGTAGGATACATTGGCGTGGCGAGGGTATTTGACTATTTCATGAGAGAAGAGGAAATGGGTGTGAAGGAAATGTTGAACATACCGAGCGGCATAAGAGAGCCTAGAAAAAACTTCTATACCGAGACCGGAGAAACCCTAGGGGAACAGGGTTTGAAAAAAGCCAGAGAGTTCTGGGAAACATTGAGACAGGAGCTGAAAAAAGAAGAGGAGACGGTAAGGGGGATAATCCCCGAATATAAGGGAGATTAGGAGTTCACGCGCACAACTTGATGAAGGGCTTCTCTCCGTCTGGATTATGAACGTTATTGGTACGAATCAGGATTTGATCTCGACACTCATCTCGATGAGGTCTTTCCATAGGGATTCCTGTCGTGCTGGTGCGTTCGGGGGCACGGGTGGTTTCGGGTAGCCGGCCTAACGATCCTGAAGCTACATTCGCATGCCAGTAAGTTTTCCTTTGTTGCCGGGGGGGTGGGTGGGGTTCGAACCCTCCTAGAAGTGGAGATAGAAGGTGGACATTCTCTAAATCTTTCCTCTTTTTGTTCTAGAATATTCAAATTCTAATAAAAAATAAATAAAAAACCGTTATTGATACAGACGAGAAACCTTGTCTAAGTAGAAGAGGGTACTGTATGATCACGGTTAATGATTCGATAATATCAGGAAACATTTTATTCGTTCCAGATAAATCTTTTTTTTACCTAAATTTAAAGATGGTGTTGAAAATAAAATATTTCTTTACTATGATATCTCATCTAAAAAGATAATATTGTCTCAGATGCAATTATCCGATATATTAAGAAAAACATGTTATAATTAACACAATTTCAATATTAAATATTAAAAATATATGTTTAAAATACTGAAAAAAACGTGCATATAAAAATAGATTATCAATATATATAATAACAGAGTAAAATAATATCATCATCCTTTTTTATAGGCAACTATGCGATAATAAAAGGAGAACAACATTGTACACAGCGGAGATAAGTAGAGGAAACCCAACGTGTTTCCTATTCCTAATAGATCAATCAGGATCAATGGAAGACCCATTTGGTGGAGACGCTACAGGTTCAAAAGCAGTAGCAGTAGCAGACGCCATAAATAATCTACTACAGAACCTTGTCCTCAGATGCGCTAAAGCTGAAGGCGTGCGAGACTATTTCCACGTAGGCGTAATAGGATACGGACTTAAAGTAGGGCCAGCTTTTGGCGGCGAGTTAAGAGGAATGGACTTTGTCCCCATTAGCACTATAGGAGACCTGCCACTGACAGTTGAGGAACGACCTCATAGGGTGCCTGATGGATTTGGGGGTATCATCGAGCAAAATGTAAAGTTCCCTATATGGTTTGAGCCCGTAGCCAAAGGGCCGACGCCCATGAAGCAGGCTCTCAAGAAAGGGGAGAGCATAGTAGCCGGTTGGCTTGATGAACACCCTGATTGCTTCCCACCAGTTGTGATAAACATATCAGATGGTGAACCGACTGACGGAGACCCATTAGAGGTAGCGGAGAGCATAATGGAGATGGAGAGCAACGACGGAAACGTACTACTATTCAACCTCCACCTCTCAAGCAGCACTGCTCCAAGGGTGGAGTTTCCAGACACCAAGAAGTACCTACCAGACGAGTTCGCGAGCCTACTATACGATATGTCAAGCATCCTCCCGGAGAAGATCAGGGAAGAAGCCGAGTCAGAGGGATTCTATCTAATGCCTGAGTCGAGGGGTTTCATCTTTAACTCAGACATGGTGAAGGTAATCCAGTTCCTCGACATAGGGACACGAGCCACAACCTTCCGGTGACATGGCTATACATGAGGCTCGTTTCCACAACTTACACCATCCCTAGGAGGGGTGGTTGCCCTTCCGAGAACGAGGACCATTATTTTCCTTATGAGAGGGAGATAAGGCGTGATCATCACTCGGTAGCCATCGCAGATGGGGCAAGCGAGGGATTTCTAAGTAGGCTGTGGAGCAAGATACTCACGATAAGCTACGTCAACTGGGATACCACAGATGTGGATATGAGGCTCTTCATCGATTTCTGCATTGAAATGTACGAGTACCAGAGGAGCCGCCAACTAGAGCGAAGAGAGGAAGAGGGCGCCCCGTTGAAGTGGTTCGAGGAGAATCTTATGGAGAAGGGAAGCTTCTCGACTCTCCTCGGGCTATCATTCAAGAACTCGTTACCTTGGGGAGGATGCTGGACCTCTTACTCAGTGGGTGACTCCTGCCTCTTCCAGCTCAGGCAGGATATAATCGATGTATTCCCAGAGATAGACTCTAATGGATTCGGTAATAGCCCTGATCTGATAGCATCCAACCCATTATACAATAAGGAACTCCTAGACAAAGTCAAGGTGAAGAGAGGAGAGTTCCTATATGGAGACAGATTCTACCTGATGACCGACGCCGTCGCCAACTGGTTCATAGCACAGCTTGAAGAAGGGAAAAGACCCTGGCGTACCATAGACGAGTACCTGGACTATGACCGTGAAGGTCTAACCATGTACCTGACCAGTCTACGGGACGAGGGCAGATTAAAGAACGATGACGTAACCATAGCCAGGGTAATAACTCTGGAGGATTGAACCCAGATTGTCACTACCCACAATCCAAGAGTATCAGGAAGCCATTCAGAGACCAGACCTCTGTTTTAAAGACCCGGATCTAAGAAAAGGAAAGACCATCCCCGGCGTATTCGGATTACCCAAGGTGATAAGCGGAGGTTTCGCTGGAGTCTTTCAGGTCAAGAAAGGAAAAAAAAGCTATGCGGCCCGCTGCTTCCTAAGGATGGTGGATGACACCAAGAAGAGATACAAAGCCATCCACGAGTTTCTTCACAGAAAACGGATAAAGTGTGTAGTCAAATTCGATTACATCGACAAAGGGATCCAAGCGAAGGAAAAATGGTACCCTATTCTCAAGATGGAGTGGCTAGAAGGAGAGACCCTAAGCGAATACATCGAGAAAAACCGCCACAATCGAAAGGCCATGGCCGAGATGGCGACCAAGTTCAAGGCGCTGGTCGAGGAGCTTCACAATAGAGGAATAAGCCATGGAGACCTCCACGACCAGAACATAATGGTTGTAGATGGTGAACTCAAGGTAATCGACTACGACGCCTTGTATGTTCCTAAATTAAAGGGCCGAGACTGCAGCGAGATTGGTCATACAAACTATCAACACCCCGAGAGAAGACTCTCCCACTTTGGGCCCTACATTGATAACTTTAGCGAGTGGGTTATCTACATCAGTCTTAAAGCCCTAGCCCAGGACCCCGAGATCTGGGATGAGGTAGAGGGAGGAGACCAATGCCTACTATTCAGAAATACAGATTATCAGAACCCTGAGAACTCACCGGTGTTCAAAGCCTTAAACAGGATTGAGGATGATAACCTAAGGCTACTGGTGGACACATTCAAGGACGCGGTTTACACCTATAACCTGGAGGATATTCCCAGTATTATTGATGAGGATAGCATTACCCGACGGCACAGAAGACTGGTTAGAGAAGTCGTTGAGGTCCCCCAGGTAAGCATGAGTGGTTTAAAAGTAAAGTACACTCCGGGGGATAGCTCTTGGATCTGGGATAGTAAAGTGGTAGATTACAAACGTTTTACAAGTGCCTCAGGACTCGTACGGGTGACAGCTATGTTGCCGTTGATCTATCTCATAATTGCCTTAGTATTATTTGTAATAGACAAGTTACCATCCGACAACAGGGTATTGATTACTATGGGGGCCCCAGCCATATTCCTGCTACTCCCCGCCTCTTACCAGATAAACTCCCACGTTAGGGATAGACATGCCAAGAAGAGAGAGCTGAGAAAACTAGATAATAAGATCAAGGCTCTCCGAAAAAGGATAAAACAAGAACTCCAAACAATAACCCAATTCAAGGCCGAGGTAAATAATGAGATCACCAAACTAGGAGACAAGATAGCCTCCCAGAAGAACCAGGAATCCATTGAGCTTAGGAAGATCGAATCCAATCATTATAGTAGAGTAGCTGAGATAGAGGAGACCATAAAGGATCTCAAGAATGTGGAAAAAGAGGCGGGAAAAACCCTATTGAAGGAGAATAGAGAGCGATACATAGTGGAGAAACTTAGAGGCCACAGACTTGGGGCTCCCGGAGGCCCTAACTTGGGTCTCGTTAAAGGTTTCTTGCTCTCAATTCTCGGAATCAGATCAGCAGCAGACTTTACAGAGATAAACATCAGTAAAAACCTGTTCATGGACAACGGTGC
>JGI24422J19971_10002712_pt1 | contig 11007 bp, 8 predicted proteins | sample DeeMarSWOR152_54_FD_19971 | JGI IMG/M metagenome (IMG submission 19971)
CACTCCACCTGATGAGGCTTGTCCGGAAGTTGAGGTTTTGGACCTCGAATCGACGTTGCGGCGGTTATATCTGTAAAACTGAGCCTCACCGGGCTGCCGGCCCTGTCCGATGACTGTGAGGATTACCCACTCATCCGGTTTTAGGTTTCGAATGTTTGTCGCGTGTTTCAGCGTTTTGATAAGCTCTGTTTTGAACTCTTCAAGTTTCTCTGCATCGTACTTTTCTCCTGAGCCAGGCCCACCAGCGATGCTAACACTTTTCGGGAAAAAGATTTCCTGTTGTGCCCGCTGCCAGATTGGGTCGACCCGTTCTTCAGTTTCCTCGCCTTGCTCTTTCTGCCCCTCGGCTGGAGGTGAGAGTGGAATATTCACTTCCATCAAAAAGAGCGCTCCGTAGCCCTGCAGGTAGATAGCTTCTGTGGCGCGGTTGTCCTGTCCGAAAAAATCGCCAAAGTCGGTAAACATTCCAAATAACCTTCGAACCAGACGAGGCTCCTTGAATCTTCTGTCAAATATGTGTGACATGACCTGCAAATCCTGCGTTATTGCTGAAAGGTCTTCTGCTTTAACCTCCGTGGCGGGGATCACAAGCACTTTCCGGCTGCTACTGTATGGGCGCTTTGCTGCCACTGAAACCCCTGAAGCAGGAGGCATTTTTGAGGGCTGCATCTTCAGGTTTTCAAGGTTTTCTGTGATTACTTCTTTGCGTGCTTCTTCACGAGTCTTTTCAGCAAGGACAAAACTTCCCATCGCTAAACTAAGAACGGTCAACATAACAATTGTTCGTGTAAAAGATTTCATTTTTGCTCCTTTCATTTAAGGTTTCAAATTTTCAAGTATATCCGGCACCAAAATGCGGGCCGGGTATAAACCAGCAATCGAGCTAATCCTGCTTGGTGCTCAACAGCTCGTTCGTCTGGGCGGCAAGGGTCACCAAGCCGCTTCCAAGCCGAGTTTTGTCCTGTAATCGATTGAATTCTATTCGCTCCAAGGCCGCCGCAACCTGTTGACGCTCCCGCATTCGGGCGACCTCGATTAACTGAGCAAGCTCCATCAGACGTTGATTCGTCAGGCTGCTCGAAGCATCTAAAATCTGTGCGGCGTACTCGGCCAAGTCGCGCTGAACCTGCTGATTAAGCTCGTCTTTAAGCGCGGCACAGCGGGCCGCCAGCGCTGACTCCCAGCGGCGGTTCATCTGCCCGAGCAGCTCCTGCCGAATGGCCTGCTCAAGGGACGATTTGAGCGAGGCTTCCAGAGTAGCGCGAAGCTGTTCGACATCCAGCGGCTGAGGGGCCAGGAGCCGACCGGCGGCATATCCGACGCCAATCAGCAGTACCGCCGCGGCAGCCAGTTTCACGATTGAGCTTTTGAAAATTGTGCGCCATATTTTTGTGCTTGTACTTTCCCGCACTTTTTCTTTGTTCATCATAGTGTCCCTAAGCCGTTGCAAAGCACGGTCAGCAGATTCTGAAGCCGGCTCGACCTGCGAGAGAGCTTTTAGGCGACGGCGGATTTCGTTTTCGTCAATTTTAGACATCGCATGCCTCCTTTCCGGAAGATGGCAACTGGTTAGAGCCAAGTATGCTGCGAAGATGGTTAATTGCCCTGGAACACAACGCCCGAACCTGATGAGGCGTCTTGCCCAGTTGTTCGGCAATATTATCGTAAGATTCCTCCTGGATGTATCGCATTACAAGGACTTCACGAGGGGCCCTGTTTAATCGGCCGATTGCGTTGAGTGTTTGTTGGAGTTCTTCTGTGTGTATCAGTTTGCCCAGAGGCGAGCTGTCATTCGAGGCCGGCTCGCGGACATTGTCCAGCGACAGAGAGGTTTTTTTGCGCATTCGCCTGCGTTTTCGCCGCCAGTCAAAAGCCAAATTTATGGCAGCTCTGTGGGCGTAAGCATCCCAGCTTGCAACCTTATCCAGGCCCCTGGAATTACTTAGTTTTATAAACAATTCCTGCATCAGTTCCTCGGCAACATCCTCGCGCAGAGTCAGCCTTGTCAAAAGCGCATATAGAGCGGCTCCGGACTTGTCCAACAGTTCTAAAAGTTCTCTCTGCCGGTTTCTCAAACAACCTCCTGAGGTTTCCATTTCAGGACTTCGCTATTATAGACGAAAAAGGTACCCCCGGCGCAACCTCTTTTCCGAGTAAATTTTTCTATCACCTACCATCAACGCGCATAGAAAAGGCCGAGCCAAACCAGCCCGGCCTTTTTGCTCTTTTTGCCAGTTCTCTATTGACGCAGTGATTTGCGGATTTGCTCAGCTAATCGCAGAACATTCCCGTAGGTTACATGTTCCGGTGCTTTTCCATCGTCGCTAAGCTCGGCCATAGCACCACGAACCCACTTGTTAAAATCTTCGTTCGTGTCAATTACTAAATCTTCACTCAGACTAGCCGGCCGACTCCCAAAAGCACTCTCATTGACTTGGTACTTAATATTTAGATTATACCCCAGCAATGAGTTTCGAGCGGGCGGTTTTTTATCCGGCACATAAAGGCTCCATTCGTAGAAAATCCCATTCTTTTGCGTATAAGTAAGATGGTGTCCCGCATATTTTATGATAGGTTTCTGCGGAATTGACGTTAGAGTTTCAATTTTACCTGCAAGCTCAGGCAACTTTCCTCCGAACGTAAGATTCTTGAACAATTCAATTTGCGAGCTGCGTTCTTTATCCGGGCAGCTCCAGCCCAATATCACACTGCCATCATTGAGCGTGAAGCCTATGTGAGCGTGTAATTCATAATCCGTTCGGCAGGCTTTTTGGATATCGATCCCGAGCGTGTCTGTTCCAGCGGTCTCCTTAGTATTACTCAATATATATCCATCCGGCGGATTTGTATCAAAAATTCCCTTCGGTGGAACTGCCCCAAGCTCAATGGTATGAAGGTCGAATACCAGCCTTAAATTCGAATCATCCTTCTGTCTCGTCTGCGCCTGCCAGAATAGCACTCGCCCTATGTCCCCTGATTCACGGGCTAACCAGGTTCTAATCCTATTGCCGAAGCCGTTGACCAAATAGAATTCACTTTGCCAGATATCGTACATAACTCCATTAATTTCTTCTTGTCCGACTTTCGTCGACCCTTCAATTTGATTAATATTCCCAAACATCTGCATTAAAAAACCGTAAGAGGTTTTATACGCCTCAAGCCGGGCTTTGAACGGACTGAGCTTGGTAAAAGAAATTGATTTCCGGGGTTTACCATCACGGGGATAGTAGTAAGCTTCACTCATAACGTACTTGCCGTCTGAAACGGTTGTAAAGTATTTGGGTTCACCTGTTTCTTTGTCGATACCTGCCGGTTTGTGCAGCCTGTAGCGCCCATTTTCAACATCGAACCAATACTCAAATTCTAATTTCGCCGGTTCTCCGGTCTTTTGTTCTGCCTGGGGAGAGTAAAACCATCCTTGCATGTGGATGGTTTTGGCGTTCTTGATCAATTCCGGCAAATCAGTAATTCCGTAAGCCACGCTTGACCCGTCAAAAGAACCGCTGAACAGATATATGCCGGCCAGTACCGCGGCAATTACCACCACCGCAGCGGCCAGTTTTGTTATTCCGTTTGTCATGATTATTCTCCAAATGTTCGGGCCAGTTACGGCCGATTTTGTCTTTTCAGATTTCTCATAAGCCAGTAAAGCATCATCAAGAACTCGCTTATCCATCTCAGCGCTGGTCGTTACAAGCGATTTTTTTGTGATACAAAACTTCTTGATTAATTTCTCTATGTTCTCCGCAGCTCCCATTTTTTTACCTCACTATTCAACACTATTCAACATCGACTGCAGTTTATCCAATCCGTAGCGGTACCGACTCTGGATTGTGTTAATCGAAACATCCTGTGATCGGGCTATCTTCTTAAAGCTCATCCCGCCCTGCAGGTGCAGGATTACCACCTCTCGTTGCTGGTAGGGAAGCCGGGTCATAGCACTACCAATCCGCTTCAATTCTTCATTCGACATAGCCAATTCATCCGGCCTTTTTGAATTTGAGCTGATTGTATTTGCTTCATCCAGACAAATATTATGTCGTTGCCTTGCCCGGCTTACCTTACGGACACGATTGGCAATACAGGTTGACAGGTAACTTTTCAGACTTCCTCTTAACTGAAGCCTTTGGCCCAATTGTGCAAAAGAGACGAAAACATCGTGCACAACGTCTTCAGCAACGCCCGCATCATTTGAAAGAGAAATAGCCAATGCCAACAAATCATTTTTGTACTTTTCATAGATACGACGCAGAGCATCCTTACTGCCATGTTTGAATTTCCAAATTAGCAACCTATCTTCCAGCATTGAAGGCCTTCTTCATTAGTTTCGAAACCAACGATCGTCACTACTATGAGAATTTAAGTGCTCATTTTAGTCTAAAGAAAACAGATTTCTTTTGCTATTTTTATCATAACGCGGCCCAAAATGGGGCTATGTCTGCGAACGCGCATAAAAAAGCCGGACTCTGCTTACCGCTGACAAGGCCCGGCCTGATACAGAAACTACATAAGCTTGTTTTTCGTGTTTTCTGGTGCTCTGTTTAGTTGGGCGGATCAACCGATAGATCTGTTCCGCTTTCTATAACCTGCAGAATTTCCTCGTCATGTTCCGGGGAACGCATTCGAGCGTGAATCAGAGCGTATGACCCAGCTTCATTTTCATCACGAAGAAATAGTATCATCAAGCTGCCCAAAGAGGTATCTGAAATTCTGGCATCCGGCTCATGTATAACAACATTTATTATCCTGCCGGGTACTTCGCCATAAAGGGTCTTAATTATCTCCACCTTCCAGTCTGTACGTATTAGCTCCTGCCCAAGTTCAGTATCAGTAGCTTCCAATAGTTTCGCCCGTACTATTAAGGATGATTCGGAAATTCGTTCAGTCAGGATTTGCGTGTTTATCGCAGATAGTTGTTCTTTAAGAGGATCAGAAACATAAACATTCGTACCTTGAGCAATTAGTGGTTTTAGAGGCCAAATGTCCATAATTGCGGGACAAACCGTAAGATTGACATTTTCAAGACTCGTCAAGTTTGCCAACGGCCCGAGATTCGAGATTTGCTCACAACCTAGGCAATCCAGCTTCTTAAGATTTGTCAAACCGGACAGAGGTGTCAGGTCGGAAATATTAACACAAGCCCTGAGATTAAGTATTTCAAGACTTTGCAGAGTTGCTAAAGGCCAAATATCCGTTACCTCGCGACATGCCCAAAGGCCAAGGTCTTTCAAATTCACAAGATTTGATAACGGTGATAAATCCGATAAATTCTTACATGCTCCAAGGTTTAGCTTTTCAAGATTCCTCAAACTTGCCAGAGGCTGAATATCGGAAACTTTACTGCCGCATAAGCCGAGAAATGTTAAACTTGTTAGATTTTCTATTGGTGATAAATCTGTAAATTGACAGCCAAATAATTCGAGAAATGTTAAATTTGTCAGATCTTCCAGTGGGGAAATATCAGTAATTCTGTAGCATGAATGGAGTTTCAGATATTCCAGGTTCCTTAGTTTTGCAAATGGGCTAAGGTCTTTCAGGCTAATCGCGCCCGTCAAGTCAAGATATGTCAGGTTCGTTCCCAGCTCACAAATCGTGGGGAGATTGTGAAATTCGCAAAGCGTCAGCACTTTTAGCTCACTCAAGTTTGCCAGCGCAGATATATCAGTAATCCCAAGGCAGGGTTGGTGGCGGTTTTTAATATGGACAGATTCCAGGTTAGTAAGATAGGCCAATGGAGACAGGTCGGTAAGTTCCTTCGGATTTATTTGTTGGAATGCAGTAATCTTCTCGATGTTCGGTAAGACCGAGATTTCTATTGGAGGCTGAATATCGCACCAGAGCATCAGAGGTCCTTCTGACTCTAAAAGCGCAATGTGCAAATATTCCAAATCATCGGCGGTTCTAAGCCGTACTCCTGCCAGCCTGACAGGGCCATCATCGGCGCTTACGTAGATGAAAGCTTCTTCCTGCGTGAAGGCGAGGTACTTTCCGCCGGTGTAACACCAGATAATGCCTTTTCCGATTTGGATCCACCCATCCTTTGTTATGGGATGATTAAGTTTTTCGCCATCGAGATTCCTATCCAGACAAACCTCTCCCGGACCAGGGGGAAGTCCGACAAGCATAGCGGTAACTTTAGAAGAAGCTGCTTTGGGTCTTACTGTCTTTGTTAAAGCAATGGTAGGTTGATCTTGCGCAGACTTTTGGAAAGTAACTAAGAGGTATAACACTGCGCAAAGGATTATTACCGCTGCAGCGGCAAGTTTGGTGAGCGGGCTTTTTAGAAATACTTTTAATATGTTGGGCTGACGGATTGAATCTCCTGTAGCTTTGCGTGAAAGGAGTGTTTGAAATTCATCGGGGTATTTTTGCTTCCATTTATCGGGGTTAAACTGCGGCTTTGCCGTGTTGATGGTCCGGGAAATTAGCTCATCCAACCATTTTTCATCTCTTTGCTTGTTCATAATCGCGTCTCGCCAAAACCTTTGCGCCGTAAGTAGTCGGCCATCTTTTTCTTTGCTCTTCGTAGCCTGCCGTTTATCGCCTGCTCGGAGATGCCCAACACCGCGGACATCTGTTCGTACGACATACCATCGTAGAACCGCAAGAAAATCACCTCTCTTGCCGAGGCTGAAAGCTTACCTAAAGCTCTTCTGACCGCCTCGCTTGTGTCGTCCTGGTCCGATTCTGCCGCAATCCTCGAAAAGTCCTCGAAGCTGTGGAGCTTTTCAGTCCTTCGAGCCATATCTTTTGCGGCATTTCTGCAAATAACAGCGAGCCAGGCAGCAACTCGACTCTTTCGCTTTAACTGTGGTAATTTCATCGCGGCCTTTGCAAACGCCTGCTGGGCAGCATCTTCAGCAAGATGTCTGTCGCCCAGCACCGAATGAGCAATTGCAACCATAGCCGGATAGTAGCGCCGGCATAGCTCACTAAAACTGTCTGCATCGCCGTTGATAGCTGCTTTGACTAATTCGGTATCCGGCTTTTGAGCTACTGACTTTTCTTTCTCTAATGTCCTGAACATTATTTCGCTGAATCAGCTTTCATTAATGCAGACACACTTTTGCCCTCAAAAGGGGCGCTGGAATTTTGCTCTTGCAGATTTTTTTGATTATATCCGTTTTGCCACCGTAAGCACTGTTAGAACTACGAGGTAGTAACACGACAGAGAAAGACAAAATTTCTAACGGGGTTGACGGTCCTCTACAGCCATATTATACTGATTTGCTTAATATGGAGTAAAGCAGCGATTAATTTTGGAGCGGAATATGGATAAAAGCAAAATTATTGCTGAAGGTATAACCTTCGATGATGTGCTGCTGATACCGGCCAAAAGCGATTTTGTGCCGAGCCAGGCCGACACCCGTACACAATTGACCGATAATATCACGATAAATATCCCCATTGTCTCGGCCGCTATGGATACCGTTACTGAAGCGGCACTGGCGATAGCACTGGCCCAGGAAGGGGGAATCGGCATAATTCACAAGAACCTCTCGATTGAGGCACAAAAAAGGGAGGTGGCCAAGGTCAAGCGCTCCGAGCACGGTGTGATTCTCGACCCGGTAACGTTGTCGCCTAGCCAGCCTGTCAGGAGGGCACAGGAACTGATGAACGAGCAGAATGTCTCGGGCATCCCAATCGTCGACGGCAAAAAACTGGTCGGTATCCTGACACGCAGGGATTTGAAGTTTCTCAAAGACTATGATGTCGAGATAAATTCTGTAATGACAAAGAGTAATCTTGTTACAGGCCCGGCCGGAACGACGCTCGAACAGGCCAAGGAAATTCTGCAGGAACACAAGATTGAGAAGTTACTCCTGGTCGACAGAGACGGTGAGCTGGCCGGCTTGATTACCATGAGGGACATTGACCGCGTTCAGCAATATCCGATAGCAGCCAGAGACAACCGAGGCAGGCTGCGCGTCGGTGCCGCGGTGAGCGTTCATGAGTATGAGCGAATCGAGGCCCTGATAGCAGCGGATGTTGACATTATCGTGGTCGATACTGCTCACGGCCATTCGCAGAATGTTGTCGATACTGTAAAGAAAATCAAAGCCGAGTATGATATCGACGTTATTGCGGGCAATATTGCCACTGCTGAAGCGGCGGGGGATTTGATTGCAGCCGGTGCGAACGCCGTGAAAGTCGGCATTGGGCCCGGCGCAATCTGCACCACCAGGATAATCTCCGGCGTTGGAGTGCCGCAGGTATCCGCGATAATCAACTGCGCCAAGGTGGCTCACAAGCATAATATCCCTGTTATTGCCGACGGTGGAATAAGGCAATCGGGCGATATAACCAAGGCAATTGCCGCTGGTGCTTCGAGTGTGATGATAGGGTCATTGTTTGCAGGCCTGAAAGAAAGTCCGGGCCAGTTGGTTATTTATAAGGGCAGACAGTTCAAAGAATACAGGGGTATGGGGTCTTTGGGGGCGATGGTCAAAGGTTCGGCCAACAGATACGGGCAAAGCAGCTCGACCGAGCAAAGCAAACTCGTGCCCGAAGGCGTGGAAGGGCGGGTGCCATACCGTGGAATGCTGAGCGATTTTGTCTATCAACTGGTCGGCGGACTGCGAGCAGGTATGGGTTACTGTGGGGCGCGAAATATCGAAGGGCTAATGAAGAACGGCCGATTCGTTTGCATAAGCGCAGCTTCCGTTAGCGAGTCCCATCCGCACGATATACAGATAACCAAAGAGGCACCAAACTATTCGGCAACCGTACCTTTTGAGGACTGACGAATTCCCTATACTCGATACCGGATACTCGATGCTCGTAGAAGAAAAATCAAGAATTAAGTACCGAGAATCGAGTATTGCATTAAGAGAAAGTCTTAAACGAGTAAATTTAGCCGGAATGGATTCTGGCTGAGAGTTGTTTGTGTTGGTTCGATTTTAGCCGCCGACTGTGCAAAGCCCACATCGATTGTTCCAGAAAAATAGACTGATAACAGCCAAAAGTCCGATATACAGTAGTAGCAGATCACAGGCCAAGCAGCAGAATCAGGAATAAAGAATGAGAAGAAAAAATTAGAAAGACCGGTCTTAACAGTTGTTGAGCCAATCAGTCGATTTTATAATTAAGATAAGATAAAAAATGTGACGATATTGAGCAGCAATTAAAGCAGGCTTTGAATACTCCGGGAATACACATTTGAGCTTGCAGCGTTATTCGCTATATGGTTAAGTGTAAATGGTCGGAGCAGAAACACAAAAAATATAAGGAGCGGACATTGAGAAGCTTTTGTTGTGCCCTTCTGGTTTTACTAATTGTCGGTCAGTGCGTCAACGCCGATGACAAGGACCCGAACGACCCAAATAACTTGAATGAACCGAACGAGCCTACTAACCCGAATATCCCGAATGACCCGAATGAGCTCTTGCGTTACAAGTGGGACGCTGTTATTTCAATTTTACAGAAAAAGGACATCGACCCGAATGTAAAAGAGGAGAAAATCAGTAAAATCGTAACTCCGATATTTGATTTTCCACTAATGGCCAAACTTGCGCTGGGCAGAACACACTGGCCTAAACTGACCCCCCCACAAAGCGAGAAATTCACCCAGCTTTTTAGCAAACTGCTCAAGAACTCGTATCTTGATAAAGTCTCTCTTTACAAGGATGAAAAAGTTCTGTTCAAGCCTGCAACGCAAAAGAAAAAGAATACTATATCTATCCCAACGGAACTTATACACGAGGATAAAAAAGTGGCCATATTATACAAGCTTCGCAAGATAGACAAACGCTGGAAGATATATGATGTGGAAATCCAAGGTGTCAGCATCCTTTTGACCTACCGGTCACAATTCGATGAAATCCTTCGCCGCGGCACTGTTAATGACCTTCTTTCTCGGCTGGAGAAGCCACCAGATGATTGATCTCCAATATGCTGAGCAGGCACAGTATTATGACGAAACATCACTCAGGGGCACCATTCTTTTTCGACCAGGTGGTTCTGGGACATCCTAAGACAGTCATTCTCTGCGTGCTGGTGGTGGTTGGCTTCCTGGCCTTCGGCGCCAGACGCTTCAGGCTGGACGCCTCCGCCGAGACGTTAGTTCTGGAGAACGACGAAGACCTGCACTACGCGCGTATGATCAGCTCCCGCTACGGACAACATGACTTTCTGGTCCTGACATATACTCCCAGAGGCGACCTGTTCTCGCCAGATACGCTGGCCACCTTAGCCCGGCTACGAGACGATTTGAGCTCCTTAGAACGTGTATCATCTGTGCTTTCTATTCTGGATGTTCCTCTGCTGGAAAGTCCGCCAGTCTCACTAAAGGAGCTTACCGCCAAGCTGCCCACCCTCGAATCGCCGACGGTTGACAGGAATCTGGCCAGGATCGAACTTCGCGACAGTCCTCTTTATCGAGACCTGCTGCTAAGCTCAGACTCGCAGATTACAGCTCTGCTAATCAATTTATCGGAAGATGATGTTTATCACGATTTGCTGGAGCACCGCAATAAGCTACGGCAGAAGAAAGACTCCGGCTCATTAACTCCTGCAGAGCGTGCCGAGCTGAAGAGCGTGGTTGAGCAATTCCGACAACACAGAGACGAAATGAGGCGGCTGCGCCATCAGGATATCATGGCGATACGGAGCATTATGAATAACTATCGCGGCGATGCAGACCTGTTTCTTGGGGGCGTCAGTATGATTGCAGATGACATGATCACCTTCATTAAGAACGACTTGAAGGTGTTTGGTCTCGGAGTCCTGCTCTTTCTGATTCTTATGCTGTTTATAATCTTCAGGAGAATGCGCTGGATATTCCTGCCGATGCTTTGCTGCGTGGTCTCCGCGACCTGCATGATCGGTCTGNTGGGATGGTTTGGCTGGGAGGTAACGGTCATATCCTCCAATTTCATCTCTTTGCAGTTGATCATCACTTTAGCTATTGTGATNCACCTTATTGTGCGGTACCGGGAANTACTATTCCAAAATCCNCAAGCCCCTAATCGCGAGTTAATTCTTGATACCGTTCGGCTGAAGCTGAAG
>JGI24422J19971_10002713_pt1 | contig 11006 bp, 9 predicted proteins | sample DeeMarSWOR152_54_FD_19971 | JGI IMG/M metagenome (IMG submission 19971)
TAGCCATGGCCAAGCATATTGCTTTTCCAATGCCTTGACCGCCTCCCGTTATAAGGGCTACTTTTTGCTCTTTGGACATTCCTTTCAGTCCACTCATTACACAACTATGTCTTCTTCAAAGGGCCTAATTCATGCATGGTTCTCTTTCGAAACAAAGACCCGCTCTATCTGGTTCTAGCTTACCATTAAACTTCAAGCCATTCCTTGCGGATGTTTTCATTAACATTAAAATCTTCAAGCGTACCCTCAAAGACGATATTCCCATGACCCATGACAAAAATACGATTGGAGATTTTTAGGACTATAGTCAATTTCTGTTCAACCAGGAAAATTGATATTCCACGATCTCTTATTTTTTCGAACATCTTGACTAGCAGTTCCACGATCATTGGCGCCAAACCTTCGGTAGGTTCATCGATCATGATTAAGTCAGGATCACCCATCAAAGTCCGAGAAAGTGTCAGCATTTGTTGCTCACCGCCTGACAAGTTACCCGCAACAACCTCACTACGTGATTTCAAAATGGGAAAAAGGCTGAATATATCTTCCACTGTCCAACGGCTTGATTTTTGGTTACTCTTTATACCCATTAACAGATTCTGATGAACAGTGAGGTTAGAGAAAATAGCTCGATCTTCCGGTACATAGCCCAACCCCCGATTCGCGATTTCGTAGGTTTTGAGACCAGCTATTTGTTCACCTTTAAATATAATCGAGCCATGTGGGTTAACTTCACCCATGATTGCCTTGAGTGTAGTCGATTTGCCCATCCCATTTCGCCCCACCAGACTTACAATTTCCTCTTCTTGAATGTCCAAGGTAACATCGAAAAGTATATGGCTCTTTTCGTAGTAAGCATTTAAGTCATTTACTTTCAACATGTAATGCCTGTGGATTTATAACTTATCTTCTTTTTGCTATCTCAGTCCCCATTGCCGATTTGTCGATTGTGCCTAAATATGCTTCCTGAACTTGTTCGTCTTGTTTGATCATTTCTGGCTCCGCCGTGGAAATTATTTTGCCATAAACAAGCACTGAAATACGATCCGAGATGGAAAATACAACATCCATATCATGTTCAACCAAGATTAATGTTTTGCCCTCTGTCACATATCGAATTAGATGTATAACTTGTTCTATTTCATGTTTACTCAGACCTGCAGTTGGTTCGTCTAGGAGGATTATTTCGGCGCCTCCGGCAATAGTGATGCCGATTTCCAGAAGACGTTGTTCTGCATATGACAGATTCCCCGCGATCACATCTCTACGGTTGGTCATACCGATCTGTTCTAGGACTACGTTTGCACGTTCTTGAACATCTTTGAGTCCAGTGACTGATTGCCAAAAAGAATATTTATAGCCCGAGGGCCACAATAATGAGCACTGGACATTTTCGTAAACGCTCATATCATGGAAAATATTGAGAACCTGGAAGCTACGGCTCAGGCCCTTTCTATTGATTTCAAATGGCTTGAGGCCAACGACTTCTTCTCCCTTCAATTTGATGCTGCCGGACGTCGGCTCATATAACCCTGTAATTAAATTGAATAGAGTAGACTTGCCGGCACCGTTAGGGCCGATGATCGCATGACATTCGCCTTCCTTGATTTCCAAGTCCACACCTTCAATCACTCTAGTCTTATCAAAATTTTTGTAGAGAGATTTAATTTGAAGAATCATTTTGTGCCGCACTCGATTTTACTTCCATGGAAACTGAGTCCCAGCTTTTCTTGACTTTTGATAAGGACTTCGTGAAGAAATAGCTACCAACAAGCAGGCTGGAAAGAACAATAGCCCATGGTACCAATCCTGCTGCGTCAAAGGTCATCCCAGATACGGTCATAACTGAATCCGCATACCCTGTGGAAGACCAACGGTAGAAGATCTCAACGATCCCGATCCCCGATGTCATCATCACCAGGCAGGGAATTAGAGCAATGATATAAGATGGGATTAGCCTTCCTAACAGGCGCGCCTGCCAAACAGGCTTGTGAAGCATCAGAACTCCCGCGAGACCCGATGGAGCAAAAAGAACCATGATTGCAAAGAAAGCACCTAAGTAAAACAGCCAAGCTTCGGTAAATGCACTCAAGTAAAAGGTAAGGAAGGTTACTACCACCGCACCGAGAATTGGACCGAAGAAATATCCCACACCACCAATGAAAACCATAAAAAGTACGAAAGCTGACTGCATTATTCCAACATTCTCGTATGTCACCAGTTCCCAATTTAGGGCGTAAAGTCCACCAGCGAGGCCGGCAAAAAAGCCTGATACCATCACAGATAAAGCGCGAACCCTTACCGGGTTGTAACCGATGAATTCTGTGCGTTCTGGATTGTCCCGCACAGCATTGGAAATACGGCCCAGAGGTGTTCCGCTAAACGCATACATAAGAATTGTGCAAATGAATACCCAAAACACGATCAAATAATAAACTTCCAGTTGAGAACCAAACGTAAAGCAAAGCCATGGTTCACGCATTGCCGATACGCCCATTTCACTCCCAAAGAAGTCATAAAACATTAATGCGCTGGAAGCTATAAGTTCATTGATCCCTAAGGTAATCAGCGCGAATGTAGCGCCAGCTCGCCGTGTCGATATCAATCCAATTAGAATACCTAGAAGCAAACATACAAATGCCCCAACTAATGGTAGTAACGGTGTCGGAATACTCAGCTGACCGTTATTTACCAAACGCAAAGCGTGAATAGTAAAATAAGCGCCAAGGCCAAAGAAGACCGCATGCCCAAATGATAATAAGCCGCATTGTCCAAGAAGTATATTATAGGAAAGGGCGAAAATGACAGCGATACCCATCTGGCTGAGCATTGATAATGCTACATTAGATCTCAAAAAAGGGGGAAATATGGCCATAATCACTGCCATAATAATCCACACACTATTACGCAAGATGAACTGTCTCATGTCTCACGTGTGCCCATTAAACCCTTTGGTCTAAATATAAGGATCAATACCATGAACAGAAAGGGCAATACCTCTGCAGTCTGTGAAACTTTAACGCCCAAAATGCCCTCACTAGAAGAACCAATTCCAAGATAAAACAATAGATCTCCAAAGGAATAGTCAATTGAGGCGGCAAAGTTTGTAATAAGACCAATCAGTATCGAGGCAATAAGTGCACCTGTTAAAGACCCCAGACCTCCCACGATTACGACAACGAAAACGATTAGCCCTAAGCGGTCGGCCATACCTGGTTCAGTAGTAAACAAATTCCCACTAATGACGCCCGCTAGCCCAGCCATAGCACAGCCAATAGCAAAGACACTCGTAAATATGCGGGGAACGTTATGGCCTAATTCGCCTACCATGACCGGGTTTGATAAAGCAGCCTGAATGATCATACCTACCCGCGTCTTCTTTATCAGGAGGTACAACCCTATGAACATAATGATGGCAACCAGCATCATAAAGGCTCTGTAAGTGTGAAAGGTTGTCGTAAATACAGTAAATAAAGTGAAATCCAAGGTCTCGGGAATCCTGTAATCAACGGGCAATCTTCCCCAGATAATTTGTACCAGCTCATAAATCAGGTACGAAAGCCCAAAAGTGAATAATAATTCGGCCATATGGCCATGTTGGTGTACCCACCGTAGTCCATATCTTTCCACTATTGCACCGAGAAACCCGACCATAAATAAAGGTATGATTAACGCCGGCCAAAATCCTATCATCGTACTAGTTTGGTAAGCAACGTAGGCGCCAATCATGTAGAAGCTGGCATGGGCAAAGTTGAGAACTCCCATCATCCCAAAAATCAGGGTTAAACCACTTGACAGCATGAATAGCAGGAGGCCGTACAGAATGCCATTGAGCAATGAGGTAATGAGAAATTCCATCCTTGTTTGCCCAACCAAAGAGGTTATTAGAAGTGACCAGTCAGTACTCGATTAGGCGAAGGCTTCCTCTTTCTCACAATCCTTCGCCTAATCGCCATTCACTATTTTACTATCTTGACGGTCGTTCCATCTTGCATGTTGTAGGAAAGTATACATCTTCCGAAGGGACGGTCATAACCGTTTTCCACCCGACGCCTGTACCTTCTACATCGTATTTAACATCTTTAGAGAAAACGGATATGATCTGTGGCATAACTGCCTGATGGTTGTCAGCCCTCATCAGACACTCGCCAGTTGGCGTTTTAAATTTCATCCCTTCCAAAGCGAAGGCGATATCGACTGGATTCACCGATTTAGCCTTCTCGATTGCGCCACAAAGCATCATCAACTGAGTATTCTGATCTTGATAATAGAAGTCGAGACCGTACTTTTTCTTGAAGGGAAGGGCAAACTTCTGCGTTGTCTCATTGTTACCGCCGTTATAGTTAAGGTGCCATGTGGTAACTTGGAGAGTACCGATACCGGCCTCTCGGAGTACCGAGGGCGCGCCAATAACGCCAGCATAAAGAGTCGCCCATTTGACTTTTAAGCCTGCATCATGAGAACCTTTAATTAACATATTCATGTCGGTACCCCAGTTCCCAGTGATCACTCCATCTGCACCGGATACTTTAATAGCATTAATATATGGGGAAAAATCTTTGATCTTGCCGACTGGGTGAAATACATTGCCAACAATTTCAATGTCAGGTCGACGTTTTTTCAGTTCCCTGCGAGATACATCACTCACACCGTGGCCATGAGAATAATCCATATTAATCAAAAAGACCTTTTTTATATTTTTATCTGCAGCAAAATATTTTACCAGAGCGGCTACCTTCTGATCAGCGGTGGGGCCCCAACGAAAAAACATAAAATGGCACTTCTCATTGGTTAGTGTTGGATCAGTCGAGTCATGAACGAGAAGGATAGCTTGGTCATCAGGATTGCGAGCATTGTATTTTTTTATCGCATCAGAAAGTGCGTGGCTGCAGCCAGAGCTGTGGCACTGCATTATGATTCGGATTCCCTGATTAATAGCGCGATCAAATTGGAACAGAGTTTCGCGTGCAGCATTCTTATTGTCAAAAGATATAATTTCGAGTTCTTTGCCCAATACTCCACCTTTGGAATTAATATAATCCTGAATAAACTCAAATTGTTTATTGCTCTGATCGCCGACAGCAGCGAACGCACCCGAAGTGGGAGCAATGTAAGCGATCTTGATTGTATCCGAAGCGAAAGCTGAAACAGAGAATAACACTATTGAAATCAGAGCAACTAAGATGAATCCGAAAGTTTTTGTTTTCTTTGTCCTCATTTTCAACCTCCTTTGTCATTAATAATTACGGTTAAATGAAAAACATACCTCCAATTTTTCAATTTCCCTCTTTTCACCTCCTTTCATTTACCCTTTACAAAAACTACCTTTTACTCCATAAACATACCTCCGTTAATGCTTAAGGTAGCACCAGTAATATAGCTTGCCTCGTCGGAAGCCAAATATATTGCTCCATAAGCAATATCTGATGGCCTCGCAAACCTTGCTAATGGCACAGTTTTAAGATACTCTTTACCAACATTCTTTAGAGCTCTATCTCCCATCGGCGTGCCCTCGGTTACTCCGGGGCATATGTTATTTACCCTTATTCCAAAAGGGGCCAATTCAGTTGCAACGGCTCTTGTAAAACCAATCATTCCTGCCTTGCTTGCAGCATAGTGCGAATGTCCAATGCTCGGTGCCTTCTGGCCACCAATTGACGAAATATTTATAATACTTCCACCACATTGTTTTTTCATATAAATGCCTACGGCCCGAGTGCAATAGAAACAGCTATAAAGATTAACTTTCAATGTTTTACTCCATTCTTCATCGCTCATATCCAACATAAGTCTGTCTTCGTAAATCCCAGCACAATTCACCAACACATCTAATCTATTGAATCGTGTGAAAACCCTTTCAGCCATTTCATTAACCTCAGTGGAATTAGAAACATCAGCCTTGATAAAATTGGCCTTATTGCCGTAGCGAATCAAGATCTCTTCTACCGTTTTTTCGCCTTTTGCTTTATCAATGTCCACAATAACAACTCTTGCGCCCTCCTCTACAAAAAATAAGGCAATACTTTTGCCAATTCCTCCGGCACCACCCGTGATAATTGAGACTTTGTCATCTAATTTCATATTCAACCCACGTAATATCTATGCCTTCTTTCCATATTTTTTCCTGAGCTCCGCTTTTATGACTTTTCCACTGGGATTCCGGGGAAGGCTATCGACAAACTCGACGAACTTCGGTTTTTTGTAACTAGCCATGTTCCTTTTACAATAATCTATAAGTTCTTCTGCAGTAAGCTTTTCATTCGACTTTAAGACAACTATAGCTTTAACAGATTCTCCCCACTTGGCATCTTCAACGCCGATAACCGAAGATTCCAATATCGCTTGATGAGAATTAATAACATCCTCTACTTCCTTTGAATAAATGTTTTCTCCACCGCTTATAATCATATCCTTCTTTCGATCAACAATGTAGATATAGCCATCCTCATCCACTCGCGCTAAATCCCCTGTGAACAACCATCCATCCTTTATCGTTTCTTGAGTCGCTTCTGGGTTTTTCCAATACCCCTTCATAACCGTATCGCCCTTAACGACGATTTCACCCACTTCGCCTGGCTTGATATCCTCCATTCGTTCATTTACAACCCTCACATGAAGAGAAATGAGTTCCTTCCCCACGGAGAAAAGTCTTCTGACCTTATTATCTGGTCCCTCAGTAAAATGCTCTTCAATAGGAAGACAAGTGGCGCTAGAAGTATTTTCTGTCAAACCGTATAAGCCCCAAAATACTTTTCCAAAAATAGGAAAAGCCTGCTTAAGCAATTCAACTGGCATTGGCGAGCCAGCGTACATAACGCTTCTAAGTGAACTATGGTCTTTGTCATGCAACAGAGGCGATTTCAACAAATCGCTCAACATCGCTGCGTTCCACCATGACGTCGTGATCCCTTCTTGATCGATCAGCTCTAAGGCATGATCTGCATCCCATCTTTTCATAATCACTATTTTCGCACCCACATACATCGCGCTATAGCTAATGGCTGTTCCCGCAGCATGGTAGAGGGGAGGAGTCGCAAGCAGAGCGTCTTCTTTTTTCATGCTGTATGCGTACATGTCATCTAACGCATCAGTCAGTACATTTTTATGGGTAATCATCACCCCCTTAGGAAGACCTGTGGTACCACTTGTGTACATGATCAAAAACAGGTCATGTTCATCTACATCTGATTCTGGTTCATCCCCTAACTCTTTTTGAATCAATCCTTCGTAACTCAAAATATCCCCTTGGGCATCTCCAAAGCTAATGAGATGTCTTATGCAGCTCAGGTCCCCGAGGATAGAGCGAATTGTATCTATGTACTCCGGACCCATGATAATCATGGCTGCTTCGGCATTGTTTAGTATATAGAGAAGTTCACGACCAACTAGGCGATAATTCAAAGGCACCAATATTATGCCACTTTTTCCTCCTGCACAATAGCATTCCCAATATTGATGACAATTACCTGAAAGGATAGCCACTCTATCCCCCTTAGAAATTCCCAATCTGCGAAGAGCGTGAACCAGTTTATTAACTCTTTGATTTACTTGGTGCCATGTAAATCTTTTTTCTTCACAAATAATGCCTTCCTTTTCAGGATATCGTCTTGCATTCCGCGTGATTAAATCTCCAAAAATCATTCTCGTGGCCTCCTATATAATTGGTGACTGAATGACATTTCGACCGATTAGAACTTCGAGAATCTCAGCTGCCCCTCCGCCTATCTCAACGCCCATATTATCCCGGAAAAACCTTTCCACTTCATTTTCACGACAGTAACCGTACCCTCCCAATATGTGCATGGACCAAATTGTTGCCTCCTGAGCATGATGGGATGCCACCCGCTTAGCCATGGCAGCTTCCACAGTGCATCGCTTTCCCTGCTGATATACCCAGGTAGCATGATAGCCCAATAATCGACTGGCATGGATATAGGTTGCTATTTTAGAAAGCATGAGCTGAACGGTCTGAAAATTGATAATAGGTTGCCCGAATGCAACCCGTTTACGGGCATAATTTACAGCCCGCTCGTATGCTCCTCGGGCAATCCCAGTGGATAAAGCGCAGCATAGGATGCGATCTACATCAATTCCAGACAAGGAAACCATCATTCCTTTACCTTCTTCAACCAATAGGTTCTCAGCTGGGACAGGACAGTTATCAATAGTAATTTCTGTTTGAGAGGATGACCTCATACCGCAGGTATCTAACTCCTTGGAAACTGCTACGCCTGGAAAATCTTTTTCAACCAAAAAGCTACTCATACCCTTTGTCCCACGATCGGAATCGGTAACAGTGATAAAGACACCCACACTTGGAAGAGGGGCACCAAAGTTAGTAATCAGAGTCTTAGATCCATTAAGAATATAGTGGCCATTTTTCTTTACAGCTCGAGTTTGTATATTAGCCACATCGGAACCTGCATCTGGCTCAGTCATACCAATCGCGCCGATCATTTCACCACTTGTTAGCTTAGGTAAATACTTTCTTTTTTGAACATCGGTACCCAGTTTATAAATTGAATGGTGAGCAATCACCCCCGCTGTAACCATATAATCCATGGCCAACGATGGCAGCGCAGTCGCTATTTCCTCCACGATAAGATATACTGCCATTAAATCCATCCCTGAGCCACCGTATTCTATGGGTATTGCAGCACCAATATATCCTAGCTCACCCATGCTTTTGAATATATCCAGAGGAAATTCTCCTTTTTCATCAATTTCTGTCGCATTGGGTGCTATCTCCTTCTTTACGAACTCCCTAATAGAATCTCTGATCATTTTATGCTCAACACTAAGCGGGTAATCGATCATTTGTCGTCTTCCTCCACCTCTATTCAAAAACTGAAAAAATCAAAGCCTCACTAATCCTTGGTAACAAGCAGAATAAGAAAACACGGCTGGGTAAATAGGAATTTCCCCAAATAGAACTAATTGCATTCAATTTTTTTGTCAACCAAAATGCTATTAAGAACTGCAAAAATTCGCAATTTTATAGACAGGCATCACTGTCGGCTTATCCAAATCAGAAACAGGGCTTTAGAGATCAAATCAAACGCCACCGTCAGAGGCTATCCAACGAATTCAGATTACGAGATCCAAAGCTCGCCTTTAGAAAGGGTATAGGCTGGATACGAGCGAAAAATGAAAAATATAGCACCTGAGGGATATATCGGAATAAAGATCTTCAATGAGCTAGTGGCCATAGGATAATAAGCCTCGATGCATGGGCCACATGGTTTCAGGCACCACATCTCGCAAACAAACGTAGTAAACATCTGATCAGCGGAACTTTTTTGTCAATCCCGAGAAAACCAAGATTTATCTATAAACGCTACTTATAGTTCCCTTATCAACCAGGGAATCGGCAAGGAGATCAGAGACCTCATTGATTTCTTCAAACTTATTGACAGCTGTTTCTTTGTTTATGAAAATCCATCTTAACATCATGTGAGTAAAAGCTCCTAGAAACATGTTCCTAAATACCCTTACATTACAGTCGGATGCAAAGGTTCCATCATCAATTCCCTCTCGAACCAATGTCTCTAAAACTCGCATATACTGGCCTAAGCCTTCGTACGCCTTAGAGCTATAAAACCGACGATTAAGAAGCGTAATCATCAAGAAGACTCTAAGAAAATCCCTATCTGTCAAGTAAAGATGAAAGTGACATCCGATAAAGTGGTGCACTTTCCTTAGGGGGTCAGTGAAACTGAAGTCCTCTTCTAACTGACTCAGATGTTCTTTGAAACGCTCTTCGGGAATGGAGAACAGAAGCTCTTCCTTATTTTTGAAGTACTCATAAACAGTTCCATCAGCTACACCGGCCTGCTTGGCAATTTCTGAGATAGTAGCATTAGAACCCTTTTCGGCAAATGCTTCAACGCCCGCCTGAAGAATGCGATGTCTTTTTTCTTTTGTTGTAATATCTGGTCCAGGCCTGACAAGGAGAATTCGTTCAAGTAACCGCATGCAGTCCTCGTGATCTGGAGCAGCATCTTTTATTTCTTCAGATATCAAGCAAGTAATGGCTTGAAAATCAACAAGACCAAAGATTATATCTCTGACCAAGGCAAGATTAATATCTGATCTAAAAACTCCCTCTTTAGCACCCTCATCGAGAATAGAACGAAGAATTCCCGCATAGCGGCGTATCGATCTATAGGCATCTGTTTGGTAAAAATTGGCATTTGAACGGCATTCCAAGATGACTAGTGTTATGTATTCCCTATTTACGTCATTAAAGCGCAGATGAGACCAAACAAGTTTGCGTAATTTGTTATAAGCCCCCCTAATACCTTGCAGTTGATCTCTTAGAAAAGCATGGTATTTTTCCATTTCGTTTTCGACAATAGAAAACAGGAGATCTTCTTTTCCCTTAAAATATTGGTATATGACAGGCTCTTTGATTCCAACATCCTGCGCTATCTCGCTTATACTCGAATCGGCAAATCCCTTACGATTCATAATCTTGGATGCAGAGTCCAAAATACTGTCTCTTGTTGAACTAGTATTGACTCGAGCTTTTTTGCGACTCTTATTTTCCCTCCTCTTTCTTTGGTTTTGATCACTCATAAGGACCCTCAGTATTATCTTGTGACATTTTTTATGGAATATTATTAACATACTGTCAATTCTTTTGTTTCCAAAGATACAAACTGGCGGCGAAGAAGAGCTATAAAATACTTAAACGTTTATGGCACTTCGGTTTCTGGGTATAATTGAACCTTCTTAATTAACCCCTTTCGTTAGCCCCTTGCATCCATTTAAAGGGCCCTCAGGCATTATACCATCCTTCCCCGACGAGGTGCTTTGCAGTTTCCGGTGCCGGGCCAGTGATGGCAAAAATTGATAATTCTGCGAAGCAACAACCGAGGTATCTAAGGCAGGCCAGAATCATCCGATCGATGTGAACTGCCCTGCGGGCCTAGTCCCGGACGATGGATACGGGGTAAAGCCTCTGGTGCGGGGAATAGAAAGCTCAATGTCCCCAAGCTCGGTTA
>JGI24422J19971_10002721_pt1 | contig 10997 bp, 7 predicted proteins | sample DeeMarSWOR152_54_FD_19971 | JGI IMG/M metagenome (IMG submission 19971)
CGGATCAAAAACCTGATGCTTATCTCTGAAAAAGGAGAGAAAAGGGTTCTCTACGGAAATATTGCAGATGCGCCTGATATCAGTTCTGAAGCGAGAGAACAAATATTCTCATCAAATAAAAGCCTGATAATAATCCGGTCCATAACGACGGATCAATCCAGAATATTCATGGCCCTGCCGGTCGACCCTCAACACAAAAGCGGGGGCCTGCTCCTGGCTGAAATACGTCCGGATTTCGTATGGTTCATGAAAGATGCGTCTACCCTTCCCGACAACACTGACGCCTGTATTCTAGACCAGTCGAATCGCGTCCTGCGTTCCACGCTGTTGCCTCCGATATCGTTCCACAAAAAAGTACTGAGTCAGATAGGTACAGAGCACCGTGGGGCATTCGAGTGGAAGCACAGAGAAAAAAAATATCTTGCTGGTTTCTATACACTGTCATTGAGTACTCAGTACGTCGCTGATGACTTGAAGTTAGTGCTGAGCGAGCCGAAAGCCCTGGCGCTCAAAGCGAGCAGTGAATTCATTAGAATGAGCTTTCCTTTTGTCGTTTTAGCCTCTCTCTGGCTTGTTCTGTTCCTAAGCATCGTTCAGATCCGGAGGAGCATGGTGCCCCTTGAAAAGCTTAAAGAAGGAACCAAGCGAATCGCCAGAAGAGAATTCGACAGCCGGGTCAAGGTCACCAGCCGTGACGAGTTTGCTGAGGTGGCCGAATCCTTCAACACCATGGCCAGCCAATTGGGAAAGCAGTTTAAAGCTCTGGAGGCCATGGGCGAAATCGATAGAGATATCCTTTCAGTGCTGGATACTGAAAAGATCGTGAATACAGTGGTGACGCGTATCCGTGATGTCTTCCCCTGCAAGAGCATGAGCATAACTGTTGTCGACCCCCACTCACCAGACAAAGGACAGACTTACATCGGAGAGGATCAGAACGGGGGGAAAAAACACAAGCAGAAGGTCAAAATATCATCAGAAGAGATGCAGAATCTCAATGAAAACCCTGAAACCCTGTTGATCTCAGTGGATGAGAATCTTCCCGAATATCTCCAACCCCTGGCCGCAAGGGGAACCAAATCATTCCTGGTTCTGCCTCTTTTTCTCAAAGAAAACCTGGCAGGAATCATCGCTCTCGGTTATGTCAAACAGCCCCACTTTGCCCAGGAAGATATGGACCAGGCGCGCCGGCTGGCAAATCAGGTGGCAGTCGCTTTTTCTAACGCCCGCTTGATCGAGGAATTGAACGAGCTGAACTGGGGAACGCTGCGGGCTCTGGCCCGGGCGATCGACGCCAAGTCCTCCTGGACGGCTGGACACTCCGAAAGGAGCACAAAGCTTTCTATAGAAATTGGCAAAACGTTGAACCTGAATCAGGACGAATTAGACGACATGCGCCGGGCCGGACTCCTCCACGATATCGGCAAATTGGCGATACCGCCTGAAATCCTGGATAAAGCCGGAAGATTGACTCCCGAAGAACTTGAGCTCATGCAGAAGCATCCCAGCATGGGCGCCCGAATCCTGGAGCCCATCGCAGCCTATTCCGAAGTCATCCCCATCGTTCTCCAGCATCATGAATTCTATGACGGCTCGGGATATCCGAATGGACTGATGGGAGAGGCTATAAGCCAGGGAGCGCGGATCTTTATCGTGGCTGACACTTACGACGCCCTCACCTCGGACCGGCCCTACAGAAAAGCACTTGACCGCAAAAGCGCAATCAAGTATATCAAAGAAGAAGCAGGCACAAAATTCGACCCTAAAGTCGTGGAGGCTTTCCTTGAGGTTATGGCTAAAGAAGGGAAAAAGTAAGATGTTAACGAAAAGAAAAAATTTGTTCGTTGCCTTTGCCATCTTGACCATGTTGCTCCTTTATGGATGCGCACAGAGAGCAGTCATTCCCGACGAATTGGTCGGAATCTGGACGACCCCCACACCAATTTACGAAGGATGCTTCTTTGAGATTACAAAAGAAGAGATAATATTCGGAGCCAAAGATGGCTCAGAAAGCAATTTCTTCATCAAAGACCTTAAGATTCAAAAAATCCCGCATGAGGAGTGGACTCTGTACACAATATCCTACGTCGTCAGAGGCTATCAAAAATATGAATTTCCCTTCTATTACCATCCTGCGAGCAACGGCGTGATCCGATTCAAGAACAAAATGGAAAGCGTCTGGACTAAAGAATTGGAAGAATAGACCTGTCAATTTTTAAATTCTTTCCCTGATATTTAGTCTAGGCCATTCATTTTTCTCGCCTGGGACATATCCAAAAAAAAGTATAAAAATTCAAAAAAACCCTTTACAAATAGAAAAAATTTTATTATTTTTTAAAGCGAGGAAGCAAAATCTTCTCATTCACAATGTTAACAGAATGAGGTAGAATAAGGGCGCAAGCAAAACTTCCCCTCTTAATACAACCGAAAATGGACAAAGAACAAGCATTGGAAGGTTTTTTCAAAAGCCTGAAACTGTCTTTAAAAAACGCCTCCATCTACACCGGTGAGCATCCGGCCTTTATGAGATCAGTGGATGAGGTCAAAGACAGAATCGACACACTTCTCAATTATTTGTCACCGATCAGGATAGGATTCACTCCTGACTCTCTCCAGGTGGGAGGGGAATACTTCAACAAAGAAAGAATCCATGAAGAGCTCGCTCGAATCTTCCATCTGCATATAATAAAGAGCCTGGAGATCCAGGAAGGCATCACTCCGGAAGAGCTGGTCGCTTTCATCAAGAAGGTCTATCTTTCTCCTCAAGACGTCTTGAAAAGAGGGGGTTTCAACCAGATTTTAGAAGAAGAGAAGATCACTCACATCGCAGTAGAAGAACTGGATTATTCTCAACTCCTGAGAGGAGAAGGAAAAGAGATCAAAGACATCTGGTCTCATTTACTCCAGGAAGCAGTCAAAAAAGAGGATGCCCAAAAAATCAGCGAACTCGCCGACAGTTTTGAGAAAGTCGCGGCTCACTTCAAGGTCGAAGATATTCTCGACAATGAGCATCTCAAGACAAATATAGATAAATTCCTCACCCAGCTCAAAAACATGGATAAGGATAAGTTCCGGAAGTGCTCAAAGGAGCTTCTGAAATCCATCATTCGAAACAGAGACATATCCCGGGAAGCCAAACTCGACAAAATCAAAAAATTCTTCAAAGAATCGAATAGCGAGGATATGGCATCCGCCGTTTTGGAGGAAATCCTCTCCGATGATGAATTCAACGCCTTAAGTTTTCAGATATTCAATGATCTTACAGAGAAAAGAAAGCATAAAAAAATTGCTGAATCTTTCGCCGATCAATTCAAAAAAGTCAGTATGGTCCATCGCTCCCCAAAATTGAGACAAAGGCTCGAAGAATTGTTGAACGATCCCNCAAGCCAAGGCTTCTCTGAAGTCTACCGCCAATGTCTTTTTCATCTTCTGAAGGATATGCAGTCNGAGGAGAAAATCAGCCTGGATATCAATCACCTGCAGAGAAATTATCGCTATTTTCTCCTGAGTCTGCTTGTCGAAGAAGAGAAAAAAAAGAANGTGGTGTCCNCTCTGGAAAAAGTCCTGGACGAGTTGGACAGCCTGATTCAGGAAAGNGAGTTCGAATATTTGACACGCCTTGTCGAGGTTCTGGAAAAAAGAAGAAAAGAGCTTTCTTTCGAGCCTGTTCTCTCTAAAGTAAACGCGAAAATCATAAATTTTGTGGTGGATGAACTGGCGCGAGAAAAAGAAACCTCTTCAGTGATCAAGCCGTTTATCAGCTATTTGAAGGGAGGATTCGTAAGCAACAGGGCTTTTTTAATCAAGATATTCGAGGAGAATAAAGTCAACACCCAAATTTTGAAATACTTTTTTGAACTCCACCCTGACAGCCTCAACATCTTCAAAAAAAATCTTAGGATGAGAGCGTCTGATGCCGAATTCCTTAAGACAATCGTAAAAAGCCTGAGAAAGATCGACTCTTCTCCTTCTCATGAAATATTGACCGACATTTTATCTTTCGGCACCGAGCGGGCCAAAGTGGAAGCACTCAAGGCGCTTCAACAGACATCTACCCATGACGAAAATCGTCTGTTTGCCATACTGGAAGGGGGCAGCCCACCTCTAAAAAAGGAGGCTCTCGAGATTTTATCCAGAAGGGAACACACCAGAAAGAAAGCTTTAGATAAGCTGTTTTCTATTCCGTCTACGTTCGGAAGTAAAAACAAGCTTCTTATCGAGCACATGGGGATTGTTAAGGGCCTTTATGTAAAGGGAGCAAAAGATTATTTAATCGCTTTAAGCAAGAAAAAATTTTTCTGGAATAGGAGAGTCAAGGCAGAGGCCCAGAAGATCTTGAGAGAGTGGAATGCAGGAGAAAATTAAAAGAGCCTTAACCGATTTCATATCTGCTCTCCAGGCAGCCAGAATCTATTCAACCCAACATCCCAAATTCACCGACATCATCAATAAACTCTACGCCGACCTTCAGGATATCTTCAGGGATAGAAAGGAATTGATCATCGGAATAGTCAAAGGAGAGTTGGCCTTTGAACATTTCATATTTTTCGATCTGAGTAAAAAATTAAAGCCTTTGATCCTCTATTTGCAGGAGCGAGGGATTGAGCGAATAGTCTTTTACAATACATTGCAGAAGGAGGAGTTGGTCAAATTCCTCACCGTTTTAACAACTCCCCAAGAGAACGGACAGAAAGATTTTGGCGGTTATTTTTCTCTCCTTGGCATCAAAAATATTCAGGCCGGAAAGATCAAAATCCCGACTCCAGAGTTGAAAGAAAAAGTCAAAAAGCTCAGAGACTATTTAGTCGAATATGAAAGCTCGTTAGAAAAAGTGAATCACTACCTGCAAAAAGTGATCGACCAGGAAGAACTTGATTATCTGGAACTCAGGTACGAGGTCTTGAATTTCTTAGAGAATATGATAGGCATATACCAGGAGTTTCTGGATCTCACCACATTCAGAAGAAAGGACCTTATCACCTTTGTCCATCATCTCAACGTCACCATCCTCTCCATGCATATCTCTTCTAAAATCGGCTATTACAGGGACGATATGCTGGACATAGGAATTTCTGCCCTATTCCATGATATCGGCAAGCTTTATATCTCACGAAAGATCGTCCAAAAGACGGATAAACTGAATGAGGAAGAACTCTCCCTGATGAAACACCATACACTCATCGGAGCAGAGATTCTCTTCAAATACATTGATACCTTGGGAACACTGCCGGTCGTCGTCGCTTTCGAGCATCACCTGAGGTACGATCTCAAAGGATTTCCCAAGCTTGCCTTCCCCCAGAGACCCCATCCGACCTCCCTTCTTGTTTCTATTTGTGATGTCTACGATGCTCTTTCTCAGATAAGGTCTTACAAAAAAAGTTATCCCCCGGTGAGGATTTACAACGTTATGCAGAAACAAAAAGGCAAAGCTTTTGACCCCGAACTCCTGGACAAGTTTTTCCAGATCATAGGAGTTTGGCCAGTCAAAAGCATTGTCTCCTTGAGCGATGGAAGCATCGCCGTGGTCAGAGAGCAGAATGGTAATGACATATTCAATCCAAAAGTCGAAATCCTATCCCCGAAGAAAAAAAGAGGGCTCGTTGAGCTTACAGGAAAAAGGTTGGAAATCTCCGAGTATCTTGATCCCTTCGGGGAAGGAAAAGAGTACCTCCGCATGATTTCAGCTGAGCATCAAGCCACTCCTGCGTGATACACGTCTTCTCCCTAAGAGCCTCCTTTCCTCTATCACTTCCGCTTCTGCCACCAGTCTCGTTGTAAGCCTGAAATAAGCGAGCGTTGGAAGGGGGAAGTCAGTTCCCCCTCCAAGTTGACGATCGGGACGATCGTCGGGGGTTCCAAGGGGGTATGACCCCTTGGTCGCAGGGCGTAGGCCCCTGCCAAGACCGAGAAGGGGAGGCAGCGAGCGAGAGAGAACAAGCGAGCGTTGGAAGGGGGAAGTCAGTTCCCCCTCCAAGGTGATTGTTGGCATATTAGGGGAGGGGGTGAGAAGGGGGGTGAGAAAAAATCACAAAAATCATCCTGGAATCCACCTCAAAAGGTTATTTCAATCATTATCTTATTTTATTAAATATATTTACACCTTTTTTAATCCCTAAAACGGAGAGGAGGGATGGTCTCCCCGGAACGAGAGATCCTAAGCGGACCGGGTCAAATGAAAACAATCTCCCTTGAACTCCATAATGCCTCTATACCACAAACACTCTTTGCGGTCAGAAGCCAGTTTTTTCCATTTTTACTTTTCTGGGACGACTAAATCTTTCCCCCCTAATCGAGGAAGGAAAGCGCAAAGAGAAAGTCTCTTCGATGATCGAAGGAAGAAACACTTCAGGGAAAAAGAAGCGATTCGATGAAATTCATCCTGAACGCCTCGATATGCCGGTAGGGATTTCAACCTGTTCTCCAGGCACGTTTCAGAATAATCAGAATGACTTCCACCAAGATTCCCGCTGAATGACCATAAAAAAGCCAATGGCTTCTCGTATAGACACTTATTCAGAAATGAGAGAAGGATTGAATTCTATTCTTGACCCAGGAAAAAATAATCCCTCCAAATGGAAGGAATTCCTTCCGGAGACCGTGGAAACCAAAAAGGTCAAGGAAGTTCTCAGCCTCTTTGCCAAAACATTCTCAGCCATAAGAATTTATCCTCCAGAGAATCCCACGGTTAAAAATTCCGTCGAATCTCTTTACGAAAAAACACAAGAATTCCTCAAGGAATATGGGGAGCTGAAACTCACCGTTAAAGAATTCAGCTTCATCTTCAAAGAAGACATAGTCTTTGAGGAAAAACAAAAAAAGGCCAGCCTTCCCTTTCTTTTCTTCAAGGACGGGATGAGAGAGCTGGCATTTTACAGAGGCCTGGATAAAAAAGAGCTTCAGTACTTTCTGCAGATCGCCAAAGACAGCGCGGACCTCCCTCTAGAGGACAGTGACACAGTCAACTCCCTCTGGGCAAAGGATCTCCCTCATATCCGCTATTTTGCCATCGATGAATTCCTGGATACGGAGACCGGCGAAGATTCTGAAGATAACCTTTCCCATAGGGATAAGAAAGAGCTCATGAAGGGAGAGATAAGACTTTCCTTTGCCGACTTGACAGAAATTCGAAAAAGAAGCTCCGCTCTGGGCGCCCCGTCTAGCGAAACAAAAAAAGAAGAAGAAGACCAAGAAATTGCCCTGGAAGACATCCCTCTTCCTTTCCAAACGACAGCCATAGGCAAGGAGGATTCCCCCAGGCTTCAATCCATGCTTGACGAACACCGTTCCCTGCCCCCGCTGACCGAGATGATCATCCTCCTCTTCGAAATCCTGCATTTAGAGGAGAGATCCCAAGCCCTTTCGTCTATCCTGAGCATTCTCAAACAATTCTACAAGGAAGCCGTCTATAAATCCCTGTTCACATTGGCCTCTCTAATCCTCCACCGGCTCCAGGAGCTGGAAAAGCTGTGTTCCGGCCAGCAAGAGGAAAAAGCGCAAATGCTGGAGAAAACCCTGCGGCATTTTAAAGGGGAGAGCTCTCTGGCCTACTTGAAAAAATTGTTCATAAACGGCCAGATAGATGACTTTGATTCATTCTTTCTGTACCTGAAAACTCTCGGTCCTGAAGCTACCCCCCTAGCTGGAGATATCTGGGAGGAAACCACAGATCCAGAGATCAGGTTAAAAGCTTCAAATTTCCTGTATGAAGCCGGCAAAGAGGACTTCGCTTCGCTCTTTAACCTTATCAGAGACCACCGAACCGCTCTGACAAAAGAAATAATTGAAATCTCGGGAAAAATCGCTGACAAATGCGCCTTGCCATATCTTAAAAAATTCACAGGTCATCAAAACAAAGAAGTCAGGCTCGCCGTCATAAAAGCACTCGCCAAAATCGATGATGCCAGCATCAATCCTATCCTGACCGGATTTTTCTCTGAACAGGATGGGGAAATCCGCACCCAGGCCGCCATGAGCCTTAAATCCTGTGAAGACCTGGATACGACTGCCCTCATTATACAGATAGCTGAACAAAAAGGGTTCAGGAATAGACTCAAACAGGAGAAAAAAGCGCTTCTCGAATATCTAGCAAATGCCAATTCAAGAGAAGCCAGCAAGCTCCTCCGGTCTCTCTTGAAGAAGCGGAGCATTTTGAAAAGATCAAAACAGGATGAAACTCGATTATGTGCAATCCCGGCACTTCAAAAAATGGGAAATAGAGAAGCTCGAAAAATACTCACGGAAGGAGCAAGGCTGAGGAACAAGGCCATCCAGATAGCCTGCAAGCTTGCTTTGAGAAAAATTACCTAAAATCTTGAATCAAGTTAATAGTCTTGCAAACGAGCAAAATGCATAATTCCAGAGGAGAAATCGACCAGAAAAAAAAACGCATCACATCAGTCCCCTCTAAAGTACTCTCCCGAACAATCGATGAAATTTTCATCCGCTTTTCGGCGGCTTTAAGGACCGCTCAGATCTATGAACCGAACAACCAGACTTTCATCGGGCATATCCATTCCCTTTTCTCTCTTCTTGAAAATATCATCTCCCAAGAAGGAGGAGCTTCGTTCCAGTTTCAAGAAAACACCCTCTTTTTTAACAACACCAGAATCAAGTTCGACCTTTTCAGCTACAACAACTTCAGGTTCATGGCTGATGAATTCAGGGAAAAAAATATTGGAACAATCAGTCTCGAACCAGGCCTGGATGAAAAGGAGCTGTCAGAGTTTATCGTTCTCTTCTCTGCTACTGGAGTAATGGAAGATGAGTCATTCGAGGATATCAGCACCCAGCTCATATCCAGGGGAGTCACCCATATTTCTTTAGAAGGAATCCATCCCTATGATGCCGCGGCCCGCCTGAAGGCAGAAAAAGTTAAGCCGGCCGCTATAAAAGTCTTTTTCCGGAGCATAAAATATCTGAAGGAATCCTTTGAGAATAATAAAGAAAATCAAAAACTCCAATTGAAAACAGCCCGCAGGTTGATCCAGGCCATGGTCGACCTCATCGGTCGGGACGAGTCCTTCTTGATCGGGATGACCAATATCAAAAATTATGATGACTACATCGTCAATCATTCAACGAACGTGGCTGTCCTGTCGCTCTGCTTTGGTCTAAGACTGGGGCTTGAAAAACAGGAATTGACAGAGCTGGGATTGAGCGCCTTTTTCCATGACATCGGGAAACTCGATATTCCCGAGGAAATTCTGGATAAAAAGGATAAGTTGAGCGAAGAAGAAAGAAAAATAATGGAAAAACACACCCTCCATGGAGTCGAAAAACTATTGAGTTTGAAAGACTCGAGCTGCCTCCCCGTGAAAACTCTCTATGTCACCCTGGAACACCATCTCTGGGCCAATCTCTCCGGTTATCCCAAATACTGGAAAAGAAATAAGATAAATCTTTTCAGCAAGATCATCAAGATATGCGACTTCTTTGACTCCGTGACCACAGAAAGGCCTTACAGAGACTATGTCCTGACCCGAGATCAGGCATTGAGTGTGATGTTAGAAAAGAGCGGCACGGAATTCGATCCTGTTCTGCTCAAAGTCTTTGCCAGCATGGTCGGTGTCTACCCTATCGGTTCCCTCGTCGCCCTCAACACCGAAGAGCTGGGAATCGTGGTGGAAGCCAATCCTGAAATCGCACTCATGCTCAGGCCTAAGGTGAAACTCATCACAGACAAAAATGGCAAGAAGATCGATGGAGAAATCATCGACCTGACGGAAATGGACCCAACCAAAGGTGAGTATATAAGGTCGATTGTCAAATCCCTGGATCCTCGCCAGTACAACATCCAAGCGGCAGATTACTTCTTAGCCCAGGAGAGCTGATACCATTCCCTGGTTTGATCTGCGCTTTTAGAGTATTTAATCCTCGATCCTCAGCAAAAAAGGCCATGTATCGAGATAAGTTAACGGAAACAGGTGATTATGAGGGTCAAAATCTTGAGGCCGAAAATGCATTTTTTCAGGAAACCGGAAATTCTCTGGCAAAAGGTCCGATTTCACCCTTGACTTAAATTTTAAAATATTATAAACACTATCGCGTCTCTGTTCACTTTAATGGCAGGAATAATTCCTAAGTAAGTCTTCAGGGGCTGGATTAGCTCCTATAAGTAGAAATATTGAAAAAAAGTCTCTCTCATGACCTAGTCTTTTTTGTGGGAATTGATGCTCTCCAGAAACACAGAAGGGGAGTCATCAACAAGCGGAGGAAAGCCGAATGAATAGGGAAGAAAAAAAGGGGCGCTTGAAATACGACGGCCCTGAGCGCCGTTCCGGAACTGACCGGCGGAGACTCATCGACCGTCGTAAAGGGGATCGGAGGAGAAAAGGGGATAGACGGGAATAATATCCGCAGATGAAAAAATATCTTTCTTAACGTATCCCTCCGTCTGATTTGACGCCTCACAACACTTTTATCTAGACTAGACTTCCAGAGCATCCCCTAAACGCATATCTTCTGCCATGGCTTTCCACCGTTATGTTTTACCTGATTGATCGTCTCTTCCACGTCTCTCTCCATCAGATCAGGAGTCAATCCGAACTTTTTTTCTCAAATCTCAGGTTTTTGACCCGTCCGGCATCCAGAGTGAAAGCGGCTATCTTTTCTTCATCCCTGATGAAGCGGATCATCAAATTCCTGAGAGTAAACATATCCCGGAGTGTCGGGTTTAAAAAGCCTCTGGGAGCATTTTTATGGGAAAAATGCAGCCTGCCCTCGCTGAGGCTAACTTTAAATGTCACCAGAAGCTCCTCGCTGAAAAATTCACCTTCATACTCTTCAAGTTGTTCGGGGCTAAGTTTGACCGGCTGGAAAGACTGGAAGATCCTGGGTGGCTCTCTTTCCTGCAAGACATGAAGAGAAAAAGTCCTCCCTTTTTCTTTTCTTTCAAATTTGAGAACGACTTCAACAGGGGCATCCAGCAGATGGAATTCAGCCTCGCTCCTGGCGGCCAAAGCATAACTCTGCCCGGACATCAGCACATTCAATCGGTT